>Ga0154774_1141_pt1 | contig 12440 bp, 11 predicted proteins | sample Rifle2008BG16ft_FD_105782 | JGI IMG/M metagenome (GOLD analysis project Ga0154774, IMG submission 105782) | Chloroflexi bacterium RBG_16_57_11
TGATCGCGGCCGTCAAAGTCGTCTTCCCGTGGTCGATGTGTCCCATCGTCCCCACGTTCATGTGCGGCTTGCTGCGGTCAAATTTTTGCTTTGCCATAAAGGCTCTCTCCTTTTTAATCATTCCAAAACAGATCAGTGCAACGTAGTGTTTTTTGTCTCCGGGTGACAAATCAAGCCATTGCCAAACCGAGATCAGCTCCCGACGATCGCACGGGCCACATTTTCCGCCACCCGAGCATAATGATCAAATTCCATCGTAAACACACCCCGACCCTGGGTCGCCGAGCGCAAATCGGTGGCATACCCGAACATTTCGGCCATTGGCACCATTGAACGAACGGCCTGCACGCCGCCTGGGCGATTTTCCATACCCAGGATCTCGCCGCGGCGGGCGCTCAGCTGGCCCAAAATGTCTCCCAGGAAATCCTCGGGGCACAGGACCTCGACCTTCATGATCGGCTCCTGCAAAATCGGTCCGGCGCGCAGAGCGCCCTCTTTGAAAGCCAGCGTGCCGGCCATTTTGAAAGCCATCTCATTCGAGTCGACTTCATGAAAAGAACCGTTGTAAAGGCGGACTTTGATATCGGTGGCGGGATACCCCGCCAAAATACCACCCTCGGCAGCCTCGCGTACACCCTTCTCGACCGCAGGAATGTATTCCTTTGGGATAATTCCGCCGACAATTGCATTTTCAAACAAGATACCGCTGCCCGGCTCGGCAGGCTCCATGGATAAAACCACATGACCATACTGGCCACGACCGCCGGTCTGCTTGACGTAGCGGTATTCAACCTTGCTCACCGGAAGGGTGATGGACTCGCGATAGGCCACCTGAGGGCGACCTACCCTGGCCTGAACGCGGAACTCTCGCAGCATACGGTCAACCAGCACTTCCAGGTGCAGCTCGCCCATGCCGGAAATAATCGTTTGACCCGTTTCCTCATCCGTGCGAACCACAAAGGTTGGGTCTTCTTCAGAAAGCTTGCGCAAAGCCTCTGCCATCTTATCCTGATCGGCAGTCGTCTTGGGCTCGATCGAGACAGAGATCACCGGCTCGGGGAAGGTAATCGTCTCCAGCAAGATTGGATGGCTAATATCGGATAGCGTATCCCCGGTGAAAGTTTCTTTCATTCCCAACACCGCGCCGATATCACCTGCCAGCACCTCGGTGATGTCTTCGCGCCGGTCGGCGTACATGCGTAAAAGTCGACCTACCCGCTCCCGGCGATCTTTGCTCGAGTTGAAGACCATCTCGCCCTGGGTCAGCTTGCCAGAATAGACCCTCATATATGCCAGGCGTCCTACATACGGATCGGTCACAATCTTAAAGACCAGTGCGCTGAGCGGCGCGTTGTCCAGCGCAGGGCGCTCGACATCATCTCCGGTCTTAGGGTGAGTCCCAACCACCGGAGGGATATCATCGGGTGAGGGTAAATAATCGATCACCGCGTCCAAAACCGGCTGGACGCCCTTGTTTCGCAGCGAGCTGCCACAAAAGATGGGGGTCGCTACGCCGGCGATCACCGCCCGCCGTAGGGCAGCCTTCAGATCTTTGACGCTGATCTCTTTGCCTTCGAGGAATTGGATGGTCAGGACGTCGTCGGTTTCAACGATTTGTTCCACCATCTGCGCCCGCATGGCCTCCACGTCAGGCAGCATATCCGGTGGAACATCGATCTCGGAGGCCTCTTTGCCCAGCTCTTCTTCCCAAATAACCGCTTTTTGGGCGAGCAAATCGACAACGCCAGAAAAGGAGGCCTCTGTTCCGATTGGGGCCTGCATCACGATCGGGTTAGCGCCCAGGCGCTCGCGGATCATGTTCACCGAATTCTCAAAAGAGGCTCCAACGCGATCCATCTTATTAACAAAACAGATGCGGGGGACGCCATACCGATCCGCCTGGCGCCAGACGGTCTCGCTCTGCGGCTCGACACCCTGGACGGCATCAAAAATCACAATCCCGCCATCCAAAACGCGCAGCGAGCGCTGCACTTCGGCGGTAAAATCGATATGGCCGGGCGTATCGATAATATTGATCTGATAGCCCTTCCACTCAGCGGACACCGCGGCGGAAACAATGGTAATCCCCCGTTCACGCTCCTGCTCCATCCAGTCTGTAACGGTCGTGCCATCATCGACTGAGCCCAGACGGTGGGTCTTGCCGGTATAGAACAATATCCGCTCGGTCGTCGTCGTTTTGCCGGCGTCGATGTGAGCAATAATGCCGATATTGCGGTACCGTTCCAGTGGATGCAAGCGAGCCATGGGTAAACCTGACAAGAATTCCGGCGATGATCCTCAGCTAGACGCGGTAATGCGAGAAAGCGCGGTTGGCTTCGGCCATTTTGTGCGACTCCTCGCGCTTGCGGATGGCTGTGCCGGTGTTATTCGAGGCGTCCAGTAGCTCACCGGCCAGTTTTTCGGGGAAACTTTTACCAGAGCGGCCGCGTGCGGCCTGTAAGATCCAGCGAGATGCCAGGGCGAAGCGCCGAAATGTGGGCACTTCCATCGGGATCTGGTAGGTCGCGCCACCTACGCGGCGAGGCTTGACTTCCATGACAGGCGCGACATTTTTCATGGCCTGCTCAAAGATTTCCAGGCCACTGCGCTTGGTGCGCTCTTCGACCATGTCGAAGGCATGGTAAACCATGCGCGTCGCCAGGCTCTTCTTACCGTTTCTCATCACATAGTTGATGAAATTTGCCACCTGGACATTGCCATAGCGTACGTCAGGTATGATTTCGCGATGTTCTGGTCTGTTACGACGGGACATGGATCCTCCTACCTCTTACCTTTCGAAGCGGGCTCAGCGCCTGGCTTCGGGCGCTTGGCGCCGTATTTCGAGCGACCCTGCTTGCGGTTGTTGACGCCACCGGTATCCAGGGTGCCGCGCACGATGTGATAGCGCACGCCGGGCAAGTCTTTCACACGCCCGCCACGCACCAGCACCACCGAGTGTTCCTGCAGGGTATGACCTTCACCCGGGATATACGCGGTGACCTCGATACCATTGGTCAGTCGCACGCGGGCGATTTTACGCAATGCTGAGTTCGGCTTTTTGGGCGTCATGGTGCGCACGACAGTGCACACACCACGCTTTTGAGGCGCGCCCTTCTCCTGCCGGACCCGCCGCTGCTTCATTGAATTCAAAGTGTAGAGCAGCGCGGGAGCTTTGCTTTTAATCTTCTTGGTTTTGCGGCCCTTACGGACCAATTGATTAACTGTTGGCACGTTTGCCTCCGAACATAAAGACTGACAAGTGGCTTACATATTTTTCCATTAAGTGAGGCCATCGTAAGTGCAAGATGGCCTCACTGAATTACGACGAACGCATGTTGCTTGGCCGGGGGTTATGCCGTCCAATCACATATGAAGGGCAACGAAAAGCGATTTTACCATGCGCGCAATGCGCCGTCAAGGAGCTTTGCGCCGCAAAACCCCGTTTTTTGAGGGCATCTTGCCCGAAAAATGACCCCAAAAACGGTTCCTACCAGAATTACAGCTCATCACCCAGGGCAAGCAGGCCAGTGCTCAGCCTGGGCGGACGAGTACGCTCCTCGTCTTTGCCAAAACGGATAATATCGCCGGCTTCTGTGACCGCCTCCACGGCCAGACCCAGGCTTTGCAGCTCTTTGACCAACACCCGGAAGGAAGCCGGAATGCTTGGCTCTTCGATCTGCTCGCCTTTGACGATCGCCTCGTAAGTCTTAACGCGACCCTGGACGTCGTCGGATTTGACCGTCAACATCTCCTGTAAGGTATATGCCGCACCATAGGCTTCTAAAGCCCAAACTTCCATCTCGCCGAAGCGTTGCCCGCCGAACTGGGCTTTACCACCCAGGGGCTGTTGCGAAACCAGGCTATACGGGCCAGTCGAACGAGCATGCACCTTATCTTCGACCAGGTGGTGCAGCTTCATCATCGTCATGACGCCCACGGTCACCGGCTGGTCATAAGGGTCACCGTTCTTCCCATCGCGCAGCGTCTGCTTCCCGAGGGTGGGCAAGGGAGTGCTGGTTTGCAGGGATACCTGGCTGGCTTTCTGGGCCACCTGGTCATCGGTTAGCTCGCTTGGATCATGCCCTTGATCGACCAACCACAGGCGTAAGCAGGACTTGATGGCGTTCTCATCATTCTTCTGCTTGTTCGAAACGGACATCCGAGTATCTTCGAAGACTAAAACTGAATCGGCGTCGATACCCTGGTCTTGCAACCATTCGGCCAAGGCAGCCCGACGAGCATAGGTCGGCTCTGAGACCAGCCGGTACGCATCATAGTTACGGTCAGCCAGCCAGTTCTCGATGTACAGGCGTCGCACTTCGTCGTCATCCTGGATGTTGTTGGGATCGTACTCGAAGGTTTGCAACCACTCCCAGGCGGTCTCAGTGATTTTCTTCCAGGCTTGATCGATCATCCAGGCTCGGGCCAGCTCGGCCTCAATTTCCTTCTCCCGCGCGCCATCAAAGACGGGCGAAATTGCCCTGAACCCCAGACGACTGGCAGCCCAACCCAGATGGGTTTCAAGCACCTGACCAATGTTCATACGGCCTGGGACGCCCAACGGATTCAGGATGATATCCACCGGAGAGCCATCGTTTAGAAATGGCATATCCTCAACCGGAACGACTTTCGAGACCACGCCTTTATTGCCATGACGTCCAGCCATTTTATCCCCCGCGGTGATCTTGCGGCGTTGAGCGACTGAGACGCGCACCATCATATCCACACCGGCGGATAGATCGGCATTGTCTTCGCGCGTGAAAACCTTGACATCCACCACCTTACCACGCTCACCGTGCGGCATGCGCAACGAGGTATCCTTCACATCACGCGATTTTTCACCAAAGATAGCGCGTAGCAGGCGTTCTTCAGGGGTGAGCTCTTTCTCACCTTTGGGCGAGATTTTGCCGACCAGGATATCATTCGGACCAACTTCGGCGCCGATGCGGATAATACCGTGATCGTCGAGGTCCTTGATGGCGTCATCACCGACATTGGGGATGTCTCGAGTGATTTCTTCAGGGCCAAGACGAGTATCCCGCGATTCGACCTCGTACTTTTCGATGTGCACAGATGTAAACCGGTCATCTTGCACCAGGCGTTCGGAGATCAGGATGGCGTCTTCGAAGTTGCCGCCCTCCCATGACAGGAAAGCCACCACCACGTTCTGCCCCAAAGCCAGCTGGCCGCTCTCCGTCGAGGAAGAGTCCGCAATGACATCGCCCAGGTGGATGCGCTGACCTTTGACCACCGCCGGTCGCTGGTCGATACAAGTGCTCTGGTTCGAGCGCTGGTATTTGCGCATGTGGTAGACCCGCTGCTTGTTATCCGGCGTGCGGATGGTAACGCTACGACCGGTTACAGAAACGATCTCGCCCTCTTCTTCAGAAAGAACGACCTGACCCGAGTCGACCGCGGCGTGATATTCCATGCCAGTAGAAACCATGGGCACATCCGGGCGAAGCAAAGGAACCGCCTGCGCCTGCATGTTGGAGCCCATCAAGGCGCGATTGGCGTCATCGTGCTCCAGGAACGGGATCAGCGCCGCGCTAATGCCCACAATCTGGTGTGGGGCCACATCCATGTATTCCAGGCTGGTTGGCGGCGAGAAGATAAAACTGGAGTGGTGGCGACTGGACACACGCGGGCGGACAAACTCGTTATGCTCATTCAGCAACGTGTTTGCCTGAGCGATGACAAAGCGATCTTCTGCATCAGCCGAGAGGTAATCGGTATCGCTGGTTACAAAAGGCACAATTTGCACTTCTTTGATATCCAGGCGAGCAATCGCCTTAGCCATTTTTTCTGTCACCCGCTCGCCATCTTTGCCAATCACTTCGCCATTTTTTGGATTGGTCAGGGTCTCACGGATGGCGCGTCCAACCAAACGCGGATCGCCTCGATCAAGCACTTTTCGCACTTTACGGTAGGGGGTCTCGATGAAGCCGTATTCATTGACCCGAGCGAATGAAGCCAGACGACCGATCAGACCGATATTTGGACCTTCTGGCGTCTCGATAGGGCAAATTCGGCCATAGTGCGAGTGATGCACATCTCGCACGTCAAAACCTGCGCGCTCGCGACGCAGACCACCAGGGCCAAGCGCCGAGAGTGTGCGCTTATGTCGCAGCTCAGCGAGCGGGTTGGTCTGATCCATAAACTGCGATAGCTGACTGGAGCCAAAGAACTCGCGCAAGGCAGCCACCACAGGTCGGATGTTGATCAGCGTGATGGGGGAAATTTCGTCCTGATCGCGGATCGACATACGCTCTTTGATCACGCGCTCCATCCGGCGCAAGCCGACGCGCAGCTTATTTTGGATCAGCTCGCCAACCGTTTTGGCTCGGCGGTTGCCCAGGTGATCGATGTCGTCCGGCTCGACAACACCGTTGTTGATCATGATCATCCGGCGCAGCAAACGCACCACATCCCACTTGGAAACCATCCTGTGAGTAATGGGCACACGATCATACAGGTCAAGTTTTTGATTCAGCTTATAACGCCCCACGCGCTCGAGATCGTAATGGCGCTGGTCGAAAAGCTGCTCTTCAAGGAAATCCTTGGCGTTATCCAGAGTGGCCGGGTCGCCGGGGCGCATGCGCTTGAAGAACTCGAGCAAGGCTGCCTGGGAGATGGTGAGGCCGTGCGAACGGTCCCACTCCGGCTCCTGGTACAGCGTTGAGGCAATGAACAGGCGATCGGGATTATTATCCACTTCGCTGAAAAGCTCCATCAACTCTTCGTCGGTTCCTGTGGTCAAAGGCGACGGTGAAAAATCCAGACCATCCTCCACTGCGGCCAGGGCGCGTAAAAAGATGGTCACCGGCACAGTGCGCTTACGGTTGAAGCGCAAGGTCAGATAATCGCTCTTGCGGGTCTCGAACTCCATCCAGGCGCCACGATCGGGGATCAATTTGGCCATGGCCAACCGACGACCGGTGGAACGATCCAGGGGCGCTTCGAAGTACACACCCGGTGAGCGGATTAGCTGGGAAACCACCACACGCTCGGTGCCGTTGATGATAAAGGTGCCTTTTTCGGTCATCTCAGGGAAGTCGCCCAGGAAGATATCTTGCTTCTTCGGCTCGGGGACTTCCGGTCCGGCCAGCAGCACAGAAACATACAGCGGGCTGGCATAAGTCAGGTCTCGCTCGACACATTCTTCGATGCTGTGCTTGGGATCCCCAAACCAGTAGGTCAGACCCCACTGTTGCGCTTCTGGTGTGCGACTGGGGAAATACAGCTTCATCCCCTTGTTGTATGACTCGATGGGTGATAGCTCGTGAAAAAGATCCGCCAGACCCTCTACTTTCAGACGCTTGAACGATTCAAGCTGAACTTCAATCAGAGTCGGCAGAGAAAGTTTTACTTCTATACGCGCGTAAGATTTGCTCGGCAAATCAGTTGCCATGCGGTCTCTCCTGGGTTTACAGCGTTAACGGATTCCTGGCGATACCTGCGGAAAACGCAAACACTCATTATACCATGCCAGGCGATTTGGTCAAGAAATTCGATTACCATTATTTATTAACAATTGATTAGCTATTCCGGTGTACAATGCTCCGCATGAACGAAAGCATATCCCCATTTCGCTCCGGGTTTGTCGCAGTGATGGGTCGGCCGAATGTTGGTAAATCCACGCTGATTAATGCCTTGTTAGGTCAAAAGGTTGCCGCTGTCACGCCTCGCCCACAGACCACGCGCAAACGACAGATGGGCATCCTGACCCTGGAGAAACCGGGGAGGATGGCTCAAATCGTGTTCGTCGATACGCCTGGTCTGCACCGGCCGCGCCATAAGCTGGGCGAGCTGATGAACCAGGAGGCCGTCCAGACGCTGGAGGAAAGCGACGTGATTTTGTTCGTAGCTGATGCGAGCCAGCCGCCGAACGAAGAAGACCACCTGCTGTTCGAGCTGCTCTCGAGGCTGAAGCGCCAGGCAAGCGTGCTTCTGGCATTGAATAAGCTGGACGCAGTCTCGACGGAGTTGTTTGAAACTCACAGCGCCGCCTTTCAGCAAGGTGCGCCAACGGCGTCCGCCATCCCCATCTCGGCGAGGCGCGGCGATCACCTGCCGGACCTACTCGAAGCGATCCTTGAACGCCTGCCGGAAGGGCCGCCCTTCTTCCCCAATGACCAGCTGACTGACTTGTACGAACGCGAGATCGCCGCTGATTTGATTCGCGAGGCCGCCCTGATCTTGCTGCGCGACGAAGTGCCGCATGGCATCGCGGTGCGCATCGATCAATACACGGAACGCGGCGAAGAAGGCGTCTTCATAGAAGCCACTCTTTTTGTCGAGCGCGAAACCCATAAGCCAATCATCATCGGCAAAGAAGGCCAGATGCTTAAAAAGATTGGCATTGCGGCACGCCAGGAAATTGAGAAGATGAGCGGGAGAAAGGTTTATTTGCAGTTAAAAGTTAAGCTGCGCAAGAACTGGCGCGACGACGAAAAAACCCTTAAAAGCTTCGGATACTGAAAACGGGAGGCACAGATGAATTATTTCTTCTTTGGGGTGGCAATCTTCCTGGCAGTTCTGGATTGGATCGCAGTTGCTCGCGAGTGGAAAAAATTGGAATACTTTGCCAAGCCAGCCACGATGTTGGCTTTACTGACCTTTGTAATTCAGAATGGCGGTTTGAGCGGCGGGATGATCTGGTTTACCTTGGGCCTGATTTTCTCACTGGCGGGGGATGTCTTCCTGATGCTGCCCAAAGAGCAGTTCATCGCCGGTCTGGTATCATTCTTACTTGCCCACGTGGCTTACATCATCGGCCTGGCTCCAAAACTGCCGAGGGATCTGCCATCCCTGCTGATTGCCACGAGCCTGGCGATCTTTATCGCCCTGGCTGCCAGCCAGATCTACCGGCGGATCGCAGCCGGTCTGCAAACGAGCGGGAAGACGAGCCTGCGTAGCCCGGTGTTGCTTTATACGATTGTGATCAGCCTGATGCTGTTCTCGGCAATGCTCACCTTGTTGGGCGACAGGTGGTCCTCGATCGATGCGTTGACGGTTTGCGCCGGTGCGGCGCTTTTCTTCCTCTCGGATGCAATCCTGGCGTGGAACAAATTTGTCAGCCCAATTCGCTACGGGCGATTAATGAACATGGCCAGCTATCACCTGGGACAGCTTCTGATCGCGCTGGGTGCAGCGTTACACTTCCTGGGATAAACAAATGCGCCTGTGGCACCACACGACCACAGACGCATTTTGATTCGTCTTATATCTCCTCTTATTTCTCCTCATCTGGCGGCTGAATATCCACAGCAGGCAGGTCGGAGGAGGGCTCTTCTGGCGGCGCAGATGGCAGTGGGATGGTCTCCATCACCTGGGAGCTCTGCGCCGACGAAGTCAGGACTTCGGCATCCGGCAGCGCTCGAGCGCCATAGCGGGTGACCAGCGCCGCACCCAGACCAACCATACCCACCAGGGCAGGCACCACCCAGCCAACGCATGGGATCAACGCGCCCAGCCCGTTGATGAGCAAGGTAAGCAAGAAGGTGCCAACCATCGCTGAGACGGGCAGCGCCCAATCCTGTTTCAATAGGAGCGCTAATCGCTTGCCGGTCTCCAGGCCAATGGCGATGATGCCAAAGGCCCAGGCTGCAACCAGCAGGAACAGACCCAAGAGGCTGATCGGGATGCCACAAATGGACAAGAACAGCAAGCCAAGCATCGCCGGTACGACCAGCATCGTCAGACAGCCCAAGCCTCCTGCAACCACCGGTTTTACCGTGGCGGCAGCAGCAGCTCGCTCGGCGTTTCGGGGGATGAACAGACCCACCAGCAGCGCCAGGATCGCCCAGATGAACGAGCGTCCAAGCCACCACAGGACCCCACCGGCCAGTCCAAGGCCCAAATCCAGCCGGTTCGTGGTGGAGAATGGCAGCCTTGGCAGCGACAGCCCGCCATCGAAGTTGGGAATGGTGAGGCGAGCTGGTGCAGAGAAAATGAAGGGTAGGGTCAGGTTGGTATTCAAGTCCCCTTCGACGGTGGCACCTTCAGCCTGGATCAGCTGGCCAGAAAAGCTGTTGACATCTCCTTCGACGACAGCGCTCTCGCCCAGAGTCACCAAACCGCCCACGACGTTGATATCCCCACCAATAGAGCCCTGAACCATCAGGTTACCGCCCAGGATGACCACATCCTTCTCCACCCGCGATCCAGTCTCCAGGGTGGCATGCCTCCCAGCACGATCAGGTTCCCGTCAAGGGTCTCTCCCTGTTCCAAAATGTAGTTGTCCCCCAACACCAGCCGGTCTCCGGGCGCCTGGATAGAGAGGTCCGCTTGCCGGAAGGCAGAAAGGCTGAGCGCCAGGACAGCCACCAGCAGCACAAGCAATAGAATATTTAGATTTTGTTTCATATTTCAATCCTCCGTGGGTTCGTTATGTAGCGATACGAAACAACCCACAGCACACTCGCTTGCGTGAGCAAACCCAAGATCAGGACCCAGAAGAGCAACGGCAACGCCGGAGCCAGGGCTCTGGCCAAGGCAGCTAAGATCCCGCCAACCTGGTGGACAACAGTAAAGGCCAGATAGAGCTGGTAAACAACGGCCCAGAGCAGGGCATCCAGCGAGTCGAGCAGCGGCCAGAACAAGATCGCCAGCGACCCGAGCAGGATAAGCGCACCACCCAATCCGAAGGCAAACGCCAGACGGATTTGATGCTTGTGCAGCCGGCCACGCTCAACCTCAAGTTTTTCCTGCCAGCGCAGGGTGAAGCCCGCGGCAGGCGCAACCTGCGATGTAGACCGCAGGCTGTGTTCCACCTGTTGAAAGGCTCCTTCCAGACTGCGGCACTCAACGCATGTCTCCAGGTGGCTGTGCAATGCATCGGCCTGTATCACATCCAGGGTGTCTTCGAACAGCCAGTCCTGAAAGGGTAGATGGGTCATGGCGTTATCCTTTCTGCCAGGATCGGCTCCGGCTCCTGCCGCGCCATGCACATTGGCATTTGGTCGCCGCGGACAGGCTGAGCAGCCTGGCAGCGCATCCATTCTTCTGCCATCGAGCGTCGGGCCCGGTGCAGACGGCTTTTAACGGAGCTCATCGTCAATGAAAGAGCCTGGCAAATCTCCTCGTAAGAAAAATCATACCAATAATACATTACCACCGCCGCCCGGTCGAGCGGGTCGAGCGTCTCCAGCACGAGGCGGACGCGCTGCTGTTCTTCCTTGCGGCTGAGGCTGGCTTCCACACCCAGAGCAGGCTCCGGTAGGTCTGGAACCGGCAACTCTTCGATGGAAAGCACCAGATAGCGCCGCTTGCGCACCTGGTCGATACAATGGTGGGCGGCAATGGATAACAGCCAGGTGGAAAAAGGGCGACTGTTATCGTAGCGGCGCATATTCTTGTAAGCCCGCAAGAATGTCTCCTGGGCAGCGTCCTCGGCGTCCTGGGCGTTACCCAACATGCGATAACACAGATTGAACACCGGTCGCTGGTATGCCTCTACCAGCGAGGTAAAAGCCTGCGGATCACCTTGTTGCGCTTTGCTCAGCCATTCGGCTTCGTTGCCTGGCACGTTATTGCTCCGGGGTGGATAGCGCACCTGAAAAAATGTGCTATCCCCAAAATTGTGTGTGCTTCGTATCGCTACTCTATATACGCAACCCTCGGCAGATGGTTGCAAGAAAATGCTACGCAGTCTACCAAAAGATGTCCGGCATGCTTCGATTACGGCAAACTACGCTTTCACTCAGCACGCCTTGCTTCGGGTGGCTGGTTAAGCCAGCAGCTCGACCCCTGCCAGGGTTTCGATGACGGCGATCACAGCCGAATTATCCAGCTCTGCCATGCCCATCTGAAGCAGGGCGGTAAACAACTGGGCATCCACGGCAGCGGAGGGCAGTGGCACACCGTATTGGCGTGCGGTCTCCAGAATAATGCCCAGGTCCTTAGCCTGCAGGTAAGCTTTGAAGCCAGGAGCGCGGTTATCGTCAAACAGGCGCGGCGGCTTGACATCCAGCGTCCAGCATTGCGCCGCGCCGCCGCGGATGGCTTCGACCACTTTTTGCGGGTCGGCGCCGGCCTTCTTCGAGAAGATGAGCAGCTCGCCCATCGCCACCATTTGCGCCGCCACCATGATCTGGTTGGCGGCTTTAGCAATCTGCCCGGCGCCACTCTCTCCAACATGGGTGATGGTCTTGCCGATGACCTGGAAAACCGGGAGGAGGCGCTCCAGCGCCTGTGCAGGGCCACCGACCATGATGGTCAGAGTGCCTTGCCGCGCGCCAATGTCACCGCCACTGACCGGGGCGTCCAGGCACTGCACGCCCTTTGCGCCGAGCGCTTCAGCGATTTTTCGCGCCGTGGCGGGCTTGATGGTGGAGTTATCGACGAAGATCAACCCGGGGTGGGCGGCTTCGCTGACCCCACCCGGACCCAATGTCACCTGCTCCACATCAGGAGAATCAGGCAGATTGGTGAAGACT
>Ga0154774_1023_pt3 | contig 12381 bp, 14 predicted proteins | sample Rifle2008BG16ft_FD_105782 | JGI IMG/M metagenome (GOLD analysis project Ga0154774, IMG submission 105782) | Chloroflexi bacterium RBG_16_57_11
TACGAACTACACGCTAGAATCTGCCAGACCCTTTCTAGCGCGAAGCGCCTGGAAGTAATCGACTGTTTACGGGATGGTGAGCTGCCCGTGATCAGTCTGGCTGAGCTGACAAACATCAGTCAGGCCAACCTGTCGCAACATCTTGCCATCATGCGGGAGAAAGGAATTGTGACTGCTCGCCGTGAGGGGTCGAATGTCTATTACCAATTGAGCAATCCCAAAATAACACAGGCTTGCGACCTCATGCGCCAGGTGTTATTGGAACACCTCGAAGCCTGTGGAGAACTTGCTGAAACATCGCGTCGATGATCCGATTGTGAAGGAGATTTGCTATGACTGACCAAACAAACAAAAAATTTCTATTCATTATCAATGACGCGCCTTATGGAAATGAACGACCCTACAACGCATTGCGATTGGCTCTTAACCTGGTAAAACGTGATGGGGTTGAAGTGCGCATCTTTTTTACCGGAGACGGTGTCCTTTGCGCTCGCCAGGGCCAGAAAACGCCGGACGGGTACTATAACATTGAGCGCATGGTCAAAGCCCTTGCCAACAGAGGAAAAGTTGCCACCTGAGGGACTTGCTGTGACGCCCGCGGGCTCGGGCTGGAAGATCTAACCGAAGGCGTAATCCGGGGAAGCATGGCACTCCAGGGCGATTGGACTGTAGAAATGGAAAAATTATTGGTGTTTTAAAATTAAGCTCTGCTAGGAAGGGAAAGTTGCTATGTCTGGTAAAACGATTGTGATATTGGGTGGGGGTGTCGGAGGGCTGGTGACCGCCAACGAACTGCGACGATTTCTACCACCGGAACATCGCATCGTTTTGGTGGAAAGAAATTCTGATCATTACTTTGCACCCTCGTTTCTATGGTTGATGACCGGGGAGCGACGACTGGAACAGATCAAGTGTGATATAAGGAGCCTGTTACTACCCGGCATCGAGGTAGAACTGGCCGAGGCTCAGGCAATAGATATTGGCAATCAACATGTGCAGACGAGCACTTTGGTTCTGCCTTATGATTACCTGGTTGTTGCCTTTGGAGCAGAGCTGGCCCCTGAAATGATCCCCGGTTTACTGGAAAGCGCGCAGACTTTCTATACTTACGATGGGGCATTGAAACTCCACGATGCACTAAAAAGCGTTTCAAGCGGGAGGGTGGCTGTCGTAGTGAGCGCATTGCCCTATAAGTGCCCAGGAGCTCCGCACGAAGGCGCCATGCTGATCGCTGATTTCTTTCGCAAGCGTGGTCTGAGCCAGAAAGTGGAAGTGCATTTGTTCACCCCAGAACCCCAACCCATGCCAGTAGCTGGTCCAGCGTTGGGGGATGCAGTCAAGCAAATGTTGGGTAATAACAGGGTAGCCCTACATACTCTGCATAAATTGACCCGGGTGGATGCAGATACTCGTGAGCTTTCTTTCGAGGGGAATGACGCTTTTCGATACGATCTACTGGTTGCAATTCCTCCACACCGCGGGTCGATGGTGGCACGTGATGCTGGCCTGACCAATGAAGCCGGCTGGATCCCAGTCAACCGCCTAACATTGCAAACTCAATCCAAGGGAGTATATGCCCTGGGTGATGCAACCGCTATCTCGCTCCCAGGCCGCTGGAAACCGGATGTGCCATTAATGTTACCCAAAGCGGGTGTGTTTGCTCATGCCCAGGCAAAGGTAGTAGCCCAGCGGATAGCGGCGGAGATTGCTGGAGGGGGTAACCCGAGCGAATTTCCGGGGGTCGGTTATTGTATGTTAGAAGCAGGGGAAAGTTTGGCCGGTTTTGCCTTTGGGGACTTCTTTGCAGAGCCATCGCCACAAATCGAATTGCGCCAAACCGGGAAAACCTGGCACCTGGGAAAAGTGTTATTTGAACAATGGTGGCTATCCCCGCTTAACATCCGGCGTGAGGCTTTGAGGTTGGCCCTGTCTCTTGGTGGTAAGGCGCTTGGTATACCGATCGTCATCTGATCTTCACAAGTTCTTCACAGGTTCTACATATCTATATGGGAAAATGTGAATACGCGAATTGATATAGTTTAATAAAGGAGCGAAAAATGTGTGGTTGTATTTTACTGCACGCGGCAATGAACCACCCAGAGCAGCAGCCTGTCACCCAGTCTGCACACGTGGTCAATGTACCCTCTGCTGCTGGTGGGCAAAGATGTCTACACTGTGGCTTTCTTCTACAGCCAGGTTTCTCCTTTTGCCCCGGTTGTGGTGTAAGTCTTCGAACCATGGAGTGTCCGGCGTGCGGACAGAAGGTAGAACCAGGCTGGGGAGCATGTGCATATTGCGGATCGCCGCTCGGTGAAGCACTGAGACAGCCGGCGCAGCAATGATATTAGAACCTGGCGCCCACGCACTCGAGAGGAGGTGTCGATGAGACGGCTACTAAAATGGACTGGATTAATCCTGCTGGCCGCAGTGGTTGGGCTGGTGCTGGCTTTTACATTCTCAAGCTTTAACCGGCTGCGAGGCGGCGGTACCATCACGATGGACCAGGCGGCAGAGGCAGCGCGCCAGTATGTCGAGGCTTATGGAAATCCGGATTTGACGCTGACCGAGGTGATGGAATTTGAGAACAATTTCTATGTGGAGGTCGAAGAGAAAAGCACATCCGTCCACGCATTCGAGTTGCTCGTCGATCGTTATTCTGGGGTTGTGTCTCCCGAGCCCGGCCCGAATATGATGTGGAACACTCGCTACGGGCACATGGGTGGGATGATGGGCGGTTGGAGAGGGCAACAGGTTGGCTCTATGACCATTCCTCAAGAGCAGGCGCGGGAAATTGCTCAACATTGGTTGGATCGGTTTATGCCAGGTACATCCGCTGCGGAGGAGGCCGACGCTTTCTATGGTTACTATACCATTCATGTGATGCAAGATGGACATGTGTCCGGGATGCTAAGCGTGAATGGCTACAGTGGTGAGGTTTGGTACCACTCCTGGCATGGGAGTTTCATCGATATGCAAGAATTGGAGAAAGAGAATGAACAAGGTTAATTGGACCGTGGTAATTATCTTTAGCGTTGTGTTGGTGTTCGCTTTTGTGGTGGGTCTGAGCTTGTTTGGCGGCTGGGGTTATGGGGGTTGGGGAATGATGGGATCAGGGAGGATGGGGCCCGGCATGATGGGCAATTGGGGGTTCAGTCCCTTCGGCTGGCTGGGGATGATCTTCATGTGGCTGATCCCGTTAGGTTTAGTGGTGCTGGTGGTTCTGGGGATTATCGGGTTGTTTCGGTCGATCGGCAGCGGGGGAGGCGGGGGGTCGGCGACTCCGACGCGCACCTGCCCGAACTGTGGTCGCGCCGCTCAGGCAGAATGGCAAAACTGCCCATTTTGCGGGCAAAGCTTACCATAATCCCTAGGGTGATGGAAAGAGCGGTGAGGGCAAATCCTTTGCCGGGCTGACACAGTCGGGCGAATTGTCCAGGAAGCGATCGCTGGGTTTCTTCAGGCTCCGCGCCCCATTTGGGGCGCGGAGTTTTAGGGGTTATACGACGGTCAGGGGCAAGCGACCTTGGAGGTCCAATCGCTGAACACGCCCGCCTGGTTGCCCAGAAAGATCCAGGCATGCAGCACATAAACGCCGAGGGGCTGGTTCAGGTGCAGGTGCAGGTGCTGGTCGAGGACTTCGGGCGGCATGGTGTTCCCGGCCGCGTCCCAGTTGGCGGCGGGCGCTAAGGTTATGAAAGGGTTAATGTATGGTAAAATAACCCGGCGCCCCGTAACACTGGGGTGTGTCGGGTGTTGTCTATGACGCACGTGACTATATTCACAAAGAGGAGCGCATATGCAACTTCAAGACTGGCTGTTCATCGGCGTTTTCCTGGTATTAGCGCCGGTCTTCCCGGCGGTGGCATTGTTGATCCCTCGTATCATCGCCCCTAAAAAACCCAACAAGATTAAACTACAAACTTACGAATGTGGTATTGAGACGGTGGGCGACTCATGGGTACAGTTTAGGGTGCAGTATTACATTTTCGGCTTGATCTTCCTGATCTTCGATATTGAGGCGATCTTCCTGTATCCCTGGGCGGTTGCCTTCGACTTGTTACCATTGTTTGCAGTTCTTGAGGGAATCCTGTTCATCCTCATCCTCATCGCCGGGCTGGTTTGGGCCTGGCGCAAGGGTGTCCTCCAATGGGCTTGATAGTATTAAAGTACAAAAGGCTGATGGTACTTCCTTCAGCCTTTTGTTTGGCCGCGGCTTGGAAAGCGGTTGTGGCTGTTTTTGGCATTAACGTTATGCGGATATTTTGCACCTGGCCTTTGCACTGGCCGGTGTAATAACCCCATCGATCAGGAGCGATGTGATGTTTGATCCAATGAATTCAATTGCCCAATGGCTGACAGACTTGCTCTCCGGCTGGGGGCTGTCTTCTGGCCTGGTCATATTTATCCTCACTTTGCTTGGTGTAGTGGTGGTGGCGACTTTTGTGCTGGTGTTAGATATTTTTCTGGTTTGGGTGGAGCGAAAGGTGGTCGCGCGCTTCCAGGACCGCCTGGGGCCAAACCGCCTGGGACCTTTTGGCCTGATCCAGCCTTTAGCCGATGTCATCAAGCTCCTAATCAAGGAGGATATCACCCCTTCTGGCGCTGACCGGGTAGTTTATAACCTGGCGCCAATTATGGCACTGGCAACGGTGCTGTTGCTCTGGGCGGTGATCCCCTTTGCGCCAACCATGCTGGGAGCAGATATCAGCGTGGGCGTATTGTATATCGTGGCAATTGGTGCTATTGGGACGTTAGGGTTGATCATGGCTGGCTGGGCATCGAACAACAAGTACGCCCTGCTGGGGGCGCTGCGAACGGTGGCTATGACCGTCTCGTATGAAGTTCCAATGGTCGTCTCGTTGCTTCTCCCGGTAATCCTGGCGCGCTCCATGTCATTGCAAGAAATTGTTAACCGGCAGTCGATCTGGTATATCGTGGCTGCGCCAATCGCAGCCCTGATCTTCTTGATCTCAGCGATCGCCGAACTGGGCCGTGCGCCTTTCGACCTGGCGGAAGCTGAATCGGAGATCGTCGCGGGCTTTCATATCGAGTACAGCGGGATGAAATTTGGGCTGTTCTATGCCGGCGAATTACTGCACGCGGTGACGATGGGAGCGCTGTTCGCTACCTTTTTCCTGGGGGGCTGGAAAGGCCCGTTTGTTGAGCAGGTGCCGATCCTTGGGGTGGTTTACCTGCTGGCTAAAGCGATGTTCCTTTACTGGGTGATCATGTGGGTGAAATATTCATTGCCGCGTGTGCGTATAGATCATATGCTGGATTTTAACTGGAAGCTGCTCACCCCACTGGCGCTGGTGATGGTCATGGCGACCGCCCTCCTGGACAAGTTATTAATAGGACTGGCCATCCCTGCTGGCAGCCTGGCCTACACCTTTTGGATGCTGGTGATGAACATATTCATCGGCTGGGCTACATTGAGCTTGCTTCGTACCCATGCCAGAGTGGAACGGATGAGGGTGGGCGAGCCAAAGCCGGTCGCCAGGCCTGAGTTGTCTGGTGTAAAACCTACTGGAATTACCAAAGTCTGATCGATTCCTGCATGATCAATTCTTGATCTTAAGGATAGTGCCTATGACTGCTTTGCAAATCATATTTATTCTGGTTGCAGCCATGACGTTGGGGGCTGGCATGCTGGTGGTGACGGCGCGTAACTTGATCCATTCAGCGTTGTGGCTGGTGACGGCGCTGTTTGGCGTGGCGATCATGTTTGTGTTGCTGGAAGCTGGATTTTTGGCAGTGGTGCAGGTGATGGTTTATATCGGCGCCATCGCGATCCTGATCATCTTTGGCATCATGCTGACGCGAAAAATCGCCTCGGATAGTGGCCCGCGCTTTACCGAAAATTGGGGCTGGGCCCTGTTCATCGCCGTAGTGCTTTTCGGTGGGCTGACCTGGCTCCTGGCCAGTTGGAGCGGGTTCCAGGCTGAGCCAGCACCGCTTAGCGAGCGCTTCGATTCTTTACGCCAGCTCGGCGTCGCGCTGGTCTCACCAGATGGCTACGTCCTGGCTTTCGAGCTGGCTTCGGTTTTGCTACTGGCGGCACTGATCGGAGCGCTGGTCATTGCCTGGGATCGGAAATAGAGGAGGCCAATATGATACCTCTCTCGTGGTACCTGATCTTCGCCGCCGCCCTGTTCAGCATTGGCCTGTATGGTGTGCTGGCGCGCAAGAATGCCATCGCTATCCTGATGGGGATTGAGCTGATGCTCAACGCTATTAACGTCAACCTGGTCGCCTTCTGGCGCTACCGTACTCCGGAGATGCTGGGTGGGCAGGTGTTCGCGGTGATCGTGTTTGCCGTCGCCGCAGCCGAAGTGGCGGTGGGCCTGGCGCTGTTTATCTCCCTGTACCGCCGGCGCAACACCATCGCGGCGGATGAAATCGACTTGATGAAGTGGTGAATCGATGACAACCGAAACCTTAATCTGGCTCATACCGCTTCCACCCGTCCTGGCGTTCTTCATCATTGTGCTGTTCACCAACCGCAGCAAGGCTCTGAGCCACACGCTGGCGGTCGGCGCGGCCTTCCTGTCCTGGCTGGGCAGCATGGTCGTGTTTTTCCGGGCAATCGGCACGGAACACCTGGGCGAGCATCCTTTTGTGTCGTCGATCCCCTGGCTGGCAACTGGCGACGACTACCTGTGGATTGGCGTTCAGATCGATCCACTCTCGGCGGTAACGCTATTCTTTGTCGCCTGGACGGTTCTGATGATCTTCGTCTATAGTGTGGGCTACCACAACTTCGGGCAGCCCAAGGGCGACCATGACCGGCCTGGCCTGCAACCGCACGGCGCGACCGTCGCCGATGCGCACGGTCACAAGCACACTGTGCCGTCGATCGAGCCAATGTACTCGCGCTTCTTCGCTTTCATCGGCTTGTTTGCTTTTGGCATGTATACTCTGGTCGTCTCGGATAACCTGCTGACTTTGTTCGTCGGCTGGGAGATCATGGGATTGTGCTCGTACCTGCTGATTGGCTTCTGGTACGGCAAGCCCTCGGCGCGTGCGGCGATGATCAAGGCTTTTATCACCACCCGTGTGGGCGATGTGTTCATGTTGCTGGGGATTGCTTACCTGTATACGATGACCGGCACGTTGAACTACCGGGAGATTTTCTACAACCCAGAGGTGCTTAACTATCTGGTGGAGACACCGTCTTATATCGCCGGGCTATCGGCGGCTGCGATGATCGGCATCCTGCTGTTCCTCGGTACGATCGGAAAATCTGCGCAGTGGCCGCTGCACGTGTGGTTGCCGGATGCGATGGAAGGCCCGACGCCGGTCTCCGCGATGATCCATGCAGCCACCATGGTCTCTGCAGGCGTGTATATGGTGATCCGGGTTTTCCCTCTGCTCTCTGCAGGGTTCGAAAACGGGCAGCTGACCCCACCGATGCTACTTATGGCGTTCATTGGTGCGTTCACCGCCCTGTTTTCGGCGACGATCGCGGTGGCTCAGAATGACATCAAGCGGGTGCTGGCATACTCCACCATCTCGCAATTGGGCTTTATGATCGCCGCCCTGGGCGTTGGCGGTTATGTCGCAGCTACCTTCCACCTGGTGACGCACGCCTTCTTCAAGGCGTTGCTGTTCCTTGGCTCCGGCTCGGTGATCCACGGCGTCGAGCACGGCGTGCTGCATACAGGCGATCATCATATGGATCCGCAGGATATGCGCAACATGGGCGGGCTGCGGCACAAGATGCCGGTGACCTTCTGGACCTTTACTATCGGCGGCCTGGCGCTGGCCGGTTTCCCCTTGTTCACCGCTGGTTTCTGGTCCAAGGACGAGATCTTTGCCGATGCCTGGGCGCATGCCCCGATCGTCCTACTTGTCCTGGGCTTGGCGGCGCTGCTGACGGCTTTCTATACCTCACGCCAGATCACGATGACCTTCATGGGCAAGCCGCGCACTAAAGAAGCCGAGCACGCGGTTGAATCCAAATGGACGATGACCGTGCCCCTGGTGATCCTGGCCGTCTTTGCGGTTGCATTTGGTTGGGTCGGCATCCCACATGAATTTCCGGTAGTCGGCGGGATTATACCGAACTGGTTCCACGAATTCGTCGGAGCGACATTGCTGGAGCATCCTGAAACGCTGCCGTTTAGCTGGATACCCTTGCTGACTTCGCTGGTGGTCTCATTGTTCGGCTTGTGGCTGGGCTGGCAGGTCTACAAAGGCTTTCAAGTGGGCTCTACCGATCCGGTAGAGAAGACGCTCGGGGCGACGGTCTATCGCTGGCTGAAAAACAAATACTACTTTGACGAGCTTTACGACAAAGTCTTTGTCAAGCCGGCATACTGGCTGGCTGAAACTTTCACCTCGCTATGGATGGATCGCAAGGTGATCGATGGTGTGTTGCATTGGTTTGCGCATATCTCCGGGATCATCGGCAACTTCCTACGCAACGCCATCGACAAGCCGATCGTCAATGGCTCCGCCGATCTCATCGCCGAAAGTACGAAGCGGTTGGGCGCTGTGTTCCGCACGATCCAGACCGGACGCGTCCAGCAGTATATGATCCTTGCCCTGGTCAGCATCGCAGCTTTCAGCGCCCTGTTCTACTATTTGCTGGTGGCAGCGCGATAACCGCATGGCGATACCTTCAGGATATATTAGATCTGACTTTATAGACACAGGAGCGAGTGATGGATCTCATCTACAATAATCTCCTAACGCTCATTTTGTTCACACCCGTGCTGGCGGCGTTGATTGTGATGCTGCTGCCGCACAAGCAAGAAAATCTGGTGCGGTGGACGGCTTTCGTGCTCAGCTTCATCCCGCTGGCGCTGTCTCTGGTGTTGTGGTTCAGCTTCAACCCAAACCAACCAGGTTTTCAATTCGAGCAACAGGTGATCTGGTACCCACCGATCAACTCGTCATACCATGTTGGTGTAGATGGCATCTCGTTGACCATGGTGCTGCTGACAACCCTGCTGACTCCGCTGTCAATTCTGGCATCCTTCTCGATCAAGGATCGTGTGAAGACGTACATGGTCCTGTTCTTCCTTCTGGAAATGGGCATGCTGGGCGTATTCTTGATGCTGGACCTGCTCTTGTTCTTCGTCTTCTGGGAATTTGGTCTTGTCCCGATGTTCTTCCTGATCAACCAGTGGGGCAGCGAGAAGGGGGAGCGCGAAGTCTGGGGCGGGCGAAAAATCCCGGCCCGTCAATATGCTTCCTTCAAATTCATGATCTACACCATGGCGGGCTCGCTGGGGTTGTTGCTGGCGATCCAGATGATCGGTGCGGTGTCGGGCACATTCGACATACCGGTGCTATATCAGACCTGGAACTCGCTGACTGGTACGCTGTTTGGCTTGCCAGTTAACGTGGTCAAGTCGATCGCCTTCTGGGCCTTCGCCATCGCTTTCGCGATCAAGGTTCCGGTGTGGCCATTCCACACCTGGCTGCCCGATGCGCACACCGAAGCGCCTACCGCCGGGTCGATGATCCTGGCAGGCGTCCTGTTGAAGCTGGGTGCATATGGCTTCCTGCGTTTGGTATTGCCGCTCTACCCGGCCGAGGCGAAATATTACGCCGGGGCGTTAGGTTTCCTGGCAGTGATGGCGATCATCTTCGGCGCGCTGGCCTCCTACGGGCAGGATGACTTCAAGCGGTTGGTGGCCTATTCTTCGGTGAATCATATGGGCTTCGTGGTTTTAGGCATCGCCGCAGCGGCTTTTGTCTACGGCGTAGATGATCCAGCAATGAAGCAGAGCGCCAACATCGCCCTGAATGGGGCAGTCCTGCAGATGTTCAACCATGGTCTCTCGGCGGCTGGTATGTTCTTCCTGGTGGGAGTGATCTACGAGCGCACGCATACTCGCAACCTGAACGAATTTGGCGGGCTGTTCCCGCTGTTACCGGTGTATGGCGGCATTCTGATCTTTACTTCGATGGCCTCGCTAGGCTTGCCGGGTTTGAATGGCTTTATTTCGGAATTCCTGGTGGTGCGGGGCGCCTGGCCGATATTCACGCTGTACACTGCCCTTGCAATGATTGGGCTATTCTTCACCGGTGCATACATTCTGAAAGGGATTAAGCAGGTGTTGCACGGTCCGCTCAACGAGCATTGGGCAGGGCATGTGAGCGAGATTAATGCTCGTGAATTGTTTGTAATTGTGCCGCTGATGGTGTTGATCCTTTTAATTGGGGTTTGGCCAAACTGGATCCTGTCCGTGATTAACAAAGCAGTGGCAATGGTGTTCAACCTGGTGTGATGCCTGGGATTAACGCATCTCGAAAAGCGCATCCATTCCGATGAGGTGAACAATGCAATTTCCGTTATTGAGTTTCATCGTCTTTACACCCATGATCGCCGGGATGCTCATCTTGTTGATCCCTGGCGAGCGCAAGACCGAAATCCGGATGGCCGCGCTGGCAGCCGGCGCGTTCGCCCTGGCGCTGTCCATTTGGGCCTATTTCGCCTACGATGTCACCGCGGGCGGCTACCAGTTCGTCGAGAAGTATCAATGGCTGCCACAATTGGGCATCTCATACTTCGTAGGTTTAGACGGGATGAATGCCCCGCTAGTGCTTCTGACTGGCGTAGTGATGTTCACTGGCGTGCTTATCTCCTGGGGCATCGACGACCGGCCACGTGAGTTCTTCGCCTTTCTTTTTATCCTGGCGACGGGGGTATTTGGGGTGTTTGTCGCTCTGGACCTGTTTATGCTGTTCTTCTTTTACGAGATCGCGGTGTTCCCGATGTATCTATTGATCTCGATCTGGGGTTGGAAGGTGACCCGCGAATACGCGGCCATGAAACTGACCCTGTACCTCTTTATAGGCTCAGTGGTCTCATTGGTCGGTGCACTGGCGATGTACTACGTCTCTGGCCTGGGGACGTTCGATATGGTCGCGATGGAGCAGGCGAACTTCTCAGTAGACTTCCAGCGCCTGGTGTTCCCGTTTGTGTTTTTCGGTTTTGCCGTCCTGGGTGGCATTTTCCCCTTCCACAACTGGAGCCCGGACGGTCACGTTGCGGCACCAACCGCCGTCTCGATGTTTCACGCTGGCGTGCTGATGAAGCTGGGCGCTTTCGCTGCTTTGCGAGTCGGGATTATGCTTCTGCCGGAGGGCGCCAAGTTTCACATGCCGTGGATTATCGTGCTCACGCTGGTGAACGTCGTGTATGGCGCGTTCATCGCCAGTGTTCAAAACGATTTCAAATATGTCATCGGTTTCTCGTCCGTCTCACACATGGGGTTGGTGGCGATGGGGTTTGCTACGCTCAACCATAACGGCATGCTGGGTGCAGGGGTTCAGATGTTCTCGCACGGCGTGATGACGGCTCTCTTCTTTGCTGTGGTCGGTATGATTTACGACCAGGCGCATACACGTGAGATCCCCAATCTGAGCGGGTTCAGAAAGGTGATGCCCGTAGTGGCGATCGCCTTCATTGTCGGCGGTCTGGTCTCGATGGGTATGCCGGGATTCTCAGGATTTATTGCCGAATTTCCTATCTTTATGGGTCTGTGGAATGGCCAGCCGAGCAGCTTGTGGAATGGCTATGGCTGGATCGCAATCATCGCGGCCATCTCCATCGTCATCACCGCATCGTATATTATCCGCATCGTCGGCAAGGTGTTCTTTGGCCAGTTACCGGCGGAATTTGACGGGCATGTCCACGATGTCAACATGCTGGACAAGGTTGCAGTGGTGTTTTTGTCTGCGATTATGATCGTGGTGGGTGTGTACCCGCAGATCATCGTTCCACTGGTGCAATCCGGCGTAGAGAATGTGATGCGCCTGTTGGGAGGTGCTTGAAATGTCCCTCGATCTTTCGATGTTCGCTCCGATTCTTCCTCAAATCCTGCTGCTGGTCCTGGCTCTCCTGATTCTGTTCCTGGATCTGGTTGTGCCGCGCGACCAGCAGCATAACCTGGGCTGGGTGACGGCTGCCGGGATGGGGCTGATCATGTTGCTGATGTTGCCCGTCATGCCAGGAGAAACACCCGTCAGCGTGTGGGGCGGTATGATCAGCTTCGACTGGATGAGCTACCTTTTTACGATGATCTTCCTGTTCGGCGCAGGAGTAACGGCGCTACTGGCGATGGATTACCCCGAGCTTGGTGGGCGCGCCGAATTCTATGTCCTGGTGATCGCATCGACCATCGGGATGACGTTCATGGCAGCGGCCGGGGACCTGGTGTTGCTCTACCTGGCAATCGAGACCGTCTCCATTCCGTTGTACATCCTGGCTGGCTTTTTTGTCCGCAATGATCAATCCACCGAAGCAGGCTTCAAGTATTTGTTGTTTGGGGCGATGACCTCCGCGGTGATGCTGTATGGCTTTTCGCTGCTCTACGGATTTGCCGGCACTACCGACCTCCAGATGATTATGTCGGGTATGCAGGC
>Ga0154774_1141_pt4 | contig 12269 bp, 13 predicted proteins | sample Rifle2008BG16ft_FD_105782 | JGI IMG/M metagenome (GOLD analysis project Ga0154774, IMG submission 105782) | Chloroflexi bacterium RBG_16_57_11
GCCCCGGTAGAAAACCTGCCATATCGCGGGCCAGTTTTCCGGCCATCAGCGAGCATTTCAGGGAAAGGCCTCCATCTTTGAACGGGGTTTTCTTCCCCCCTGGCTCATTTTCAACTAACCAATCTACTCGATAAGCCTGATCCAAACCCTGAGCCTCATCCAGGATTCGATTAATGATCTCACTGCGCAGATCCTCCGCCAACTTCGGATGCGCCCCGGCCAGCAGGATGGTCTGCTCCCAGTTTTCATCTTTCAGCCGCTCCAGAATGGTGTCAACCACGGTCTTGCTTTGTTGCACCAGGGCGCTGGCAGCCAGGAACTCGAGGAAGATCTTATGGGCAAAGGCATACACGCCGGGGTCGCTCTCCACCAACAAGCCGCTACGCTCGTGCGAGTCGAGCAAGAAGCTTTCCGACCAAGCTTGTGCCGTCTCAAAATCAGGGGCACGCTCGCGCTCCTTGAGATAGGCCAACAGCACCTGGCAAACCTGGTAAGTGTCGATTTCCACCAGACCTCTTTCTTGCATGTGTAGAGCAAGTACGCCAAGACGGCGTTTCTTAACTTCAACCGCTTCTTCCACAGTGTGATACCGCCGCCCGGTGCCATCCTTAGTGGCCAGCTCTTCCGCCCGATCCAGGGCGCGCTGCTGGACGCGCCAGTAGCCCAGTAGAAGCTCGACAATCTCGTCCAACACATCCACGCGACGCTCGGGAAGGTGAGCGCCACGAAGATATACCTGCACAAGCGCGGAGCAAAACAGCGGCGTCCCGGCAATTTGGGTCAGGTCTGAGGATGCAAGGATCTCTCGGCTGATATCCTGGGTGTCGGCCTGGCGCAAGCGTATATCCGGCTGAATCAACCTCATCAGGTTTTCGACTAACTGGCAGATACCCTGAGGGTCGAGTGGATTGACTTGCGCCTCGGCCAGCGCCGCCGGGCGAAGCTGCCACTCGACGCTTTCATAGCCACGCGGCCGAGAGGCGAGCCCGAAGCGGTTGCCTTTGGGGCCGTAATGCTCGATGAAGGCGCACACCTGTTGCGCCACCCGATCGCGGTTCTCCGAGACCTCGTCCAGGCCGTCCATCAGCACCAGGCAGTCGCCTTCAGCCAGCCGCCGATCGAAGAAATCGGGTGTCAGCGAAACGCGCTGCCCACTGCGGAAATACTGCTCAAGATAGGCCACCAGCGCCCCCGGCGAGGGGTCAATGAATTCGCCGCGATGCTGCTCCAGGAAGCCGCCGAAATTGCGCAGGCGCAACAGCACCGGCAGCAGCCGGGCGTTGCTCCAGCCCAGGTCCTGCCCAGCGCGATCCTCGGCGAAGGACAAACCCAGGCGTGCCAGCAAAGTGGATTTGCCGCAACCCGGCGGGCCAGTCAGGATAAAACGCGGGTAGCGAGCCAGAAGCTCGCCCAGCCCGATGGGGCGGATTTCCTCGGCTTGCATTCGTTCCGGGGCGGCTTTACCGCGCGCCTGGCGCTCCTGCTTCTGCCGGGCTTGATCCTCGGCACGCCGGTCGCGCAGGCTGAGGGGGACAAAGACTTGCTTTAAACCGGCGGGTATCACGCCGCCAGTGCGTTTGCGGATCAGCGGCAGGGTCAGGTTGCTCCATTGCCCCCGAACGTTTTCCAGATATCTGGCCAAAGCCTGTTCGTCGTCTGTGGAGAGACGGCGGTCAACAGCCATGGCCTCGCTTACCGTAGCCAGGCGCGCCACCTGTGCCTGCCAGGCAATGACTTCGCGTGTCAGACCGATCAGCTCGCCGCGGGCTTCCAGGCGGGCAGCGTCAGCAATGCCTTCTTTGTAGTTTTCCGCCGCGCCCAACCTGGTCCGGAGGCGAAATAAAAAACGCGCCAGCAGGTCGCGGCGCGCTTCATCCAGGTTTATTTCTTTGAGCAACTCGGGCGGGATGCGCTGCGGGTCAAAACTGGTCATCTCCACCGCGGCAGCGGCCAGCGCCTGGCGCGCCGCCGGACCGGCGTCCAGCACTTTCCAGCCAGCCAACAGGCGGTCGGCGGCGCCAAGACCTTGCTCTTTGTCCAGGTCGTCCAGCGCGTCCAGCAGAGTGGCGTTCAGCGCGGCAGCATCCTTCTTCTCGTCATAGCCACGGGCGACCCAATCACGCAACGGCTCCACCACTGGCTCGACGATGCCCTTCTCCAGGCCTTTGGTGAAAACGATCTTGAAGACTTCGAATAACCCGGTACCCAGGGCGGAAACCAAGGCTGAGGCTGCGATCGGATCCATAAGCTGTTTCCCTTAATCGAATATTACTTGAGATAAGCTATAAAAACCACAGAATCACGGAGTCACAGAGATTTTACCAAAAAAAGGGATCAGAGAGCCATACGCTTGAGGCCTTGTTTGAGGATTGGGACATTGAAGTTAATCAGCAGGCCAATCTTGCAACCGGTCAGCCTGAGGTAGGTCAAAAGCTGGGCTTCGTGAACCGGTTGCAGCGCATCGACGGTTTTAAGCTCGACGATGACGGCTTGCTCCACCAGGAAATCCAGGCGGTAGCCGCAATCCAATTTCACGCCTTTGTACTCAAGAGACAGCGGTTTCTCCTGCTCGAACGACAAACCACGCAAAGCCATCTCTCGAGCAAGGCAAATCTGATAAGCCGACTCGAGCAGTCCTGGTCCGAGATGTCGATGCACCTCGATCGCCGCGCCGATAATCTCCTCAGTAATCTTGTTGATCTCCATCGTCTCCTCCCATAATGAACATCGGTGATTTCCCAAAACGCTTAGCGATCAAACCACGGAGTCACAGAGCCACTGAGATTTTGGAAGTATTCTGAATTAATTCCATATACTCCACCAATTTAATAAACTCCGTGAACTCTGTGTCTCTGTGGTTAAAGTCCTCCTTATCCTTTCACGAGTCTCTGTCCCTCCGGGGTATCCACCACCTGCCAGCCCAGGGCGGCGATCTGTAGGCGCAGTGAATCCGCAGCAGGCCAGTCTTTGCGCAGGCGGGCTTCCTGGCGAGCGGCTAACAAAGACTGAACTTGTTCTGGGGCGACCTCACCATCGACCGGCTGCGGGGCGGGCGGGGTTTCGGCAACAGCCAGGCGCTCAGCGTGCAAACGCGCCTGGGCTTCGAGGGCCTGTTTCCAGGCCAACGGCGGCAGCCCTTCCAGGGTCAAGTGAACCTCCCACGGGCAACACTCGCTGAGCGGGAAGCTCTCGCCTTTACGGTGGATGTGCACATGGCCGTCGCGCTGCCTGGCAATTTCAACCAGGCCGGTGCCATGCAAGTCGGGGCCAGTCGGACCGTGGCGATGCCCGGAATGGATCAGGGTCACCCCTCCCAGGCCGATCACCCGGCAGACACCGACGTTCGGATCCATCAGCAAAGCGGTCTTCTCATCGATGCCAATTATAGTCACGTCTAAAGGCAGCTGCCGCATCAACTCTGCAAAGCGGGTCTGCCCCATGAAGCAGCGGCTGGTATCCAGCTCATCACCGCCATCGTTGTTATTCCAATGCGGCACAAAGACCAGCGGCAGGCCATAGGCACCGAAGAAATCCAGACCGTCTTTCCAGTGCGGATCCTCGCCCACCTTGTAGATCTCATAAACAGGCAGTGCATAGGCGCTGATGGCAATGGTCGCAGCGCTGGCGAGCACCAGGGCAGCTCCCAACCGGTGGCGGGCAAGCAAATAATGCCAGGCCAGGCTGCCGCTGAGCTGGCGTACAGCATAGCTGGGGCTGCCCGGCCCCATGAAGATCAGGTCCGATTCGAGCAGCGGGGCGACAACCTCCGGCTCATCCGGGCTGTGAGGTGTGCCGCGCTTGCGCGCCGGCACCAGGGTGATCTGCGGCTGGTAATTTTGCAAGCGGTGGTGGATGAACTCCGCCACACGACCAATCACCTGGGGCGAGTTCAGCTCGAAACCAGCCGGCGTCTCGAGCAATGCCAGCCGCGGCGATTGAGGAAGATCTTTCAGTACTTGATCGAAGACCCTACGCCCGCTGGGCGAGGTTTCTCCTGAGCCAAATAAAACTACTACCCCCGGCCTGGCATCGCCAGTCATCCCAAGATCGGTCAATAAACACCTCTAAGTTTTGATTATGGATTCCCGTTGCCTCAGGTGCAACGTGCTGGCGAACCTCGTCCGCGCGAAAGGGCGTTGCACCTATGCAGATGCACTTAGGCAGGCTGGTAGCGCTGGCTTATGTTGGGCACCAGGTATTCCGAAAATGAGCGCTCCAGGTCATAAGTGGGTTTCCAGCCCCAGTCGCGGCGTGCATCGTTGTCGTTCAGGCCGGCGGGCCAGCTATCCACGATCCCCTGACGCTTGAGGTCTGGCTTAAAGGTGATCTGCGCCTGGGGGAAGAAGCGTTGCACCATCTCGCCGAACTCAGCCGCGGTCAGGCTAAAGCTGGTCACGTTGTACACCCTTCGGCTGAGAGCCCTGGCAGGCACAGCGGCCAGTTTGAGCAAGGCTGTCACCGCGTCGGGCATGGCCATGAACGGGATGCAGGTATCTTCGCGCACAAAGGCGGCATAGGCTTCGCCCTTGGCGGCATAATGGAGCATCTCCGGACCATAATCGCTGGTGCCGCCGCTGGGGACGGTGAAAGCGCTGATCAGCCCGGGGAAGCGCAAGGCCCGAAAATCGAGCGTCACCGGACGGTCGGCGGCGAGCTGGCGGAAATACTGGCTGTAGTAGATTCCGAGCATTTCACAGTATAGCTTATTGCAGCCATACATGGTGGTAGGGTAGTTCCACTCCCACTCGCGCACCCGGGGGTATTGCGCCTTGGTCTCCAGGTTGGGCATGCCATAGGCGGCAATCGAGCTGGGAAATAAAAACAGGACCGGCTCGCCACGCCACTGGGATTGTTCGGAGGCCAGGCGGAGTAAATGGAGCGTGCCTTCCACGTTAACCTGGTGCGCCATCTCCGGGCTGAATTCTGCCCGGGTGGAGAGCAACGCCGCCAGGTGATAGATTGTAGCGATCTCATACTCGCTGACCAGGCGAGCCAACAAAGCCTGATCCATCAAATCCCCCTGGATATGCGTCGAAAGCTTTGCGTTTTCAGGTGGGAGGGGCCGCAGATCGAGCGTAACGATCTGCGTTTCGCCCTGGTCAGACAACGAGCGTATAAGGGAGTCGCCGATCTCGCCCGCCGCGCCAGTGATGAGAATGCCTCTTTTGCGCATTTTTTCTCCATAAGTTTTGAATGGATGACGATGATTCCGGGAGTAACTTCTCCGGTTTAATTTTACATCACAAAACTGTCTTATAGTAAACTTATTGGCGATGATGAAACGTGCCTGCTGGATTACCGGCGTGATTTTTCTAGCCAGCGGGATGGCAGCGTTCCTGGCGGGTTGCCTGCCCGCGGCTACGCCACTGCCACCCCTGCCAACCGAAACGCCGGGCCCGCCCACAGCAACCCCGACAGCGACGATCGTGTGGTTCCCACCCACCGCCACTTTCACACCACTGCCTCCGATCACGCCGGGCATCACACCTACCCTGGATTTGAGCCCCGCTTATGGATCGCTGATCTTCTCAGACGATTTCCTTAAGCCGGAGCTGTGGACGCTTGGCCGCTCAGGACCGGGCAGCGCCGCTCTCGGAGTGAGCGAGCTGAGCCTGGTGGTCAGCCAGCCACGCGGCTATCTTTTAAGCCTGCGCCAGGAGACGGCTCTGAGCGATTTCTACCTGGAGATCACCGCCAGCCCAAGCATTTGCCGCGGCGCAGACGAATATGGTCTGCTGGTGCGGCTGGCCTCGCTGCAGGATTTCCTGCGCTTCGGGCTGAACTGCCGCGGCGAGGTACGGCTGGACCGACTCAACGGCGGCGAGGCATCCTCACCCTTCCCGCCGGAGATCAGCGGGGCGGTGCCACCCGGCGCGCCGAGCACGTCTCGGCTGGGGGTGTGGGCGTTGGGAAAGGAGCTGCGCTTCTATGCCAACGGGCAATATCTCTTTACCGTAAGCGACCCCGTGCTACAAGTCGGTGGACTGGGCGTGTATGCCCGCGCCAGCGGGGATGATACGATGACAGTGAACTTCTCTGATCTGGATGTTTATGAAGCGACAAGGTAGCCTATGCCCAAAGCTTACCGTAACCGGCTGAACGATTTAGACTCCAAAAGCTGGCTCAAATTCCAGAAATCCTGGTTCGTGCACAACCCGCCGCCGCGGCGTAAGGATGTGATCCGCCATCCGGCCAAGTTCCCCGAGACACTGGCGCAAGAATTCATCGAGTTTTTCACAAAGCGCGGGGGGATCGTGCTGGACCCGATGGCCGGCACGGGCAGCACCCTGGTGGCAGCGTTGCGCGCCGGGCGAAATTCCTATGGCATCGAGCTGAACCCGGCTTACGCCGAGATCGCCCGCCAGGTGATTGTTGAAGAACGCGCCAGCCTGGGAGACAATGCCGCTGATCTTTCTGCCGAGATCATCCTGGGGGACGCAGCGCAAATCGAAACGCTTGCTGCCCAAGCCGACCTGGCCTCTATCGATTACGTGATCACCTCACCGCCATACTGGAACATGCTGCGCGCTCCCGGCGCGGAGACGCAGAAAAGGCGTCGCCAAACCGCCAAAATGGATGTCTTCTATTCGGATCACCCAAACGATCTTGGGAATATTGAAGATTACGATGAGTTCATTAATCATTTGGTTTCCATCTATGCGGCGCTCAAACCGCACCTTCGGCCGAAAGCTTACCTGACGATCATCCTGAAGAATGTAAAGAAGGGCGGCAAAATCTACCCCCTGGCGTGGGATTTAGGCCGAAGCCTGAGCCAGGTCTACACCTTGAAAGATGAAAAAATCTGGTGCCAGGATGACATCCGCCTGGCGCCTTACGGGTTGGGCAGCGCATGGGTGAGCAATACTTTTCACCATTATTGCCTGCAGTTTCGGAACGAATGAGGTAGCAATCCCCTTCACGATTGGAGAATTTTTGGTACAATTGTTCTGTATCCAGTGAATCCAAGCTACCATCTGCCCCGGACGGCGTTCGTCCGGAACGAAAGACAGACCATTCACTGGCAAAGGAGACCCCAATGTATCACACCCTCATTCTCGTCGGCAATCTCGGAAGGGATCCCGAGATGCGCTACACCCCTTCCGGACAGGCGGTGACATCCTTCAACGTTGCTACGAACCGCCAGTACACCGGGGCGGACGGCAACGTGGTCAAGGAAACCACCTGGTTTCGCGTCACGGTGTGGGGCAAGCAAGCCGAGAGCACCAGCCAATATCTAAAAAAGGGTAGTAAAGTGCTCATCGAAGGCCGGCTTGTCCCCGACCTGTCAACCGGCGGTCCAAAGATTTGGACCCGCCAAGATGGCACTCCAGGCGCTTCTTTTGAGATCAGCGCCAACACGGTCCGCTTTCTGTCCAGCCGCGGTGAAGGCGAGGGCGGCTATCAGAGCGGCAGCGCAGATGCACCCTATGGATCTGAGCCTGATTCCGGCGAAATTCCTTTCTAAGCAGGTGAGCACCTAGATGACGAGGGTGACTGCTGCAAACAAGTGGTCATCCTTGTTTCACTTCTGATCAAAAGATGACAGGATCAAATGATGGTTAATCCTCCACCTCACCCCTCCGGCCCTCAGCTTCCGGCGATGGAAATACGGCCGGATCTACCGGTCGAGTACGTCAACCTGGTGCGTATCGCGCATTCTCCGTCTGAGCTGGTGTTCGATTTTGCCCATCTGCTGCCCGGCAGCGGCCCGGCAAAAGTGACGGCGCGGTTGGTAATGTCGCCGCTGGGGGCCAAGCTCTTCTACCGGGCTTTGACGGAAAACCTGGCCCGCTACGAGGCGGCCTTTGGCGCCATCCCGATCCCCGGCGACCCAACCCTGGCGGACAACCTGTTCCGACCACCGGCGCCGCCGGAAAAACCGGGCGAGTAAGCGCACCGACTGATACAGGTCAGCCCTACCATGCAACATATCGATGAAATCGCCGACCGCATCCGCAAGTCCTTCGACCTCCGCACCGCCGCGCGCGATCGCGCCCTGGCTCAGACACGCTTGCTGACACGCCACTGCGCCAACGCCATCCGTGCGGTTCACCGTGAGGAATATGAGCTGGCAGATGAGCACCTCTCGCAGGCACGGGAGCTGGTCAGATCACTCCAAAGCGACCTGGCGCACTATGCCGACCTGTACCACTCCGGTTACACCCAGGATGCGCTCAAGGAGTTCGCCGAGGCCAGTATCGTGTACGCCCTGGTGCAAGACTTTCCACTGCCCAGCCCCGAGACACTGAGCCTGGAACATGCCACGTATTTACAGGGCCTGGCCGAAGCAGTCGGCGAGCTGCGACGGCGCTGCCTGGATCTACTACGCCTGGGTCACTCGCAGGATGCCGAGCGGCTGTTGAGCTGGATGGATGACATTTACACCGTGTTGGTTACGATGGACTATCCAGATGCCATCACCGGTGGCTTGCGCCGGCTGACGGATATCGCGCGCGGCGTGACCGAGCGAACCCGTGGCGATATGACCATCAGCAGGCGCCAGGAACAGCTCGAGCGCAGCCTACAACGCCTGGAAGACAAGCTGGTGGATAACCATTGACCCATGCGCACATTGCGCGCTTCCGAAATCGGCACCTATCTATTCTGCCAGCGAGCCTGGTGGTATCAAAAGAGCGAGCAGCCGTCGCAAAATCTGAGGGAAATGATCGCTGGAAGCGAGCTGCATTATCGTCATGGGCGCGCGGCGTTGGGGATCAGCTGCCTGCGTGCGGCAGCGTATGCCTTGCTCCTTCTGGCGCTGATCCTGATAGGGCTCTACCTTACCGGCAAGCTGATTTAGATATACAACCAGCACTGGGCTCCCGCCATGTTAACCCTGGCTTTAATCATCTTCATCATCGCCCTGGTCTTACTGTGGCAGGCAGGCCGGCGCCAGAACACAATCGGCTTACCGGCCGGTCGAGTGATCTACTCTGATACCCACGAATGGGGACCGGTAGAACAGCCGCTTTACGACGCCGAGCTGGGGTTGGTGGGGAAGCCCGATTATCTGGTAGAGTCGGGTGGGCAGTTAATTCCTGTGGAGGTCAAGTCAACCCCAGTAACGACCGCACCCTACGACGCGCACATTTTTCAGCTGGCTGCCTACTGCCTGCTGGTACAGCGACATTTCGGCAAGCGTCCGGCGTATGGCATCCTGCATTACCCCAACCGCACTTTCGCGATCGACTACACTGCCGAGTTGGAGAAGCAATTGCTCGAGCTCCTGGTGGAAATGCACGCCCAGGAGCGGCGTAAGGAGCTGCCGCGGTCCCACAACTCGGCCGCGCGCTGCAGCCGGTGTGGTTTTCGCGGCATCTGCAACCAGCGACTTCTGTAATATAATTGGCCCGATTGTCATGGCAGAATCCTTGCTCGAAATCCAACGCGTCCTGGTTATGGCTCATCCAAAACTGCCCGAAGCAGCACAGGATGCGTCCCAAATCGCTGATTACTTACAGACCCTGGGCTTCTCTACAGCACATGGCTTGCTGTACGACACGACCCTGCGCAAACGGCTCAAGGAGGGCGAGTTCGATCTGCTGATTGCGCTGGGCGGTGATGGCACCGTGCTACGCGCAGGACACCTGTGCGCACCGACCGATGTCTCAATCCTGGGGATCAATCTGGGTCGTTTTGGTTTCCTGACCGAAGTCCGGCAAGATCAGTGGAAAGAGGTGCTGCCCCGCTTGCGCAGCGGAGATTACTGGCTGGAGCATCGTATGATGCTACACGCCGAGCAATGGCGGGCTGGTGAGCTGCTGGGCAATTGGGACGTGTTGAACGAAATCGTGGTCAGCCGCGGCCACATCGTTCGCCCGGTGCATCTCGTAACCTACGTCGACCAACGCTACCTGACCACTTATGTCGCCGACGGGCTGATCGCTTCCACCGCCACCGGGTCGACCGCCTACGCGCTGGCAGCCGGTGGGCCAATCCTGCCGCCAGAGCTGCGCAACATCTTGCTAGTGCCGGTTGCGCCCCACCTGTCGATCGACCGTGCGATCATCCTCTCCGAAGGCTCTTCGGTGAGCATTATGGTCAGCACGGATCACCAGGCGGTGCTCTCCCCCGATGGACAGGTGCCCATCGGATTGGCCGACGGCGACCGGGTCGAGGCGTATGCCAGTGATCACACCATTCGATTCCTGCGCTTTCAAGACCCTGGTTATTTTTATCGCAACCTGACACCGCACATGAGTCAAAATCCATCCACAGGGAATTCAAGATGACCGACACTCTCACGACACTATACTGCTACAACCATCCCAACGTTGAAACCAGCCTGCGCTGTAACAACTGCGAACGGCCGATCTGCCCGAAGTGCGCTGTGCTCACCGAGACCGGCTATCGCTGCAAAGAATGCGTGCGCGGCCAGCAGAAAGTGTTCAACACCACGCAATGGTATGATTTCCCAATCGCTTTTGTGATCGCCGGGGTGCTTTCGTTCGCCGGCAGTTTTTTGGCAGGCTTCTTGAGCTTTTTCATTATATTTCTGGCTCCCATCATTGGGGTGGCAATCGCCGAGAGCGTACGCTTTGCCATCGGGCGGCGGCGCTCCCCGCAGATCTACTTAACCGCAGCGGTTGGCGCAGCCCTGGGCAGCCTGATTTTATTGGCGAACTCGCTGACCATTGTGATCGTCTATGGCTTTCCAGGGGCCGGCTTGCTTGGCCTGGTGTGGAGGCTGATTTATGCTTTCACAGTCACCACGACGGTCTATTACCGGTTGAGAGGCATCAACATCCGCTGAAAACCAATGCTGACCGAGCTACGCATCGAAAACTTTGCCATCATCGAAAGCCTGAGCGTTCAGCTCAAACCCGGGCTGGTCACCTTCACCGGTGAGACCGGCGCGGGGAAATCGATCATCATCGATGCTGTTGAGACGATCCTGGGCGGGCGGGCAGAGGCCATCCAGGTGCGCGCCGGGGCCGAGCGAGCCAGCGTCGAGGGAGTTTTTCGGATCCCGTCCATCAGCCGGGAGGCTATTCACCAGGTTTTAGAGCGAGAAGAGCTGCTCGACGATCCGGAGTACGTGACGCTGGGGCGCGAGGTGCGGCTGAATGGGCGCAACGTCGCCCGGGTGAACGGGCACAGCGTGACCGCTGGCCTGTTGCGTGAGCTGGGCGAATACCTGGTGGATGTTCACGGACAGTCTGAGCACCTGTCACTGCTGCGGGTCAACCAACACTTGAGCCTGCTCGACCGCTATGCCTCGAGTACTCCTGGGAGCAAGCTGACCGAGGCGCTCAACGCCTACCGCCAGACGTACCAACGCCTGGTGCAGGTACAACGTGAGCTTGAAGAGATCCACCAGGCTGAGCGTGACGCCGCTCGCCGCACCGACATGTTGACTTACCAGATCCAGGAGATTGAAACCGCCCGGCTGCACTCTGGCGAGGAAGGCGCCCTGCGCGATGAGCGCAACCGGCTGGCAAACGCCGAAGACCTGACCTCGGCGGCGCAACAGGCGTTGATCGCGCTGGATGAAGGCTCGGTTGAAGCCCCAGCCGCCATCGACCTGCTGGGTAGAGTCAGCGAGGCCATCGAATCCCTGGCTCGCCTTGACGCATCCCAGGCGCCTCTGGCTGAGACCGCCCAGACCATCTTCGAGAGCGTGTCCGACCTGTCGCAAATCCTGCGCTCGTACCTGGAAGGGATAGAGTTCAACCCGCGACGGTTGGACCAGGTGGAGGACCGGCTGAGCCTGATCCATAACCTTAAGCGTAAATATGGCGACTCGATCGGCGAGGTATTGAAGTTTGCCGAAAACGCCAAACACCAGCTGGACCAGATCACGCACGCAGCAGAGCGCCTGGAAGAGCTGGAAGAAGAGCAAAAGACCTTGCTTACAATGCTGGGAGAACAAGGCCAAAGCCTATCCAGGCAGCGTGGCGCAGCAGCGTTAACGCTGGAAAAGGGGATCGAGGTCGAATTAAGCGACCTGCATATGTCAGGTGCAAGGTTCAAGGTGGATTTTCAGCGGCAGCCCGACCAAAACGGCGCCAGCCTGCCAGACGGCGAGCGGGTGGCGTATTATCCCAACGGACTGGAGCGGGTTGAATTTTTGATCGCTCCGAACCCAGGCGAAGGGTTTAAGCCGCTGGCGAAAATCGCCTCCGGCGGAGAGACCTCGCGTTTGATGCTGGCGCTGAAAAACGTCCTGGTACAAGCTGACCATGTTCCTACGCTCATCTTCGATGAAATAGACCAGGGAATCGGCGGGCGGGTTGGGGCAATCGTTGGGCAGAAGCTGTGGCATCTAG
>Ga0154774_1154_pt12 | contig 12213 bp, 12 predicted proteins | sample Rifle2008BG16ft_FD_105782 | JGI IMG/M metagenome (GOLD analysis project Ga0154774, IMG submission 105782) | Chloroflexi bacterium RBG_16_57_11
GTCGTGCATGTCCTGCTGGCGGACCCGGCACAGCCATCGGTATATCGGGAGTTTGTCCACAAAAACCTGAAACCGAACGCCACGCTCAGCTTCGCCCATGGCTTCAACGTGTTGTATGGGGCTATCCAGCCGCCCCCGGATGTCAACGTTGTGCTGTTTGTGCCAAACTCACCCGGCCACCTGGTGCGTGAAAAATTCCTGGCCGGCTCGGGTATCTATGGCGCGGTGGCCGTCGATAAGGACGTAACCGGCGAAGCGATGCAGGTGGTGCTGGCCATCGCCAAGGCGGTCGGCAGCACGCGTGTGGGTGTGGTTGAAGTCGAGTTTGACTCGGAGACCGAGGGCGACAACTTCGAGGAGCAGGTGTTGTACGGCGGCACGATCGCGCTGATGCGGGCCGTGTTCGAGGTGATGGTGGAGCATGGTTACCCGCCGTATTTCGCCTACGCCAAATCGATCCGTTCGCTGCGCTCGGTGATCGATGTGATGGATGAGATGGGCATCGAGGAATATATCTCCAACCGCAGCAGTCGCACTTGCGAATTTGCGGTGCGCATGAGCGGGCCGCGCGTAATAGACCGGGCTGAAATCGAAAAGATCTTCGATGAGACCGCTCGGGGTGATTTTGCCGCTCGTTGGATGACGGAATGGCAGCTTGGCATGTTCCACCTGTATCGCATGCGTCGCACCGGGGCCAAGTCTAAGATGGAGCAGGTCGGGCGCGAGTGGCGCAGACTGTTCGGCGAAGGCTAGCTCATATCCTGGCGCTATGAGGAAAACCCAGACGATAAACGTCGTATCGTTTAATCATGAATTCCAAAGCCCGGCAAGATTTGTGAATTCCACCAAGCAAGCCCGGCTAGGGACAGAAAATTCGAATTTGAAATCTAAGGAGACACTTTAAGATGATAACAGAAGGTTTAAAGGGCAGAGACTTTATCACCCTGCGCGATTTCACTAAAGAAGAAATCGACACCATGTTGGATGTCGCCTTGCAACTAAAGGCCGACATGACCATGCGCCGCCGCCACGATGATATCCTGCCAATGCGCACTTTGTTCATGATGTTCTTCAACCCCTCGCTGCGCACGCGCAACAGCTTCGAGGCCGGAATTTTCCAGCTGGGTGGGCACGGACACTTCCTGCAACCAGACGCCACCCGTCTGCCGACTTTGGAAGGCGAAGACCAGGGCTATGGCTCGGAGCGTATTTCAGATGTGGCACGCGTGCTCTCCAGCATGGGTGACTGCATCGCTATACGTATTTTGGGCGATAAGGTTGGCTGGGAATATGACAAGAGCCTCAAGATCATCCAGGAATTCGCCAAATGGTCAAAAGTGCCAGTCATCAACATGGAAGATAACAAGTATCACCCTTGCCAGGGTATGGCCGATGTGATGACCTTGCGAGAGCTGTTTGGGCGTGACCTGCGCGGCCGCAAGCTGGGCGTCACCTGGACCTGGGGATCAAGCCCCAAGAAACCGATCGCTCCGCATCACGATTTCATGTACGCGGCCAGCTTCTATGGCGCCGACATCGTCTTTGCCCGCCCGCCAGAGATGCATATCGATCCAGAGATCGAAGCGGCAATCAAAGAAAACGTGGAGCTTAATGGCGGCTCGTACAGCGTTGTAGAAAATATGGAAGACGCCTGTGAGAACGCGGACATCGTCTATGCCAAGAACTACGTCTGCCTGGACTTACTGCCTCCAGTTACGAGCAAGCCAGAACCGGACGAAATGGTGAAGTTGTTTGCGAAGTATAAAGGATGGATCGCCGATGAGAAGCGCATGCTCATGGCGAAACCGACGGTGCAGTACATGCACTGTCTGCCTTGCGAGCGCGCAGCCGAGGTCACGGATTATGTTTTGGATAGCAAATGGGGTAATGCCTGTTTCAATGAGGCTGAAAATCGACTGCACGCTCAAAAGGGCGTGATGGCCTGCATCATCCCGTAAGACTGGTTTTTCCCGGCAGTCGTGCTTGCCCTACGGCTGGCGCGACTGCCGGGTATTGATCGAGCTGTTTGTTTTTCATTGAGGTAGCGGTATGGAAAAGTTTGATGTGATCGTTGTCGGAGCTGGTCCGGCCGGGTCTACAGCAGGTTATTTACTTGCACAGGCCGGGCTGAATGTCTTGATCGTCGAACGAGGCCAGACTCCGGGGAGCAAAAATGTTTCGGGTGGCCTGATCTATTCCAAGCTGGCCGCCCAGATCTTCCCGGAATTTTGGAACAGCGCGCCGGTCGAGCGTGCCATCACTAATCATCAGCTGACGATGCTGTCGGAGAATGCCTCGGTCGGGCTGGATTTTCGCAGCCAGGAAGCTGCCCAGCCACCCTATAACGCTTTCAGCGTGCTGCGCGCACGTTTCGACCCCTGGCTGGCAAAACAGGCCGAAGACGCCGGGGCGGCTCTGATTACCGGCGTCACAGTGGATTCCTTATTGGTGGAAAATGGCCGTGTGCTTGGTATCCAGGCTGGGCCGGATCTGATCGGCGCCGATGTTGTGGTGGTCGCAGAAGGCACGCGCTCCCTGCTGCTTAAGCTGGCCGGCCTGCGAGAGGAATTTCACCCTCACGATGTCTCGCTGGGTGTAAAAGAAATCATTGCCCTGCCGGAAAAAACCATCGAAGAGCGTTTCCAGTGCACTTCCGATACGGGCATGGCCTACACCTTCGTTGGCCATACCTGTGGGATCGAGGGCGGTGGTTTCTTGTACACCAATAAGGCTTCCCTGTCATTGGGAATCGTTGTGAAGATCGACGCCCTTTACCAGAGTAAGAGGCAGCCGCATCAGGTATTGGATGAATTCAAGAGCCACCCGCTCGTTGCCCGCCTGATTGACGGCGGCGAAGTGGTGGAGTACTCCGCCCAAACCGTGCATCGTGGCGGTTTTCACCTGATGTCTAAGCTGTATGGCGATGGGTATGTTGTCGCCGGCAGCGCGGCGCGGCTGCTGCTGAACAATATCATGACCCTGAGGGGCATGGACTTTGCCATGATCTCTGCGGCTGAAGCAGCCCGGGCCATCCTTGCTGCCCGGGAGCAGCAAAACTATTCCGCTACAGCGCTGGCGGCTTACGAGACAAATTTGAAACAAACCTCCATCTACCAGGACTGGCAAACCTTCAAAGCCACCTATCCCCTGCTGGAGAATAAGCGCCTGTTCGAGGTTTACCCTGAGCTGGCCTGCAAAGTCATGGAAAATCTGTTTAGCCCGACCACGCAACCAGGATCGAAGGCCCTGGCTGTACTGCGGGAGGAGATGAAGGGGAAGGTGTCGATGGTGGATTTGGTAAAAGATGTTTACCAGATCTCGAGAGGGGTTGTGCTATGAGCCAGAAATCATTAACTATGGATGCACGCCTCGGGCTGGATAAATACGAGATCGACGAAGAACAGAGCCACATTGAAGTAGACCAGGAGCGCTGCAAATCCTGTGAACTGAAGCCCTGCCTGACGGTCTGCCCAGCGTATGTTTACCAGTGGGTCGATGACCACGTCGCCGTGCGCTATGAGAACTGCCTGGAGTGCGGGACCTGTCAAATTTCCTGTGACCATGGCGGCAATAAAGGCATCACCTGGCGAAATCCGCAGGGTGGTTTTGGCATTCTGTTCCGATACGGATGACCTTGCCAGAAAAGGAGCATGATTAATGAGAATATTAGCTCTGATAAAATACTCATTGGATGTGGCAGAGATCAAGGTAGATCCATCTACCAAAGAGCTGCGCATGTCCGGAGTGCCTGAAAAGATCGGTAACATCGATAAAAATGTGGTCGAGGCGGCGGTACGCTTGAAAGAAGAGACCGGGGCCAGCTTGCAAGGATTGACACTCGGTCCGCTGGCCGCTCGTGAGAGCTTCAAAGACGTCCTGGCGATGGGCCTGGACGAGGTTTACCTGATCGATGACCCCTTTACTGGTGCGGCTGACGCCCGGATAGCGGTGCGCATCCTGGAAGCCGCCATTCGCAAATTGGGACCATTTGACCTGATCCTGTGCGGTTTTGCCAGCGACGATGGTTACACCTACCAGGTTGCGCCGCGCCTGGCCGAGCGTCTGGATTTGCCTCTGGTTTCGTATGCCCGCCGGATCAGCCTGGGCGATGGCGGCCTGCAGGCCGATCGCGATCTGGAAGACAGCCTGCAGACCGTGTCGGTATCGTTGCCAGCGCTGGTCAGTATTGCCGAAGAAGCCTTCCCACCCCGCCGTACCACGCTGATGGACGCCCTGAAAGCCAAGAAAAAGCCGGTCAACATCTGGCAAGCGGAGGCTGACCTGGGACTTTCGCTGGCCGAGCTGGTGAAACTTAACGCTTTTACATCGTCTGCCCAGATTGGCATGATCGTCCACCGCAAACAACACATGCTTAAGGCGGGAACTCCGGTGGAAATGGCTGACCAGCTGATCGATATTCTCTTGCAGGAAAATGTCGTCATAGGAGCGGCGTAACCATGAGCCCGAATACAATCCTTGTATATAGCGAAAAGCCAGCATTGCTGCGGGAGTTGTTGGGTGAAGCACGTCGGCAGGCCATCGCTGTTGGCTGGAAGGTGGCCGCTCTGGTTCTGGGGAAAAACGTATCGGCATTGGCTGATCTGGGCGCAGACGTGCTTTACCAGATCGATGTGGATGACCGCAACCCCGAGCTGGTGACTGCTGCCCTGACCACAGCCATCGCCCAAGCCCAGCCTGTGGTGTTACTGGTGGGCGCGACCAAGCTGGGTATGGAGGTCACACCGAGAGTCTCGGAGCGCCTGGGGGCAGGCTACGCAGCCTGGGTAGTCGGTTTTCAATTCGACCCGGTCACCCAGTCCACGGCGGCGCAGTGCATGCTCTATACCGGCACCGGGATTGCAACTTATGGCTTCAAACCCGGTTTAGCGATCCTGACCATCGCACCGGGGGTCTTTGAAGCTGGCCCGGCCGCGGATAAGGCGGCCGACATCGTCGTTCTCGAGGTCGCCGGCACCGCGTCAAAAATGACCATTCTGGAATATAAGCCAAAACCGGCCAGCGGGGCGCGCCTGGAAGAAGCCCGGCTGGTCGTGGATGTCGGTCAGGGGGTAAAACAGCGCGAAGATCTGCAGATGATCCAGACCCTGGCCGATATGTTGGATGGACAGCTGGCCTGCTCGCGGCCAATCGCTTCCGATCGAGACTGGTTCCCTGAATGGCTGGGTCTTTCGGGGGCGAAAATCAAGCCCGAGCTGTGCCTGACGGTGGGTGTCTCCGGTGCGATCCAGCACATCGTCGGCATACGCGACTCACACCTAATCGCCGCCGTCAACACCGATGAAGGCGCCGCCATTTTTTCGCAGGCGGATTATGGAGTGGTGGCGGATTTATATGAATTCATACCGGCTCTCATGGAGCGTATCAAGGCACGCAGCATCCACCCGGTCTGGATGGCTTGATCCGTTTATGGTTTTATCCGGGCGAAATATTGATAAAAGTTCGTAAAGGAGCAAAAACTATGAAAAAACGAGTAGGGATTATCGGTGGCGGGATCATTGGCACCGCGACGGCATATTTCCTGAGCCAATATCCAGAAGCGGAAGTCACCCTGTTCGAAAAGAACAGCATCGGCTCTGGCACAACCGCAAAATCAGCCGCCACCTTTTGTCTGATTGACGATTCCGTTTCGCATGAATTTTGGTCGGTTCGTCTGTTTGGTTTCAACTTCTATACCGGTCTCGAGAAGCGTTTTCCCGGCTCCACCGGTTTTGAAAAGACCGGTACGCTGACCGTCTGCCCCTACAAACAATATGAGATGTATGTGAAGCAGGCGGTTGCCCTGACGCTGGCTTCTGGCTATCATGCTGAATATTGGACGGAGGCCGAAAAAATATCCCAGATCATCCCTGATCTGAACCTGGAAGGCGTTCTTGGCGCGGGCTGGTGCCCGGACGATGGTTTCTTTGACGCCACGATGACCGCGAACACCCTGGCTCGCCTGGCGCGCGAAGGCGGCGTTCAGGTCCACATTGGGACGAAGGTGATCGGTTTCACGACCGCGAATGGAAGAGTCACCGGCCTTGAGACCAGTAAAGGCCATTTTGACTTCGATGTGGTGGTGGATGCCAGCGGTCCGTGGGCGCGGCATGTCGCACAGTTGGTTGGGGTGCAGCTACCTATCTGGCATACCAAAGCCGAAGTCTTTATCTTGGAGCCGGCCGAAAAATTGGGTTATAACTTTCCCGTGCTCAAGTACCCGCGCTTCTATGCTCGTAAGGACAAAGACAACGTTTTCATTTGCAAGTCCCACCAGAGCATGGACTTGAATGACCCGATGCACGCCGGTTTCTGGGACCCCGATCTGCTCCCCATGACCGGTGGGACGGATGCTTACTTTTGGGACTTTTTGACCGAGGAGCTCCTGGCGCAATATCCACGCCTGCTCGAATCATCCGTCGTGAACGAATGGGTCGGATACCGTGCGGAGCCCCCGGATTTCTTGCCGGTATTAGGCGCGACGCCGGTGGAAGGCTATATCCTGGCGGCTGGCGCAGGCGGAAACGGTGTCATTGAAGCCCCAACCATCGGCCGGGATCTTGCGGATTACATCATGACCGGTGCGGTCTCCTGGTATCTGGATCGCCTGCCGCTCTCGCGGCTGGATAGCCTGAAATACGATGAGTCGGGACGCTTGATCGCCAAGCCGGCGATCGACATTCATTAAAAGCAAACATCGAACAACGTCCCTTGTAGTGCGGGCGGGGCGCTTGCTACGCCTCGCCCGTCATAATTTCCAAGACTCTAAGAAATGGCAGGAGTTATGCGATGCGTATCTTATTGATCAATCCGAATACCTCTCACAGCTTCACCGCCAAGATCCAGGCGATTGCCGAGAAATATGCCACACCAGGGACAATTGTCCAGGCGTTAAACCCGGAATCGGGACCTCGCTCGATTGAAAGTATATATGATGAACTTCTCAGCTCGCCGGGTACCCTGGAAGTGTCTTTAGCTAACCTGGATAACTTTGATGCGTTCGTAATCGCCTGCTATAGCGACCATCCAACGGTTTATGCACTGCGAGAAATCACCGACAAGCCAGTTTTGGGTATTGCGGAAGCCTCGATATTTGTGGCTTGCTTGTTAGGTCACAAATTCAGCGTGGTGACGACCAACCGTGAATGGGAGCCGCTGTTGTGGGATGCCGTGCGGCATTATGGCATGGCGGAGCGCTGCGCGTCGGTGCGCTCGACTGGCATGCCGGTTCTGGCGTTGGAGTCAGCCAGCCCGGATGACACCTATCGAATGATCCTGGAGGCCTCCCAGCAGGCAATCAATAAAGACGGCGCCGAGGTGATCTGCCTGGGGTGCGCCGGGATGAGCGGGCTGGATAAAAAATTGGAAGCTGAGCTGCATATCCCGGTGGTGGATGGCGTGGTGGCCGCACTGAAGTTATTGGAAGGTTTAGTCGGTTACGGCGCACGCACCAGCAAACGCCTGGCATATTCTCAGCCCGGCTACAAAGAGCTGGTCGGCTATGCGGATATTTTCAGCAAGCCCTATAAAAAGGGTTAGCCGGGAACGAGTTAATGATGGATCCTTTATCATTGCCCGGACGACATCCAAGGCTCCGCCGGAAGAAGGGCGGTATCAGCTGCGCGAGATTCTGCTCGAGCAGGGATTCGAGATGAAGTAGGTCATGGAGTCCATCCGCGGGCTTTACCGTATTGGTTATGGTCCTTCGAGCAGCCATACCATGGGGCCGCGCAAGGCGGCCGAGGAGTTTAAGCAGCGTTATCCAGCTGCAACGAAGTACCGGATACTGTTATACGGCAGCCTCGCGGCGACCGGAAAAGGGCACCTGACGGATATCGCCATCCAGGAGGCTTTATCTCCTGCACTGGTTGAGATCATCTGGAAACCCGATCAATTGCTCCCCTTCCACCCAAACGGCATGCAATTCGAGGCGTCATTTGAGGATGGCGGAAAATCGGAACCTTGGCAGGTTTACAGCCTGGGCGGCGGCGCAATTGGGGATGGGACCCCCTCGCAGTTGAAACCTGTTTACGACCTGAATACCCTATCGGATATCCTGGAAAGATGCGATAGCGCAGGCCAGGCGTTTTGGGAATATATCGAAGTACGCGAAGGAGCTGAAATCTGGTCATTCTTGGGAATGATCTGGAAGGCTATGCGGGTCACCATCAAGCGTGGTCTGAAAGCCGAGGGCGTTCTTCCAGGTGGCTTGAAAGTGCCTCGTAAGGCCTGGTCGTTTTACCGCAAGACCATCAGCGCAGGCGAGCATTCGAGGCGCCAAGGCCGGCTCTCGGCTTATGCTCTGGCCGGGTCAGAGGAAAATGCAGCCGGAGGGCAGGTGGTGACCGCGCCAACCTGTGGTTCCTGTGGTGTGATGCCTGCAGTTTTACGATATATAAAAGAGATCTTACATTGTCCGGAGAGCTCGATTCTCCGTGCTCTGGCGACGGGGGGGCTGATCGGGAACCTGATCAAGCACAATGCCTCGATCTCTGGCGCGCAGGTAGGCTGTCAGGGTGAGGTTGGCGCTGCATGTTCAATGGCGGCTGCTGCCGCGACACAATTGATGGGTGGAACCATCCGGCAGGTTGAATATGCCGCCGCGATGGCATTGGAACATCACCTGGGTCTGACCTGTGATCCCGTCGGTGGGCTGGTCCAAATCCCATGTATCGAGCGCAACGCCTTTGCGGCGAACCGTGCGGTGGGTTGCGCGACCTATGCTTTGTTCACCGATGGAACTCACTTAATCCCATTCGATGAAGTGGTAGCAGTTATGCTGGAGACAGGGAACAACCTGCCGTCGCTTTATCGAGAAACGGCCTCCGGTGGATTGGCTGCGGCATATCAACGACGAGTGAACCATACGAGCTCTTGAGTGCCATGATAGATCTAATCCTACATAATGCATCTGTTCAGGACAGCCAGGAACACCTTGATTTTGCAATAGACCAAGGCGTTCTGGTCGAGAGCGGCGCCGGTTTGAACTATCCTGCAGCTCATGTGCTTGACCTGGGAGGCAGGCTCCTGATACCCGGTTTTGTCGAAAGTCATGTTCACCTGGACATTGCCTTGATGAATGACCCGGTCCGGCCGGGTCGCATTCAACCATTTCGCTCTCCCGTCGAATTGAACCAAGCGGTCGAGCAGCGCCGAATGAGCTTCACCTGCCAGGAAATCGAACAGCGCGCAGGCCTGGCCATGGAGCTGGCTTCCCGGCATGGCGTAACCGCCATGCGCGCCCAATGCCATGTCGATCCCGAAGTGGGGTTACGACACCTGGAGGCGCTGGTTGCAGTGAGGGAGAAATATCGCGATCGGGTTACGCTGCAAATCGTTGCGTTTCCACAACACGGCCTGTTCAGCCGGCCCGGTAGCCTGGACTTGTTTATCAATGCGTTCCGTTGTGGCGCCGACGTCATGGGCTGCGCCAGCAATCTGGAGCGCGGTTCTGGGGTGAAGTTCCGCCAGCATATTGACGCGGCCCTCGATCTGGCGATGGAAATGGATGTTGACCTGGATTTGCATGCCGATCTCGGAATTCCATCGTCTGTGGGGCTGGATGATCTGGAGGTGGTGTACGCCGCACGAAGGGTGATCGAGAGCGGCTATCAAGGACGGGTGACCGCGGGGCATGTTTGCGCTCTGGACTCAGCGATGCCAGAGGTAGCAGATGAGGCGATCGCGCTGATAAGCGAAGCCCAAATCAGCGTGATCAGCCAACCGGACATGGTTCGTTTAGGGCGGGAGGACAACAGACATGTACGTCGAGGGCTGACGCGCGTGAAGCAGCTGCTGGCGGCCAGCGTCAACGTGGCTTATGCCTCCAACAATGTCCGCGATGTATTCCGTCCATTGGGGAATTTCGACCTGCTGGAGGAAGGATTGGTGCTGGCTTACGGTGCTCATATGGATAGCATAGAGGAATTGGAAACCATCCTTAAGATGTCGACATATAACGCCGCCAGGTTGATGGGGCTGGAAGGATATGGACTCAAAAAGGGGTGCCAGGCAGATTTTGTAATTTTGGATGCACCTTCACCGTCTGCCGCCATCATCGGTCAGGCTGAAAAATTGTATGTGTTCAAAGCCGGGAAGCTGGTTGCACAGAACCGGAGAATCACCCAGCTTTGAGACACTTTGGTTTATTCGAAGTAATCCCATTTAGTGCGCAGCAACCAGCCAACGATGGCGAGCGGTAGCACCATATAGAACACCGACCACATGCCAACCGAGATTAATCCTGCCACCAGGGCCAATATCGTCGAGGCGCCATAGATGTAAAGCCCCCACTTTTTCCAGTAATAGATCCCCACCGCGGCAGCGATGTTGGCAAGGAAATGCAATACCATCATACCGATAATCCAGGGTCGCTGGACAGTGGGGGCAGTGCTCATGCTGTAATACATATAGGCGGCGACAATACCATGCACTCCCATGATGACCAAGACGGTCGTCAGTAACGCGCCATGTACTTTTTTAACCGGCGCTTTCTTTTTATTCATTGGTTTCGTGTAGCTTGTCTTCGTGCTGCCTGGCTTGGTACCGCTTACCTTGGGGCTGCTCGCCCTTTTATTTTTCGCCTTAGTTGACATCGAGGAAAAACTCCAAAATGAGGAATGAGGTGCTGAGAACGGATTCTATCATAGATTATTCCGAGGGATCATGTCTACCCTCCGAGTTGCGCTAAAGTCATCGCCAAAGCAACCGCGAAGCCCAACACCATGAACAACCCGGTCTCCCGGCCGCCGTGCTCGAAAGATTCGGGGATCATGGAATCGCTGAGCATCACCAGCAAGGCGCCTGCGGCGAAGGCGTCAATCGTGGCGCCGTTCGCGCCTGGAACCAGCAACGCCAGGCTATAGCCAAGCACAGCTGCCAGTATGCTCAGGCCGCATACGGCCAGCCACAGGCGGGTGATTTTGCTGCGTGGCCAGCCGCTGCTGAGCATTCCGGCTGTGCCGCCTAAGCCTTGCGGGATGTTACTGATTGCAATCGCGAAGATAAAGGCAATAGAGACTTGAGGCGAATGGACCAGAGAGAGGCCGAGCACCAGGGATTCGGGCACGCCGTCGAGCATGGAACCTAATAGAATCCCCATGCCCGATCCAGTGGATTGCTCGCCGTCCATATTCATACGCTGCGCGCCGCCTAGATGATCGACCCACTTGTCGGAGAAATAAAAGGTGAACGCGCCGGCGGCCATCCCCAGCCCCACTAGGTAATATTTCCCAATATCCTCGATGATGGCGCCCAGGACGAGCTGGTACGCTGCGGCGCTGATAATGGCGCCAGCGCCAAATGCCATAATCAAGCCTGTCCACCTGGGGCCGACCACATTACGGTAAGCAAGCGCCATGCCGATCAATAAGGTCCCGGTGGCTAATGCACTCCAGAACACGGCTGCGATCATGTGCCCTCCGTGGGATTTCTCTAAAGCTTTATGATAAATATCAGATGGGCGAATTTCATTGCCCATCTGATCCCTGTTATATGCGTTTCTATGGTGCGAGAGAGGTGTGCTGGCTTCTTCCAGACATTACACCTATGCATCGTTGGAGGCGGATGCCATCAGGCGGGCATACGAGTCTTCAGCGGCGGCTTGCTGGATCAGCGAGGCAGACACCAGCATATCCACTGCCTGGCGGGTGGCTTCGCGCCGGACCAGCTGAGCCTCCAGCAGGATCATCAGGGCCTCGGTGACTGCGGCCGCTTTGATCTCTTCAGCGGTCTGGATGCCCTGGTCGATGGTCTCCTGGGCAGTTTGCCTTCCGGCTTGCAACTGTCCTGAAGCCAACTTTGTGCCCAGCGCAACGGTCGCCGCGGCGTCGAGCTTGCTCTGCTCGCGGAGTGCCTCGATCTCCAATCTGCTTTGCTCCAGGCGCGCCTCGGCTTCCGCGGCATCGCGTTTACTCTGTTCCCGGAGCGCCTCTATCTCTAATCTGCTTTGCTCTAGCTGCGCCTCGGTTTCCTTTCTGCTCTGTTCTGCTTGTTGCAGCTCATCGGCCGCTGTGCGCACGCTGGCGGCGATCGCCGCCGCCGCCACCAGCTTGGCCTGCTCCATTCTCTCGGCCACCTGGGCTTCGGCGTCATCCAGGACGCGCTGGGCTTCGGCGATTTTAGCTTCGGCTTCAGCTTTCGCCTGGGCCAGCTTCTGGTCGGCTTCGGTAACTTCCGCCGCGGCGGCCTGCTCCGCATCGGCTTCGATCTTCTGAG
>Ga0154774_1034_pt1 | contig 12142 bp, 6 predicted proteins | sample Rifle2008BG16ft_FD_105782 | JGI IMG/M metagenome (GOLD analysis project Ga0154774, IMG submission 105782) | Chloroflexi bacterium RBG_16_57_11
CAGGTTGTAGATCGAGCGGTGGCACTCGTCGGTGATGATGAAATCGTAATATTCTATACCCGGCGGGCTTTGGCATGCTTGACCAGGCGGTAGACGAAGTTGACCGCGGTGAAGGTCTTGCCGCTGCCGGCAGCCATCTGGATCAGGGCGCGCGGCCGGTCGGCGGCGAAGGAGTCCTCCAGGTTGCGGATGACCTCCACCTGGGCCGGCCAGAGGTGATCGGTGATGAGGGGATAATTCCCAGGCATGTCCCGCAAGCGTCCGCGCAACGTAGGGGCGGACGGTGTCCGCCCTGTCTCGGGCGCGTCCTAGAGCGCAATCTCGGGCGCATGCCATGCGCCCCTACGGGGTTCATCGATCCATTCCGCCAGGGTCTCAGGGCGGTGGAAGGCGAAGACGCGGCGCGAGCGCGGCTCGGGGTCGCGGTTATCGCGGAAGAAGGTCTCCACCCCGGTGCTCTCGTACAGGAAGGGCAGCGGCAGGGCGATATGCGGGACGCGGGACGTTGGCCTGCAAACCCGCGGCGTACACGCCGGCCTGTTCCGCCACACCCGCCAGGGGGATGCCCTCGGCCTTGGCCTCCAGGACGCCGGCAGCTTTGCGATCCACGAACAGCAGGTAATCGGCATAGCCGGTCTGCAGGGGGTACTCGCGCACCGCCACGCCACGCCCGGCGTGCAGGTTCATCGCGGCGCGGTCCTACACCACCCATCCGCAGGCGGTGAGCTGGGCGTCGATGTTCTGGCGCTCACTTGTTATATACCTGCGAGAAGCGGTGTGTGTTAGGCTTGTTTCGATAACCTGCAGGCTTGACCGGACATTCAGGGCTTCTTTATAGATGCCTGTGATCTCGATTCGGTTGGTCCACCCAAAGAAGGGTTATCCTTCCTGATCCAACGGCACAATCCGATCAAACTCTAGCCCACTCGATCCCTGACCGCGGCCAGTCTGTTTTCTCCGGCCAAGCCAGGTGTAAATCCTGCCATCCCACCAGCGGGCTCGCTGGTAAGTGCGGGTCACGATGGCGCCGGCGCGGGGGACCTCTTCCTCGTGAATGAAAAGGGGCTTTTTCGGGATCTCATCCAGCCCGGGGCGCAGAATTGCTCCGCGCGGCTCCACAGGAACGGGCGGATCTACTGTAAGACGCGGCATGGCCGCTCGCTGCAGGCGGATATCGCGGTTGGAGCCTGGGATGTGGACCGGGATGAGAGGGATCCAGTTCTCGGAAACTCTTGTCCCTAGACGGTATTGGATAGCGGCCCCGGTGTCGATACGATGTTCCTGCTCCGGCTGAGCCTGTGCCAAAAAATGACGATCCAGGGCAGTGGCGGCCTCGTATCCGTCGATCCCGCCCCCCGCCAGACCCGGTATGACCTGCTCGATCCCCCAGACCATATTTGCCATCTCATCTCGGGTGAGGATCAACTTCTCCAGTGGGGCGCTCTCTCGTATCTTTCCCAGCACTGGAGGCAAGAACAGGCGCCGGTCGATGTCCTTCCCCTGTCTGTCCTTCAGGTAAAACATTCCCCAGTGGTTGCCTTCGCCGTTAATCGAGTTCACCGCCGGCCGGACAAGCGTGCGCACCCCGAACACATCGGTGACAACAATCCCGATCACTTCAGATAGAACACCCACGCGCAATCGGTAGGGGACCAAGCTCCAATCACTCCCGTACACCAGCCCGAACTCGGCCAGGATAAGCGTCGCCAAATCGGTGGTGCTGGGTTGAATGCTGCCGAAATCGGTTTTGCGATCCTCGAACTCCCACCAGCGAATGTTGGGCATGCCGGGGAACTCGACCGGGTTAGGTATGAAGGTAAGCGCTTCTTCCGTTTCGAAACCGTATGCCGGGATTTCTATCCCGGGTTTATCCGTTAGCTTGTGCGCAGAGTCGAGATCGAAGGAATACCAGTCCAGGCTGCCATGATGGTACTGTTCAGCGTATAGCACTGTCTGCAGCTTCCCTTGCGGATCGGCCGGCGCGGTGCAGGCGAACTGATATTCCAGGTAGGAATCTGCCCAAGACGGGTCGTCATCGTCCTCCGGCTGGCTGTATGTCCTCCGGAACCAGCTTTGGAAGGCTTCCGCCGCCGACTTGATCCTGTTACGTATTGTCGTGTTCTGCACAGCGGTGGCTAACCAGGCGGCATGCTCGTCTGGTCTTGCGCGCATGGCCTCCAGTAGCCGCCCGCCGTCTACAGACCGGCCCTTGAGCGCCTCGAACATTTGCCAGGCCTGCCGGTCGCTGCGAAGCTGTGCCTGGCCGAGCACAGACGACGGCTCCAAAAAACCAAACCGATCCAAATATCGCGCCTTAATATTGTTGTCCGGGCGAAGCAGCTTAAACCAGTGACGCCCGAGCCGGGCGCGTGTCATCAAGTCGAACGGGATAGGCTCGCGTTCAACCCTTGTCTCCAACGGCAGCGTGTCATCGTAAGCAACAGCCTGCATCTCAGGCCCGGCAGCGTACCGGTTGAGGCGGGCGGCGCGCACCTGCACCTTGGCCGTGGTGGCGGAGCCAGCGTCCTCACCCTGAAATTCGCCAAACTGCCACTGGCGGCAGAGCATCCATAGGGGATCGCGGATCTCCGCTCGCAAGCTGCGATCAAAGTCCTGTGCGCGCGGCCGACCTTCCAGACGGTTCCAGGTCAGGACGGCTGGGCGGAAGCGTCCGGTGAGCAGCTTCGCTTTAAGTTGTGGATCGATCTCGACTTGTGCCATCTGGGCCTCTGCTTATTCGTTCGGATTTTTCTGAAATTGCACGGCCGTCTCGTAAACCAGGTCAGTGGAGATGGTCGCCATGGGGTGGCTTGCTACCGGGGTAATAATCGCGGGGAGCAGCTGCCCGTACATCGTATCCCCAAGCTGTTCAGGCTCGACCGCCCGTAGTTTTGCCCGATGCAGGGTGTCTTGCAGGATACCGACCAGCTTATCCCAGGTCCAGGCGCCCGTAATCTCCGGCGTCACTGCCAGCAGCAGGGTCTGCGGTGGCTCAGTATTTGGCTGGTTGAAGTGAAAGGCAATACCAGTGGTCTCAGATTTGCTCGGGATGACTTCGGTCCATTCGTCGATTAACAGGCCCTTCTGCGGTTGAGATGGCTTAAATTCAGCAGCCGGCAGCACCTGGAGCACGGATAGAAATTCCCCTTCCGGGAGGTATGCTTCGGGATAGGCTACCGCTACCCAGTGATCCGCCTTTCGGAAAGGCAATTGGATAGGCTTCAAATGCGTGCGAGGCGTTCCAAAGTTTTCTCCAAGGATGGAGATCGTTTCCAGGGTGTTGAGATTTGGCTGCACGCGCGCCGCCCCATGGAGCCATTCTTCCAGGATCAACGGGTTGTCTTTGTGATGGCGGGTCAGGTTGTTTGGCTGAGGTGCGTCGCGGAAGGTCGCCGCGGCCTGCAGCTCTCTTGGGTCCTTGAAAGTGAAATTTGGGATCAGGTTGAACGCCGGCCCGAAGATGGCCTGGGCGGCAGAGCGATAGCGAGCAGCGCGTTCTTGGGCGGTCACTGATATATCGTCGGCGGAGGCTTTCAGAGCCTGGGCATCTGCCAGGTTCCGAGAGGCTATGGCGTGGATTTTCACCGCCTGGCTGGTCAGGGTAGCTTTGGCTTTGGGGGAGACGCCAAACGCGCTGAGCGGGAAGGCATCCGGCAGGCCAAAATTGGCCAGTGTGCGTAGCGCAGCGCGCAACTTTTCGGCGTTAGCCCGATTCGGAATCGGCTGGTTATCAGCGCCCAAGGGAGGCATGGCCGCACCGAGCGCATCCACGGCCGACTTAAAGACAGTCAAGGCCGACTGCAAGCGGGTTTTTAGCTCCCCCAGGACGATCCCCTGGGGGTTGGGTTCTACGGCGGTGTTGCTGGTCGATTCGGAAGGCAGTTCATAATCGCTCGCTCCCAATGGGCGGCAACTGATGATGATCCGGCGCAGCGCCCGCAGAAGCGGCAGCAGTTCGAACAGTGTGACCGCTCGCGGATCGGTGGGCTCAGCCATGAAATCGATCTGCACTTCCATGGCATCGTCCTTCTGGTTGCGGCGGTTATTGAAGGCAATCCTGGATTCCAGTTCCGTGGTCTCTCCAACCAGGTCATCTCCAATCAGGTAGACCAGGTCGATTGGTTGCAGCGCCAGGCCGGTCAGGCTCTGTGTAACGGCAGTTCTGCCTCCCAGACTGACGGCATAATGTATCTTGCCAGGAGGCGGAAGCAGATTTCCCAGCCAGGCGTTCAGCCCCGGTTCTACCGTGGACCTTTTACTCAATACACCCGGCCAGGGACTGGCAATGGCACTGGTTTGCACGTGCAGTGCTACGCGGTGGGTGAGCGCTGCCCCGCTGCGCGGCGTCCGGAGAATGTCGGGATCGGGGGGGGTGTCTCCCTGGGTCATGGCTTTCAGCATAGCCCCAGCCCGGTCGAAATTGCCCTGGGTGACCTGGTAGACCCCCTCGGCCAAGGACAGGTCGGCGATGGCGTCCAGGCTTTCGGCCATGCGGGCAACTTCCGCCTGGATAGCTCTGCCTTGCGTGGAATTTTTGGGGGGCAGGTCGGGGATGCCATATTTGTAGGTTAACGGCTCGTCGGACAGGAAAACCGCCTCGACCAGGGCATAACCATCGAAAACGTTGCGGGCTTCCTTGGTTTCGATCTGCTGGCCGGTTTCATCCCTGGTAATCTTGTCGGCCACCAGTGGAAATCTTTCACGGAACATCGGGATAAACGTGTTCAGGGTTGGGTCGCCGTAGCGGTCGTGAAGGCCACGCTCAAACTGGTAGCCGAGCAAAGCACCCAGCTCCTGGCCATTGCGTACGCCATCCATGAAAGCCAGGGCGACGCGCGCCCGCTCTGAGGACAGGTCCACCGCCATTTTCTCGGGGTGGCCTGGATCGAAATGGGTGAGGTAAGCGCTGCGCAGTACGGCCGCAGACACCGCATGGTTGAGCGATGGAGCGTGGATGAAACCGGCGTTGTCGGGCTGCTCGAAAAGAGCGCCATCCTGCTGGGGGTCGTGGAGCGAGGCAGGGATAGAAGCCAGGTCGGCGGCGATCGGCTCGGGGCCCGGGCGCAGGTCTTCGACCCAGCCAAACGCCCCCAGGTAAAGCCCCTGAACTCGCTTGGCGAACGCCCCACCACTCGCCAGAGGGTAGCGCTGCTGCTGCAGCCGGCGGTGGAAGCACCCGGTCTGCCAGGCGTCCAACCGGTAAGAGCACAGGTCGATATGCTCGGCGAACGCACACTCCAGCTGGGCTGTTTTCAGGTTCACCAGCGCCCGGATCGCTCGAACCACCTGGCGCAGATCTTCAGCTTCCGGGAGAAGCTGGCCCTCTTCAGAGAGTAAAAATTCAGCGATGCTCTCACCCTTCTGGCTGATGTTGGGCATGATCTCACTGATATCGGCGTCCATGAATTCCCAGCGTGTGACCGTGCGTTGGAACTGGATATTGCCCATCTCCACTTCGCGCCGCGCTTCGAAGGGGACGAGCTTCGTCCGGGCATAGAGCCGCAGGACGGCGTCGTGGATAGCTTCGAGCAAGGAGGAGCGCAGCAAACGATAGAGCAGCGGGCGGGGGATGGGCAACGTCTCGCCGGCCTTGTTTTCGAAGCGCTGGGCTTTAATCACCCGATATGGGCTGAAGCCCAGCCAGCCGATATAATTGGTCTCGATGACGGCATTGGGGTCCTGGGGGTTGGGCGCCTGGTAGATCTTTCTCAACTGTTTGGTCTCGGAAAGCTTTTCGGCCTCGTCCTCGGGAATGTCATCGACCAACGGATCCCGGATCAGGTCGTGGCGCGTGAAGAACGACAGGTTGAAAATACCCGGCAGCGAAGTAGCCGTGATCCCCAGCTCATCTGCCAGACTTCGCCCGGCTGCCTCCAGCATGTCCAACATATCCCGCCCCTGAAAATCTCCGGGCATGAACGCCTCGTAGTTCCACAGGTACTCCATCCCGACGGCGTGGCGGCGGTAAAATTCAACCGACGAAGCCTGCAGCCCGATGGTGTTGAGCAGGTTCTTGAACGGATCGCCCGGCGCGCCGACGCGCGCCGCGCCCGGGATCAGTCCCTGCATGGTCCGCTGGAGGGCGCGCATCGCATCGTACAGGTCATTCAGACCGGAGAGCTGGGCGCCGTCTGCGTCTTGCGACCACTTCCAGTGGGCGAAATCGCTGGTGAGCAGAACGCCATACGGCTGGGCGCCCACCCGGATGGCCAGCAGCGGCCCGCGCCCGGAGACGAAATCGGTGAACAGATCTCGCACCAAAACCGCACGCGCGGTGCTGAGGTGCAGCATATCATCCGTGTAATAACCCAGCGTTGCGTGCCACAAGGCCTGGTTCATCAGCATAGCTTCCCGGGCATCGCTCCGGTCGGCGTGGCGGATGCGCTGGAATAATTCGTGGCGAATGCCCAGAGCTTCCACCAGCCGCTGCCCATCGCGTTTCGCCAGCGCGGCGTTGGTCGGCTCGAAGAGCGATTTGCCGGTCTCGACGTCAAAGCTGGCTTCCGCCCCAGGATCCTGGCTGGAAAAACCGGAGCTCTGCCGTTCGGTGTTGTTGGTCGGGGTCCTCTGGGGGACCAGGCTCAGACCGTCCGGCGAGTAGCTGTGGTTTTCGAATAGCTCCTCGACCAATGCCTGGATTTCGGTTTCATCTGCAGACAGGCGCAGGCCCAGGACGAACAGTTTGGCGAATCCGTCGGTGTCAAAGGGCGGTTGGAGCTCGATCTGCACGCCCATACCGACCTCTACCGCCTTCTGAAAGTCATAGATCCAGGCGATTTCCTTGCCGACCAGGAGCTGGCCGCCTTGCTGCTGGAAATCATCACCAAGGATCTGAGGGTTCGGGCCGAGGATGAGCGGGTCGGGGATTGGGTTTCCGGCCTTGCGGAAAACCTCCGTTCCGCCGGAGAAACCCATCACCACAAAGCGGTCAGGCATGACTTTCGAGCGGGGAGCCAGGCTCCAGCTCTCCGGCTTCAAGCTCCCGTCTGGGAACTGCGGGAACTTCAAATCTTCAACCCTGGGCACGTCCAGCTTAGCGGGTTTTGTCTGGCTGGCGATCCAGGCGGCGCGCGGCCCGCCATTCGCCTCTGCCAACGCCCGCCAGGCGCCCTTCTCGATCGCCTGCCGGGCTTTCGAATCGGTCTCCCGCCGGGCGCGCCAGATTTCCCGCCAGTAGGTCATCCCGGCAGCGGCTTCATCCCCAGTCAGGGTCTTCTCGTGCGTGTGGACGGCGATGTCGTCGGGGAAGATACGCACCCACAGCTCCTTGTGGTCTGCGACCTGCACAAAACGGGTCTCGATGCGCACCGGAACCAGGAGGAACGGCAGGCGATCATCCAGGCCTTCGACCTGCTCCCAGGGCGGGGGTGACGGCGCGGCGACAAGCAACGATGCGCTGAGCGGGCCTCCCGGAGCGGCGGCCTCGATTGCCTGCCTGATCTGCCCCTCCAGATCGGCCATCTCTTGCAGAAGCGCAGTCTCCTCGTCCGTCCCGGCCTGGCCCGTGCGCTGAAGGCGGACCAGCTGGGCATGGCGATAGCGCAACAGGTTACGGCGCTGCTCGAGGAGCTCTTCGAATTCAGCCCGGGCCTGCCTGGCGGCTCGCGCCCGCTCCCGGTATTCATCAAGTTCGCTCATGGGACCTACCTTTACGGTAACAGTTCGTCGGCGTGGATGGCGACCATCACCGGAACCTGGAATAAGATATACGCCATGTCGGCTGCATTGGCGCCCCACACGACCGCTTTATCCGGCTCGGGGCCGACGACCTTGGGGATATTGGAGATTGGGGTCAGGTCCAGCCGGATCAAAGGCACTTCACCGGGATTGCCGAAATGGTTCCAACTCAACTGGTTCCAATTCTGAAGCTCGTTGACCTCTCTTTCCGGAGTACCGGTGACCAGGTCCAGCCCGAAGCGCGGCTCCCCAGGGCGCTCCTGGATGACGAAGAACCATCCGGGGTCGCCTAGACCGCCGTCCGGCGGAGGGTTCGGGTCGCCTTTGGCGATTTTAGCGATCAGGTCAAAACCGAGGAAGTGGAGATCGGGCTCGATCTCGGCTTTGAAAATCGGATCCCGGACCGTATCCTGCGGCGCGCCCCGATCCAGGACGCGAACCTTGGCGCTCAGGTCCGGATCGAATTCCCACTTGGCCTTCTGGGCAAAGATCACCGCGGTTGGATAGCGCTTGAGCAGGTCTCCCCGGATCACCAGCACCAACCGGTCATCGCCGGGCGCCGGCAGCGGGCGGTTGCCATGCTCGCCCAGCGGGGTGTTGCGCCCCCACTCGTGCAGATGTTTGATATCGCGCAACGCTTCTTCGACAAGTTTGGGGTCCCTGTCCAGATCGCGGTTGACGACCTCGCTCACATCCCAGAACTGGCGGAAGTAGCTCCCGCGTTGGTCGGTCGGGAACTCACGCCAGAGCAGCTCGCGCGCCATTTCGTGGTTTAGCCCGACCAAATAAGCCTCGATGAATTTTTGATTGATCGCCAGCAGGGTGACCGAGTTGTTGGGGATCAAGTTCAGGTTGGGAACCAGCAGCTCGCTGGATAGATCGCGCAACGGTTTGTACATCGGATCGGGAAACTCCGGGTGAGCCATTACTGTCACGATTGTTTCCTTGGGCCGCAGAAAGTTGAACGTTTCCGGGATAAAGATCGTGGAGAGGGCGCGCTGAAGGATGGCGGTTTTCGGATTGAGCGCACCCGCCAGAGTCTCGCCGACAGTCTCGACGTCGATTCGCGGACGCGGCCCGGGCGGCGGCTGCTGGATTTCGAAGCGGGCGTGCAAATCACCCAGGGCCGCGCGCATATTGCCGCCTTCCGGGCTGTCACCGGGCCGGCCTGCGTCGATGAACGGGGTGGGACGCGTCTTGCTAGGCGCTGTGAACCGGAAAGCAGGCCGGACGGGTATACGATCCACCACATCGGCTGTCAGCCGGTCCTCGCGCAAACGCTTGTCGGGGAGCCGGTCGGCGAATACCGAAAGAGAAATCTGGCCTTGTGGCGTCTTTTTTGGCGGAGCGGCGGTAACCTCCCCCTCGTTTAATTTCAAAAGCACGTCGGTCGGCTTGCCCGGATTCCCCGGGATGGCTTTGCGCATGAGCGCCCCTCTCGGACGAAAGACCTCGCGAAAGGTCGAACTCACGGCGGCAGGCTCGAGACGGCTTGCCTTGAGCTGTTGGCTGACCGTTTCAACGCCGCCCAGGACACGGCGGTGAACCTGCTGCGTGACGGCGACTTTCTGGTCGGCGTCCAGGTTGGCAAAATGCCGGGTGTACACGCGCATGCTGGATGCGATCGAAACCTGCACCTGGCGGATCTTTTGGTTGGCGCGCAAGATGTCGCCGAGCTGCTGCCAAGCCCGTTGCATGTACCCTTCCTGCCCTGTCTGAACAACCTTGGTCCCAAATCCGGCCGGCACGCGCAGGCGGGGATCCCGGTTGAGCTGGTTCACCCACCCGCCCTTGCTCACATCCAGACGATCCTGCGGGGCATGCCAGCGGCCGTAGAGCGGCGGGCAGATGATCGGATCGGGATGCGCGGCGTTGGGATTCGTCAGATGGAGCAGCGTTTCCTGCAAGTTGACGATATTCTCAAGATCGGTCAGGAAGGCCGGGGGTGGGTCCGGGTCTTTCGGCGGCCACACCTTTGGCCGAGGGACCGCCTTGAGGCTTTTCAGAGCGCCCTCCAACCCCATGACCGGCAAATCGCCGAGGCCGGCGCCCATCCCAACCACCCCAAAATTCGGTGTCTGCATATCCATGTCCCGAATGCCAACCCGCTGATCGGCTTCGCGCATCTCGAGCAGGCCGACCAGGTACTCGAAATCGCCGCGCTCGCCGGTGCGGAAGTACCAGCGGTAATACACCGGGTATTCCCTTTGACCGGCGCCCCAGGATGGGGCCAGTGCATCCTTCCCGGCGGTCGGCTGGCCCAGACCTGCCAGGCGGCCCACCTCGAAGGCGGGGATCAGGAAGGCGTGGTAAGCCTTCAACGGCTTGAGCTTGCGCGGGCAGATCAAACGCGACAGGGCATTGTCCCGGTTCTGGCGCAACAGGTTTTCGAGCGCGTCGACCGACTGCTCGCCGCTGTTGGCGCCGCCAGCGGTGACATCCTGGCTAACATGCACGTGCGCCCAGGCCCAGGATTCGTCTGAGGGCGGCAGAACTGCATCGACGTCGGTTGTCTCCACCAGGCGGATAGACGCAAGCGGCTGGGAGAGCGAGGAGATCTCTTCGAACTCGCTCTCCTCCAGCGCCAGCAGAAAGATCCACGGCCGCAGCTTGGTCTGCTTTGGGCTGCTGGCCGGATTTCCGGCGAGGTTCTGCCTTACTGCGCGGGCCGGCGTAAACCGCCAGGGGAAATCTTCCTCGTAGAATTCGACAAAAGCCAAATAATTGGGCTCGAAATCTGTGATCCAGTGGCGCGGCTCGGTGCGGACCACCGCCCGCGGGCTGACGCCGATCACGTCGCCAGGACCGATAAGCTGGACGTTCTGGGTGACGAAATTTTTCTGGCCGTTGACGGTCAGACTAACCAGGACCGAAGTTCGCTCGACCGGCCCGGCTTTTTCGCCCAGAGTGTCCTCGTTCTTGACTTTAGACACAATCCCCTGCCGCAGCCACGGCAGAAATGTATAGGTAGCAATTTGATCGCTCATGACCGGTTCACCTCGAAGATAGGCGCCACCAACACTTCCCCTTCCAGCGCTGGGTTGAGGCGCAACAGTTCATCCAGCTGCCGGCGCGCTTCGGCCTCGCTGCTCGCCGCACCACCGCCCCCTACCGGGCGCAGGTCGCCGGCGCTCACCACCACAAACGCCTCCTGCCCCACCCGCACCGCCCCCGGCGCTAACGCCGACTTGCCGCTGCTGGCCTGTGACAGCGGCGAGTGCGCCACCGCCCCGCTCAGCGCCCAACTGCGGAAGGCGGTAAAGTCCGGCTGCAGCTTTTCTCGCTTTGGGCGCAGGCTGCGCTGAGCGTCGATGTACTTCAGCTCGTAGCTCACCACCCGCCGCACGGCGTACTCCCCTTCCAGCTCTTCCGAGTCTTTCAGCTTCACCCCACCGTCGTAGCGCTCAAAGGACTTGCTCGACAGCTTCTGCGCATCCGTCAGGTCGAAGAACTGCGCCGGAGCAAACAGCTCGCTCTCCGGCTCGGTGTTGAACGCCTCGGTTTGGCCCCCTTCGCCCGCCGATACCCCGTCGATGGCGAAGCGGTTGCCGTCCGCCGGACGCTGGCTGCCGATGCGCTGGATCTCGACACCCAGCGGCACCACCTTCTGGTGGATGCTCAGCACCCCGAAGGGATAGACAACCAACTGCTCCCCACTCGTCTCGATCAGTTTCAGGCTCACCAGCAGGCGGCGGTTGCCTGGCGGTTGCGCTTCCCAGTTGCCCTTGTCTGAGAACGACGCCTTCAGTAACGGCAACACCGGCACATCGTCAAGCCGCGTGTCCCGCTCCTCGCCAAACGTCCGGTCGAAGCGCACCTTGATAGTCAGGAACCAGCAGATCTTGAGCTTGGCCGTGCCTTTGGCGTGCCAGGGGGTCGGGCCTTCCAAGGTAAAGTCTATACTGATGCTGGCGATCTCGCTGCCCCCCGCCCGCAACGCCAGCTTGGCGCTGATCAGGGCGATGAAGTAGAACGGGTTGAACTGGAACAGCACGTCGAAGGACAAAAAGCCATAAACGCTGAACGAGCCGGCTTTGGCCAGCAATTCAATCTTGGCCCCGAACTGGACGGTGTTGGAGGTGACTGCGAAATAGGTCTCCAGCGTCATGCGCGGGTTGTCCCCGGCGATCAGCTGCAGCGACAGCCGGCGCAGCACCGGCAGGTTGAGCGGCGGCGGCTGGTAGGAAGGGTGGAACCCGCCCACGCTCAGCAGAAAGTCCGGCTCTGCCCCCCAGCTCAGCCGCACCGCCATGTCTCCCGACAGGGTGTAAGTGAGCAGCTTCGAGTCGTACAGGCTGGCGTCGAAGGACAGTCGCTGGGCTTCGAAGTCGATCACCCCCAGGAAGTTGACCTGCAACTGCAGCAGCCTGGCCTTCTCGTCGGGCAGCGTCGCCCGCACCACCCCCAGGATCAGCACCCGCACCGGGTCCGGGATCTCGATCAGCAGACCCAGGTCGATCGTGAT
>Ga0154774_1008_pt2 | contig 12046 bp, 15 predicted proteins | sample Rifle2008BG16ft_FD_105782 | JGI IMG/M metagenome (GOLD analysis project Ga0154774, IMG submission 105782) | Chloroflexi bacterium RBG_16_57_11
CCCGAAAAGCAGCTGGGCAGCCGGCAGGTAAGGCGAAGTCATCCAGCTATGATTGACTAACGCTCGAAGCGGGGTATCGAAAGGCTCCAGAACTGCCGAGTTGACCGGGTAGGCGTAAGGATTTACCCCCAGATTTAACAGGTGGCCATCCCACAAATAGCGATAGATATCATCCGACAGGCTGGGGAAGCTGAAAAGCAGGGTCAGCCGGAAGATTAACGCAAACCCCCAGATCAGCCGGAGCGGGACAGAGTGGCGCTCCAGGCGTAGCACAGCGAGCACATATGCGATGGCTGCCAGCAGCCAATACGCCAGGAAACCGGGCACGTTTGGACCGATCAGGCTGGGCAGCCGGGTCCAGCCAAGCGTGCAGGCGAACAGCAGGGCGCCCGCAAAGAGGACCACCCCACCTGTGCGTCCGAGTAAGAACCCGAGGAGAATCTTCAAGGCTGTCTACGGTTGGCCTTTTGGCTGCTCCCCCACCAAGCATAGCGGATAGCCACGCGGAGGATAAACCAGGCCGCCAGGAGAGAGCCGCGCAGCGTGCCGCTTACCTTGGAACGGCCGAGGCGGCGCGGCTGGAAGCTGACCGGGACTTCCACGATGCGCAATCCCTGGCGAGCTGCTTTTACGGTCATCTCGGTGGGCCAGCCGTAGGTCATCTCGCGCATCTGCAACTCCAGCAACGCCGGGCGCCAGATGGCCCGGTAAGGCCCCAAGTCCGTGATGGGAACTCCATAAAGCATACGGATCATTCCCGTAGCCAGTCGATTGCCCACTCGTTGGTGGATTGGCATGGCGCCTGGGACGATTTCCCCCAGCTCGCGCGAGCCCTGCACCAGATCTGCTTCGCCTGCCAGCAAGGGAGCCAGGATCACCGGCATCTCAGCCGGTAGGGAGCTGAAATCGCCGTCCAGGAAGGCTACGATCTCCGCCTGGATAGCTGCCCGCAGGCCTGCCGCGCAGGCATAGCCATAGCCACGGCGCGGCTCGTTGACCACCTGTGCTCCGGCGGCGATAGCTTCTTCAGCGGTGTTGTCACTGGAGCCATTATCCACCACCAGCACCGAAAGCACGGCTTGATCGAGGTGAAGCGCGCGGCATTCCTCGACCAGCCGGGCGATGTTGCCAGCCTCGTCCAATGCAGGGATGATGACGCTGACAGAAACCATAACCAGAATCGATTATCTCAGATCGCTTTGAGATATTCACGGATGCTCAGCGCGGCTGCGGCGCCCTCTCCGACAGCGGAGGCGAGCTGCTTGGTGCTGCCGGCGCGCACATCCCCGGCGGCGAAGACACCCGGCGTGCGGGTCTCGAAGGCGAAGGGTGGGCGGGTAGCTTCGGGTAGCGCTCCGTGCAATAAATCATGCCCGGTCATCACATAGCCGTACGGGTCCAGAGATACAAAGTCTTTGGCAAAGCCGGAGTTGGGCTGCTGACCGATAAATAGAAAAGCAGCTTGAGGACGCAGCTCGCTGGTCACACCACTCTTTTGATCACGGATGCGCACGGTTTTTAATTTCGAATTTTCACCCTCGAACGCTTCGACAACGGTGCTGTAGCGTACATCGATACGCGAGCCCGGCTTCAAGACCTTATCAATTGCCACCTGGCTGGCCGTCAGGCGCTCGCCGCGTGCCAGGAGCGTGACCTGCTCGGCGAATTTCGTCAGGTGCAGGCCCTCTTCGCAGGCGGAGTTGCCCCCGCCGATGACCACGATCTCCTTTGCCCCTTTGTAAAATGGGCCGTCACAGGTAGCACAGAAATGGATGCCGGCGCCGATAAAATCGTCCTCACCCGGCACCCCCAGGCGCCGGTAAGTTGCGCCGGTGGCGATCAGGATCGCCCCGGTGTGATAGTGGCGTTGATCCGCATCCATCACGCATAGACAGCCCGCGTCGGTGTGCAGGCCAGCCACGTCCACTGCCTGTAAGATCTCAACGTTGAAACGGCGGGTCTGCTGTACCAGGCGGTCTGCAAATGCCTGCCCGGTAAGGCCCTCAGGAAAACCGGGAAAGTTGTCGATCGTGCCGGTGATGCCTGCCTGGCCACCCAGGCCGGAGCGTTCGATCACCAGAGTCTCCACACCTTCGCGGGCGGCGTAGATGGCCGCGGTCAACCCGGCCGGTCCGCCGCCGATCACGATCAGATCATAGAACGCCAGCTTCGGCTCGGTTTGTAAGCCGAGCTTGCGCGCCAGCTCGGCGTTGGTCGGCTCGGCCAGGAAGGAGCCATCCGGAAATTGGATGGTCGGGATGATGCGCTTGCCGTGATTAAGTTGGACCACGTAGTTTTCGGCCGCTTTATCCTGCTCGATATCCACCCAGTTGTAGCGGATGAACTGTTCGCTGAGAAACTTTTTCGATCTTTGGCAATCTGGACACCAATATGCGCCATAGACGGTAATACCAGACTCAGACATGCAAGTCTCTCCTTGTTTAACTTGGGGTTTTAATCAAAGGATGCACCGGTTAAAGATAAGACGCCCGTGCCTGTGCTGCTCTTACGATGCCTGTGGTAATTATATACCTTGTTCATTGTTTGCCGGTCGAACAAGGTGGCAACTAACCGATTCGCCGGGTATTAATCTTATGTTAGAATGTCGCTTTGTGCCGAATCGGCCGATGCCAGATGATTGCATTGGCAACTTGCGCTTGGTATAATGATTAGTAGAAAAGTAGATAAAATACTTTTTAGATAAAAAATATCCCGACGCAATAAGTCGGTGTGGAGGATGAAAATGAACCAACAGGTTGGAACTTTTGCTGTCAAAAAGGGGCTGGCCCAAATGCTCAAGGGCGGCGTGATCATGGATGTGGTCACCGCGGAGCACGCTCACATCGCCGAAGAGGCCGGCGCGGTCGCGGTGATGGCTCTGGAGCGTGTGCCGGCGGATATACGCGCCCACGGCGGCGTGGCTCGCATGAGCGATCCGGAGCTGATCCTGAAGATCATGGACACCGTCTCGATCCCGGTGATGGCAAAGTGCCGGATTGGACACTTTGTCGAGGCGCAAATTCTTGAGGCGATCGGTGTGGATTACCTTGATGAGTCGGAAGTTCTCACCCCGGCGGATGAAGCTCATCACATCAATAAACACACCTTCAAGGTGCCCTTCGTTTGTGGTTGCCGCAATTTGGGCGAGGCGCTGCGTCGTATTGGCGAGGGTGCTGCGATGATCCGCACGAAAGGCGAGGCGGGCACGGGGGACGTGGTCGAAGCAGTGCGCCATGCCCGCTCGGTGTTGGGTGAAATTCGCCGGCTGGAGAACATGCCCGAAGAGGAAGTGATGGCCTTTGCCAAAGAGATCGGCGCGCCTTACGAATTGGTTATGGAAACCCGTAGCCTGGGCCGCTTGCCGGTGGTGAATTTTGCGGCCGGTGGCTTAGCGACCCCAGCCGATGCTGCGCTGATGATGCAACTGGGTGTGGATGGCGTTTTTGTTGGCTCCGGCATCTTTAAGTCCGGCGACCCGGCCAAGCGCGCTGCGGCAATTGTCAAGGCGGTGACGCACTACAACGATCCATACATTCTGGCCGAGGTCAGTCGGAACCTGGGCGACCCGATGGTCGGGCGGCAAATTTCTGCCATCCCCGAAGCTGAGCTGATTGCCGGGCGTGGTTGGTAGCGCTAAACCCCCGGACCTTGGGTACTGAGCCGGTATTTGGTTTTACTTCTGGAGTAGGCGGCTGAAAGCTGTAATCATGCAGCCGGGTAGTGGCTATGACAAAAATTGGAGTTCTTGCTCTTCAAGGCGACTTTGCCGAGCATATCGTCATGTTGCGACGCGTTGGCGCCGAGGCCACGGAGGTGCGCCTGCCCAGGCACCTGGAGGACCTGGACGGGCTGATCATCCCCGGCGGCGAGTCGACGACGATAGGAAAGCTGGCTGTAGCCTACGATTTAATAGAGCCGTTGTCTCGTTTCGGGCTGGAGAGAGCCATCTGGGGCACTTGTGCGGGCGCAATCTTTCTGTCTAAGGATGTCCGGCGCTCTCAGCCTTTGTTGAGCTTGATGGATATCACCGTAGCGCGTAACGCCTTTGGCCGTCAGGTTGATAGCTTCGAGGCAGATCTGGATGTGCCTGCATTATTGCACGTAGATCCTGATCCGCGCCCCTTCCACGCCATGTTTATACGCGCCCCGCTGATCTCTTCGGTGGAGGAAAACGTTCGGGTGTTGGCGCAGCTTCCGGATGGCCGGATCGTTGCCGCCCAGCAGGAATGCTTGCTGGCGACCTCCTTTCATCCAGAATTGACAATGGACGATCGCTTTCATCGTTACTTTCTGAACCTTGCAAAAACCTCAGATAGGTGAATCTGGCTCATGAACGTGCGTCATTTCGATTGGCGCGACCTTTCCACCCTGCATCGTTTACGCAGTCAGAGCGTGTACCTGAATGGCGCTCTGCTGCACACCCGCGGGCCGTTGATGGTGCCTGGCGCGCTGTTCTCATTTTTGGCGCCATCCATGGGGATTTTTACCTATGTCCTGAATGGTGAGGAAGCCAGCGATTCGCCCGTCTTTGGTCAATTCATCCACATGATGGGCTCGCCGCTTTCACATTTAACTTTCTTGACTCCAGATAATGCTTTGGATTCGACGACAGTCTATTCTTTGATGGAGCACATGATGGCGCAATCCGGCGAGCGCGGCGCGCTGCGCTTGCTGGCGGATGTCGATGAGAGCTCAGAAGCATTCGAAACCCTCCGTCACAGTGGGTTCGCCATCTATTCGCGCCAGCGCATCTGGCAGTTGACCGGTTTCCCCGATGGCGACTCGCAGCCTGGGACATGGCGCTCGGCGATCAGCCCGGATGAGCCCCCGATCCGTTCTTTATATAACAACCTGGTGCCCGCCCTGGTGCAACAGGTAGAGCCGCTCTCGACCCAGCGACCTAAGGGGATGGTATATTATGACCATGGAGAATTGATTGCCTTCGTTGAATTAAAGTACGGTCATCGCGGTATTTGGGCGCAGCCCTTTGTGCACCCGGATGCCCAGGATATGGCCCAGCATTTTATTGATCTTTTGAGTAGAGTTCCCAATCGCCGTTCGCGACCGGTGTATATCTGTGTGCGTTCCTATCAAGCCTGGCTGGAGACGGCGATCGAAGATCTGGGCGCGGAGGCTGGCCCGCGCCAGGCGGTTATGGCCAAACAGTTCGTAAGCCAACAGAAGGCCTCGCGCGCCTTCGCCATTCCAGCCCTGGAGGGCGGACAGCCCGAGATTACCGCTCCCATTGCAAGATTGGGGAATAAGTAAGTATCTATGCAACAACAGAAGATAACCGATGATTTACACGCCCTTTTGGAGGTATTGCCGGCTGCCATTGCCAGAGCCGTTACCGAGGCGAATGACAGCGACAACCTGCTGGAAGTGATCCTCGACCTGGGCAGGTTGCCCACGGCTCGTTTTGTTACCCGGGAAGTGCTGCTCAGCAAAACCGATGTCCCGCACCAGGACATCGATTACGTTGTAGAGCGGATCGGAGAGTTCGACGCTGACAATCGCGCCGGCCTGGAGCGCACGCTGCATCGCATTTCTGCCATCCGCAATCGCCGGGGTTACATCGTTGGGCTGACTTGCCGGGTAGGCCGGGCGGTCTACGGTACAACCGACATCATCAAAGACCTGATCGAGAGCGGCAAGAGCCTGCTGATACTCGGCCGGCCGGGTGTGGGGAAGACCACCATGCTGCGCGAAGCGGCGCGCATCCTGGCTGAAACCAAGCGCGTGGTCATTGTGGATACCTCGAATGAAATCGGGGGTGATGGCGATGTGCCTCATCCGGCCGTGGGTCACGCTCGTCGCATGCAGGTTGCGACGCCCTCCTTGCAGCACGAAGTCATGATCGAGGCGGTCGAAAACCACAATCCGGAAGCGATCGTCATCGATGAGATCGGCCGCGAGCTGGAAGCCGCGGCTGCCCGCACGATTGCCGAGCGCGGCGTGCAGCTGATTGGCACCGCCCACGGTAATTCGTTGGAAAACTTGCTGCTCAACCCAACGCTGGCTGATCTGGTTGGGGGTATCGAGTCGGTCACCTTGTCTGACGAAGAAGCCCGCCGGCGCGGGACGCAGAAGACCGTCCTCGAGCGGCGCTCTCCGCCGACATTTGATGTATTAATCGAAATCCAGACTCGCGATCGCCTGGCGGTGCATCCCGATGTGGCTGCCGCAGTGGATGGATTGCTGCGCGGCTATCCGCTGCCACCGGAGATTCGCTCTCGCATCAATGGCGAGATCCGCATCGAGCGAGCGCCGGCTCCGACGCGCCCGGCGGCATTTGGACAGCAAGGCTACCGGCGACAGGGTGGGGAAGCCTTACAAGAGCGTTCTGCACTCCCTGCTTACCGGACAGACCAGCCTTCAGCCTCCTCCCGAAGTGATAACGGCTCATCCGGGCGTGACCGCAGCTCCTTGCAGACGGTCCGCATCTATCCTTATGGCGTGGCGCGCAATCGACTCTCCCAGGCTGCCCGCCGGTTGGGAGTGCCGGCGCTGATCGTCGACGAGGCCGGCGATGCCAATGTGTTGGTCACCCTGCGGGCTTATTACCGCAAGCGGCAGCGCACCATCACCGAGGCTGAACAGCGCAACGTGCCGATCTATGTGTTGCGCTCGAACACCGTCAACCAGATGTTGCAGTTCCTGGGTGACCTGTTCAATTTATACGCCGATGAAAGCGGTGAGGCAGGTATGGATACCGCACTCCAGGAGACGCGCGCCGCCATCAACGCAGTGATGAACGGTGAGCGGTGGGTGGAGCTGCAACCGGCGGCTTCTTCCATCCGTCGCGTGCAGCACCAAATGGCGCGCGATGCCAACCTGGTGTCCCACTCGTATGGCAAAGAGCCCAATCGCCGGGTGCGCATCTATCGGGAAGGCTAGCAGCATGTTCATTACCCTGGAAGGACCAGAGGGCAGTGGTAAGACGCGCCAGATTTCGCTCCTGGCAGAAGCTCTGCTCCAGCAAGGCTATCCAATCCTGGTGACGCGCGAGCCTGGCGGCACGCCGATTGGTGACCAGATTCGCTCAGTGTTGTTCGATTTGAAGAACACCGACATGCGTCCGCACACGGAAATCTTGTTGTTCCAGGCCTCGCGGGCGCAGCTGGTCGAGCAGGTGATCCGGCCTCGTCTGGCGAACGGCGGTATTGTCCTGTGCGACCGGTATGCCGACTCGACCCTGGCTTACCAGGGGTATGGACACCAGGTCGATATGGATGAACTGAAAACAATCGTTTTCTTCGCTACCGGGGGGCTCAAGCCGGACCTGACCTTGCTATTGGACGTAGATACTGAGGTGGGGTTAAGACGCAAGCTGGATGCCGACGAATGGAACCGGCTGGATGCTTATGACCTGGAATTTCACCGGCGGGTGCGCCAGGGTTACCTGCAGATGGCCCGGTCAGAGCCACAGCGTTGGGTAGTGATCGATGCCGTACGGCCGCCTGAGGCGGTGCAAGCGGCCATCCTGAAAGTTGTTCTGGCGCGGCTGAAGGTCAAAGTCTAGCTCATTCGTAGCTGTCCGCGAAATCGCTCTCGCCGCCGCCCAGGTCGGGCAGCTCCGATTCGATCTCTTCGGGGCTTTGTCCGGCTTCCAGGCGGTCGATCACTTCGTCGAATTCTGGGCCAACTTCTTCGCCCATCTCCTGGCCCATCTTGCGCATCATGCGACCCAGGGCGCGCGGATCCTTTTCCAAACCGTCGAAGTCGTCGATATCGCTCAGGTTCTCCAGCCGGCTATCTTCGGAGCGAGCGAAGCGCACGCGGTTGATCCGCCGCTGTACGTTCTGGCTCTGGCAGTGCGGGCAGGCGACTGGCTGTGTGCCATACTCGCTGTAGCTCATAAAGATGTCGAAACGTTTTCTACAATCTAAGCAACGATATGGGTAATACGGCATTTCACCCTCCGTAATTGTGCATGGGTATTGATTTTAAAATTATAATCAAGGCTAGGCAAATTGTCATCATGAACGACAAACTTTGTGAAGAGGTGAATGTGCTCAGTAAAGTGACCTTGAACACAGGACAAAATCAACCTCTGCTGGTCGTGCTCTCCGGACCCTCCGGAGTGGGCAAAGATACCGTAATCCAGGCCATGAAAAAGCGTGGCCTGCCTTTTCATTTCGTAGTCACCGCCACCACACGACCGGCGCGCCCCGATGAGCAAAATGGCGTGGATTACTTCTTCCTCTCCAAGGATGAATTCGCAGAGATGATTGAGCAGGATGAGCTGCTCGAATATGCCATCGTGTATAACGATTATAAAGGCATCCCCAAACAGCAGGTTCGTGAGGCCTTAGCCAGTGGAAAGGATGTCATCATGCGGATCGATGTGCAGGGTGCGGCCACAATCCGCAAGCTTTGTCCGGAAGCCTTGCTAATTTTTTTGACCACAAAAGATGAAGATGAGCTGATCAGGCGCTTGATCGCCCGAAAGAGCGAGACCCCCGAAGGCTTAAAACTGCGCATTGCCACGGCCCGGCAGGAACAGAAGCAAATCGACCAGTTCGATTATGTGGTGGTAAACCCTCAGGAGCATCTGGATGAGACGGTGAACACGATCGAAGCCATCATCCACGCCGAGCACCACCGTGTTCACCCAAGAAAGGCTACCCTTTAATGTATCCACCTCCGAATGGATCAACACCAGGATATCCCAACGCCACACCGCCGCGTTACGTCATGCTGCGCTTGCCGCGCGTAACGCCGGTTGTCACTTACGTTTTGATGGGCATCACCATCGCGGTCTTTTTTGTTCAGATCATGACTCAATACGTGTTAGGCCAAGACCTGGCCGCGGCGATTGGAATGAAGGTCAACGAGCTGATCATCGGTGGCCAGCTCTGGCGCTTGATTACGCCGATGTTCTTGCATGGATCGATCCTCCACATCGCTTTCAACATGTACGCGCTGTTCGCCCTGGGTCCTGGTCTGGAAAGCTACTACGGGCATGGTCGCTACCTGACGCTCTATCTGCTGTCTGGCTTTGCCGGGAATGTGATATCTTTCCTGTTCTCCGGCAATCCCTCCTTGGGCTCATCCACGGCCATCTTTGGTTTGATTGGCGCAGAGGCGGTCTTCCTTTTTCGCAATCGCAGGATCCTGGGCTCAATGGCGCAGCGTGCCCTCACCAATGTGATCGTCATCATTATGATCAATCTGATGTTGGGGTCGGTTTCCCGTGGCATTGATAATTGGGGGCATATGGGTGGATTGCTCGGCGGCACGTTCTTTGCCTGGTTTGCCGGGCCGCTCTTCCGGATGGAAGGAGGCTCCCTGGACCCGCAGATTGTCGATGAGCGAGACCCATCCCGCGCATTGATCGTTGGGGTGTTGGATTTTGCCATTTTTGCCACACTGGCGGCGATGAAAATCCTGCGAGGTTATTGAGGCGGTCTTGGTTAGGTAAATTTCGCCGGGCGCTTCTCAATGAAGGCTTGAACGCCTTCTTTATGTTCCTGGTTTTTGCTCGCAATATCCTGTAAATAGCCTTCGTAGTCTAGTACCTGTTCCAAATTACCCAGCACAGCTTTGTTAAATGAGCGCTTGGCCAGACCCATGGCGTGGACCGGCCCTTGCGCCAGCAGCCGGGCGATCATGGTCGCTTGCTGGTTGAGCTGTTCAGCGGGCACGAGGCGGTTGACCAGCCCCCATGCCAAAGCCTGGTCGGCGCTGATTGGTAGGTTGCTAAAAGTGAACTCGGCGGCCCGTCCAAGGCCGATTAGAGCGGGCAGAAGAAGCGATACAGCCGAATCCGGCGCCAACCCTATCCCGGCAAATCCGACCACAAAACGGGCGCGGTCGGAGGCGATGCGCAGATCGCAAGCCAAAGCGATCCCTAAGGCTGCCCCGGAGACGGCGCCGTTCACTGCCGCCAGGACCGGCTTTTCCAGCCGCCGGATTTGCAAGATCAGCGGATTATAAGTGCGGGACAAATGCTCCCGGTACGAGATTTCCTCAGCATGATGAAATACATTTACATCCTGCCCGGCGCTGAAGTTGTCCCCCGCTCCGGTCAGCAGCACGCAACGCGCCTGGTCGTTTCGCTCGGCCTGCCTGAAAGCAGCCTGTAGCGCGGCGATCAGCTTGAAATCGAAGGCGTTAACTTTTGGCCGGTTCAGCGTAATCGTCAGGACGCTTTCCTCCAGGCTGGTGAGTAAGATCTCGGGATCGGTCATGGGGCTCACGGGGTTTGGATTATTAAATATTATGCGGCGGGTCAGCCCCGCCGCACGGCGAATTGGATCAGCTAAAGATTGGCGTCATCGCCCAGGTCATCATCCTGGTCATCGAAAAAGTCGTCGCTTTCCTCGTCCAGGTCAGTGTCGATATCGGCTTCCTCGATCTCCTGACGGACCCACAGCAAGAGCATTTGCCCCTCATCGAGATCCAGGGTGCGGGCGGCCAGGATCGGAGCATAGCTCTCCAGTCCTTCGATACTGCGATACTCCAGGTTGATTGTGCTTTGGTGCCGCCAGGCTTTGTTGCATCGCTCGATCAATGCCGGCCCATTGTAGGTTCGAAGCCGGGTGAGAACAATTTGATAAAGACTCGGGCCTTCATTCAATCCGAGCACCCAGCCATCGCCAACCGCTTCAAATGTAGGGGGGGGCCCTTCGATAATAGTAATTTTGTCGTCCATTTACCGGTACTCCAGTTGCGGAATCATACCATAAACTTTTAGAACCTGCGTGTATAATCCAGTTGGGAGAAATCCAAGATGTACAAATTGGTGATTCTGGTCGAGGCGCAGGATAATTGGGATCACTTTGAGGAACACTGGCCTGAGTTTCTCCATTTGGTTGAAACTTTACCGGGGCTGAGCCGCGAGGCGACCAGCCGCGTAGATGTTTTCCTGTACGGTAGCATGCCTTATGTTCATATGCATGAGCTGTTTTTTGCCACCCGGGCGGAGGCGGAGAAAGCGCTTGCCTCCCCAAACGGACAGGCTGCTGGCGCCTTGCTTCAGCAAATCAGTAATGGAAAGATGACGCTGTTTTTTGCCGATCATCGGGAAGACGATCTGGTCAACATACGAAAACATAAGCAGGCGGATGACGGAGTTGGATGAACTGCCTCCTCGAAACATCACCTGCCGCTCTTGGGTCGGGGTGACCCTGTTATCCTTCGTTATCGTTGTTGCTGTGGGTGCGGTGGCGGGTTTCAGCTTCTATCGCTCGCATGTATTTAGCCCGGTGCGCTTCGAGCGTCTGATGACCTGGCTGCGAGATCCAGCGGGACATGAGGCCTGGAAGATGAACGCTGGCGAGATTTGCGACGGTGCACCTTTTCAGATGCCCACCGATGGCTATATTGGCTTCTTGTGGGGCGATTCGTTTCGGATCGGGCACCACCATCAAGGGATTGATGTTTTCGGCGGCGACGAGGTCGGCATCACCCCAGTCTACGCTTCTTATCCGGGCTACCTGACCCGCCAGCAGGATTGGAAATCGACCGTGATCATCCGTGTGCCAGATGACCCGCTCCAGCCGGGCCGCCAGATTTGGGTCTATTACACGCATATGGCCGGCCCGGATGGCGAATCCTTTATCGCACCGGATTTCCCGCCCGGCACAGGCGAGGTCTTTGTCGAAGCGGGCACATTGCTGGGCTACCAGGGAAACTATTCGGGTACTCCAGACAACCCGGTGGGTGTGCATCTACACCTGTCGATTGTTAAGGACGATGGCCACGGCAACTACCTTAACGAGCTGGAAATCGGCAATACGCTGGATCCCTCACCTTATTTGGGCTTGTCCCTTAATGCCAGGAATAACCCGGACCAGGTTCCGGTCTGCACGGCGTTTAGTAAATAGGAGTAAAAGCATCATAAGGTTGATGAGTTGCATCCTCGATTGATGAAGAATGACACAAGAAGAGTTTAAGGATAAGGTTGTCCTGATCACTGGGGCGGGCCGCGGGCTGGGAGGGTCCATCGCAGAGGCGTTCGCCGCGCGCCAGGCGATCGTTGCCATGAACGACCTGACGCCGATCAATCTCGATGTCACCCTGGAGAGGATTGCAACGGCCG
>Ga0154774_1100_pt1 | contig 12037 bp, 8 predicted proteins | sample Rifle2008BG16ft_FD_105782 | JGI IMG/M metagenome (GOLD analysis project Ga0154774, IMG submission 105782) | Chloroflexi bacterium RBG_16_57_11
ACGTGGAACTACGCCGATCCGAACCTCAACGAGATCTTGAACGGCGGGTTCCCGACCATCACCACCGTGGCGACCTCGGAGACGCTTGCTGTAACACCTCCTCCGACGCCTCCACTACCTCCCTCCGGCCTGACAGTCACGGCAGAGGCCGGCCCGCAGGTCAGCCTGGCCTGGGTGGATGGCTCCCTAGATGAGACCGGCTTCGTGGTCGAGCGGTCGACGGACGGCGGCGTCAACTTCTCCGTCCTGGCTACCCTGGGAGTCGACGCTATCAGCTATGTGGACCTGGCTATAACCGCTGGCAACACCTACGACTACCGGGTGGCAGCCTTCAACGCGGGTGGCCCTTCGGCTTACTCGAACACGGCCAGCGCAACAATCCCTGGGCCTCAACCGCCGAATGCTCCGGACCAGCTGGCAGCAACGTTTGAGCCTGGCCCTCCACCACTCATCAACCTGCAATGGCAGGATAACTCTCTCGACGAGACCGGCTTCGTGATCGAACGGTCGACGGATAGCCTCAACTTCTCCTTCCTGGCTAACGTCGTCGCCAACGTTGTGGCCTACGATGACCTGGCTGTGTTCGGTGGCATCACGTACACGTACCGGGTGGCGGCTTTCAACGCCAATGGCACCTCGGCCTACTCAGTCTCGGGTGCCGTGCTCGTACCTCCGGACGCAACGCCCCCGGCCGCGCCGTCGGGCCTGTTTGTGACCAACCTCACCCAAACAACCCTGACACTCAACTGGCAGGACAACTCCAACAACGAGACAGGCTTCACCATCCAGAGAGCGACCAATAGCGGCTTTACCCAAGCCTTGGTGACCTTCAATGTTGGGGCTGGTATAAACTCCTACAATGATAGCGGGCTCAGAAGGAACCGACAGTACTTCTACCGGGTACTTGCCTTCAACGGCTTCAACGGCGGAGCTGGCCCATTCCCGTGGTCGCCCACGTTGAACGTAACCACACCCAGATAGACCTAGTTTGAATTTGGGGGAGGGAGCATTCCCTCCCCCAAATTGAAAATCGCTATGTAGGTCCGTGAGGACCTGAAAAATACAATGATGATAACAACGGAGAGCCAGTTGTGTTGCCTGGCACAGAGCAAGAAAGTAGTACGAAATGAAGTATAAAAAGCTCGCGATCAGCCTTTTAGTTATTCTACTGGCTGCCAGTGTGGCTGGGGCTTCCGGCTTTGAGACCGGCGCCAACCGCCTCTCCCGCCCCGGCGGTCAAAAGCTGGCGCCTGCGTTGATCGACTGGCAACAGGCCAACAGCAACGGCTTTGGTGATCCGCTGGAGCTGGAGGTAAGCGCATTAGAAGCCTTCAACGGCTACCTGTATGCCGGAACCTACAACCTGGTTTCTCCCGGTCCGGTGCCGGTTTTCGATGGCACAAGGATCTACCGCTCCCCAGACGGGGTGACGTGGACCCCCGTTACAACACCGGGCTTCGCCAATCCACACGACTCCGCCGCGCCTGCCATCCTCGACTTCGTTGTTTTCGGCACACGGCTCTACGCCAGCACCGGCCGGGGAAACGCGGCCCAGATCTGGCGTGCTTCGAACGGCGTGAGCTGGGCGCCAATGGTTGCAGCAGGCTTTGGCGATGAAAATATCCATGATATCGCCGCCCTGGCCGTTTACAACAGCATGATCTACGCAGGCGCCAGCAGTCAGGTCAACGGCGCGCGGCTTTACAGCAGTGCCAGTGGGGATAGCAACACCTGGAATCCGGTTACGGCACCAGCCGCGACGATGGCTGGCGCCGGCGTCACCGGGTTTGCTACGTTCGGTGGCGCGCTGTACGCCGCAGTCGATTCCGAAGCGCCGGTGCAAATCTGGCGCACATCCGGCGGTGCCTGGGAGGTTGTTGTCAGCAACGGCTTCGGGGATACCAACACCACCTTGACCGGAGGTATGGCTGAGTTTGGCGGTTACCTGTATGTCGGCGCCGGTAATACGGTCAATGGCGCTAAGCTGTTTCGAACCAATGGCACGGGTTTCTCACCGGTCAGCGCATCTTTCACTGCAGATACGAACAACACGCAGGTTGAAATGGTGTCCGTGTTCGAAACTTATTTGTATGTCAGCGTGAAAAACACCGCGACCGGGCTCGAGGTCTGGCGTACGTCCGATCTTGTGACCTGGGAACAGGCCAATCTGGATGGCTTTGGTGATAGCAACAACACCAGTACAAATCGGAGTCATGCCAGCGCAAATTTCCTGAACCGATTCTATGTTGGAACGTCGAACGTCGCGGCTGGCGGTGAGTTATGGCGAACCGTCTCCCTAGCTCCAACGGATATTCTGCTGACGAATAATACGGTAAATGAAAATTCACCGGTCAATACGATCATTGGCGCGCTTTCAGCAGCCAGTCCCGATCCGGGTTCAACCTTTACATTCAGCCTGGCGTGTGCGGTGGCAGGCGCAGACGATGCATCCTTCAATATCCTTGGTTCAAACCTGCGGACTTCTACGATTTTTAATCGTGAAGCAAAGTCCATCTATAATATTTGCATCCGTGTCACGGATCAGGGCCTTCTGACATTTGACGAGAACTTCGTCATCACCGTGAATAATGTCAACGAAGCGCCGACGGGTTGTTCGCTTTCCAATAATACAGTAGATGAAAAACAACCGGTCAACACTGTAGTCGGCGCATTGAGCGCGACCGATCCGGATGCAGGTTCGACGTTCACGTTCAGCCTGGCGTGTGCAGTGGCAGGCGCGGACGATGCTTCCTTCAACATCCTTGGTTCGAACCTGCGGACTTCATCGGTTTTTAATTTTGCAACGAAGTCCACTTACAATATCTGCATCCGAGTCATGGATCAGGGCGGGTTGACTTACGACAAGAACTACGCCATCACTGTTAATGTTAACCAAACATCGACTTTGATTTATTTGCCGGTAGTAATTAGATGAGAAACTGTACCTTACGGTAAAAGGCACGTAATCCTGCGCCAGCCGTGATGTCAGCCGCAAGCAGGACAGGATCAGAATATACAAAGGAGGCAATATGTTGATGACAAAATTGAATCTTCTACCCTTCTTTGAATTTCACTACCAGAAGCGGCTTTAAAAATTAAAAAAGGGAGAAAGCCATGATTACTCGGAGAGATTTTTTAAAACTGAGCGGAACAGGCATACTTTCACTTTATGCTGCTACCCACGGTAAATTTATCCTGCGCGCCAGGGCGCAAATCCCTGGAGGAACACTCGACCCACTCACGGTGAACAAGTACCAGACGCCTCTATTAATCCCTCCCGTAATGCCACGAGCCGGGACAATCCCCGATCCGATGGGCAAGCCCATCGACTATTACGAGATTTCGATGCGCCAAATCACCCAGCAGATCCTGCCCGCCGGCTACCCGGCGACAACGGTGTGGGGCTACGGGGCGCTCAAGTCGGCCAGCAAGAAAGGTCTGCTGATCCACAACGCACCCTCGCTCACGATCGAGGCTGGTTGGAAACGGCCGGTGTGCGTCAAGTGGATCAACGAGCTGGTGGATGCTAATGGCAACTACCTGCCACACCTGCTGCCTGTTGATCCGACCCTGCACTGGGCCAATCCGCCCGGCGGGGTAGACGGTCGCGACTCGCGCCCTGACTTCAGTGAGACACCGGGTCCATACACTGGTCCAGTGCCCATCGTTTCGCACGTCCACGGCGCGGTGGGCGTGGGCGACGAAAGCGATGGCTATACCGAGGCCTGGTATCTGCCGGCGGCGAACGATATCCCGGACGGCTATGCCACCGAGGGCACCTGGTACAACTATTTCGCCGGCAAAGCCCAGGCCGGCTATGGACAAATCTGGGGACCTGGTTTTGCCACTTTCCAATATCCCAACCACAACCGGGCTTCGACAGTCTGGTATCACGACCACGCCCTGGGTATGACCCGCCTCAATGTGTATGCCGGTCCGGCCGGTTTCTACATCGTGCGTGGCGGACCATCCGGGGACAAAGCCGTGATGGACTCGCGCTTTGGCACGGTCGCCGTGCTGCCGGGTCCTGCTCCGATTGAGGGCGACAAGTTCCCACCCAACAAGACTTACTTCGAGATCCCGATCGCCATCCAGGACCGCTCATTCAATTCTGACGGCTCATTGTTCTATCCAAACACGCGCGAATTCTTCGATGAATTCGCTGGACCGTTCATCCCGGACAGCAACGTCTCGCCGATCTGGAACCCGGAGTTCTTCGGTAATATGATCATGGTCAACGGCAATACATGGCCTTTCCAGAAAGTCGAGCAGCGCCGCTATCGCTTCCGCTTCCTGAACGGCTGCCAGTCGCGCTTCCTGATCTTGGACTTCAGCCAGATCCCGGGCGTGGAAGTGTGGCAGATTGGCAACGAGGGCGGTTTCCTGGCCGCGCCAGTCAACCTCACCGCCGACCACGGCAACCACCTGCTCATGGGTCTGGCAGAACGGGCTGATATGATCGTTGACTTCACCAACGTGCCAGTGGGCGCGCATCTCCTGGCCAACATCGGGCCGGACGAGCCGTTCGGCGGCGGCGTACCCGGTGTGGATTTCCTTTCGGCCGATCCGGGCTCAACCGGGCAGATCATGGCCTTCAACGTTGTACCGGCGGTTGCCCCCGACCCCACCACACCGCCACAGTACCTGGTGCTGCCTCCTATCGTACCACTTCCGGTCGAGACGAATTCACGCCGGCTGGCATTGATCGAGTTGATGTCCAGTGTCCACGACGGGCCTTCTGAAGCCGTGCTGGGCAATGTGGATGCAGATGGCATGGCAATGCACAAGATGTGGGCCGACACGATCAGTGAGAACCCGGCTGTGGGCGATACGGAGGTGTGGGAGTTTTACAACTTCACCGCTGATGCTCACCCCATGCACGTCCACGAGGTTGTGTTCGAAGTCGTGGATCGTCAGGCATTGGTACTTGATCCCTTAACAGGTGAGCCTGTGCAGCCCGTCGTATTGGATGGAGCGCCGCGACCGGCTGAAGCCTGGGAAAGGGGCTTCAAGGATACAGTCATCGCTTATCCAGGTGAAGTAACCCGTATTCGGGCAAAGTTCGACAACTCAGGCACTTTCGTCTGGCACTGTCATATCGTGGAGCATGAAGATAACGAGATGATGCGGCCTTACCGTATCGGACCAATAGATCCAAACGCTCCGAGTTGAGCGGATAATGTTGTGTTAGCAGCCTCCGGTACCGGAATCTGACCGGCGCCGGAGGGAACCCGAAATGTAATTTATATATGACAATGTCCTTTATATAGGACAGATTTTCCGTTATTATGGAGGTCACGGATAAAGAAGACATAAAACAGCTAGTGTGATGAAGTACTCAAAAACAAGCCGTGAGACTACTCAGCGCCATCGCTCTCACTGAGATAAGACAAATATCCGGAATCCTGTTCGATAAAAATATTTTAGTATCAGAAGGAAATAGAGGAGGACAGAATGAAAAAAACTATCTTAGTTTTCACAATACTGGCTCTGGCAACCGGTCTTTTTCTGATCGGCTACAATTCTTCCGCCCTAGCACAGGAACCAGTTCCAGATCCTGACAGCCTTATTACACTCGGTAAAGCCATCTTTTTCGACTCCAACCTCTCCCTTCCGCCTGGGCAATCCTGCGCAACTTGCCACGATCCTGAGGCTGGCTTTGCTGACCCGAACCACCTGGCTGTATCTCAAGGAGCCGTCCCAGGCCGAGTTGGCAACCGCAATGCACAGAGCATCGCCTATGCCATGTTCAGCCCGGCACTCTATTATGATGATACCAACCTGAGTCCTGCCATCCCGGAAGGTCAATATAAGGGTGGATTATTCTGGGACGGGCGCGCCAATACATTGGAAGACCAGGCCAAGCAACCGTTTCTCAATCCTCTCGAGATGCACAATCCGAACAAAGAGACCGTGGTCAGCGCGGTGCGCAGGGCTGAATATGCCGATCTCTTCAAAGCGGTCTTCGGCACCTCAGCGCTTAAAAACGTGGAGCTTGCGTACGAAGATATCACCCTGGCTCTGGCAGCTTATATGCGCTCGCCGGAGGTCAGTCCCTTTACATCGAAATATGACTATTGGAAGAAAGGAGAAGCTCAATTCACAGAATCCGAGCTGAGAGGCTACATGTTGTTCCAACCTATGGGAAAAGGTCGCTGCGCAAACTGCCATGCAGAGGGAGCATTGGGGCTTTTCACGAACTTCGGCCACCAAAACCTGGGCACGCCACGTAATCCGGAGCTGCCATACTATAACTTGCCTCCAGCGTTCAATCCGGATGGAACGAGCTACATCGATCGGGGGATAGGAGATTTCCTGCACAGTGCGGGTTATCCAGAAGAAGTGGCAGCAAAAGAGGATGGCAAAGTCAAGATTCCATCACTGCGCAACTGCGCCGTTACCGCACCCTATACACACAACGGCTATCACCAGACGCTTCGCGAAGTCATCGAATTCAACAATACACGTGACCTGCCTGACGCAGGCTGGCCGGAGGCAGAGGTGCCGGAAACCGTCCACCGGCATCCGATGGCTATGCCAGGCACACTGGGTCGCCTCGGTCTGACGGACCAGGAGATCGACAATCTCGTGGCTTTTCTAAACACCTTGACCGACGGTTATCAGCCGTAATAGAACACAAGGTTGGGAAATCAAAGAACCAAGGAGGCTAAAATGAAAAAGACAATCACCATCTTGATCGGTTATTGTTTTGTGATTGGGCTGTTCTTGCTTGACTACCAGCCTTCCGCCTTGGCTCAGGAACCTGGCTCCGAGCCTGAATATCTGGTAGCCTTAGGGAAGGCCCTGTTCTACGACCCGAGCCTGTCGGCCAACGGCACCCAGTCGTGTGCGGCGTGCCACGCGCCGGAGGTCGGCTTCACCGGCCCGGATGCGCAGGTCAACGCGGGAGGCGCTGTTTACCCTGGCGCCCTTCCGAATCATTTCGGCAATCGAAAGCCGCCCGCCTCGGCGTACGCCGGCGACAGTACCGAGCTGTACTTTAACGAGACCGAAGGCGCCTGGTTCGGTGGTATGTTTTGGGATGGCCGGGCAACCGGCTGGACGCTACACGATCCACTTGCCGAGCAAGCCCAGGGGCCGTATTTGAACCCGCTGGAGCAGGCCATCGCCAACGCCCAGGTGCTGTGCGTCCGGGTCAAGCAAGCAGACTATACCGCCCTGTTCGAGCAAGTGTGGGGCGCCGGCTCGCTCAACTGCGCTAAGGATGTCGGCGGCGTTTATGAGAAGATCGGTCGCTCTGTGGCCGCCTACGAGCGAAGCACGGAAGTTAACCCGTTCAGCTCGAAGTTTGACCTGTTCTGGGACAACGCTGAAAATGCCGGCAAGGATGTGACTCAGATCAGGTGCGGTACCGGCGGCATGGGCGGCGGCGGTGGCATGGGTGGTGGGGCAATGGGCTGCCCAGGTGGCGGCACGAGCCCATATCGCTGGACGGCTTACCGCAACCTGGGTCTTAACGACGCCGAGCTACAGGGCCTGGCTGTGTTCAACGACCGGGCTGACTGCTCTTCCTGCCATAGCCTCAAGCCCGGCCCTGACGGTTACCCGCTTTTCACCGATTTCGGCTACGACAACCTCGGCACCCCAAAGAACCCGGATAACCCGTTCTATTCGATGCCAGAAGCATGGAATCCAGATGGTGCCGACTATGTAGACTACGGCCTGGGCGGCTTCCTGAAGAAGGCCGGATATTCGCCGGAGGTGTACGAGCCGGAGCTGGGAAAAGTCAAGGTGCCCACCCTGCGCAATGTGGACCTGCGACCTTCGGAGGATTTTGTGAAGGCGTATGGGCACAACGGCTACTTCAAGTCCTTGGAGGATATCGTCTTCTTCTACCACTGGCGCGGCATGATGGACGGCGGCTTGTGCGGCGGTGGAGGCATAGGAGGCGGTGGTATGGGCGGCTGTGAAGGCATGGCGGATATGTTCCCGCCCCCGGAAGTGGACCAGAACCGCGCCGTGTTGAGCATGTTCCCGCGGCCGCAAGTTGACAATATCGTGGCGTTCCTGAAGACGCTTTCGGATGGTTATTTCCAAAGATAACCATCAACCAGCCTGGGAGGCGGAGCAATCTCCCCCCAGATCTAACCGAAAAAGAAAGAGGCAAAAAATGAATTCTCGAATCATCAGTCGACGTGAGTTTTTAAAAAGTGCGGGTGTCCTTACTACTGGCCTCCTGCTTGGCAGTGGCTTCGATAAATTGGGACGTGGCTTACCACTCATCAGGACCGCTCGCGCACAGATGGAGCCTTTTATGCCCGATGCGGAGGTTTCGATCACCGCGGCGCCAAAGACCGTCCAAATCCTTTCTGGCGCACAGACTAACGTCTGGAGCTATGAAGGGCAGCTGCTCAACGGAAGCGGCGTGACGGTCCAGAATCTGCCCGGCAACTACCTCGGTCCAATCCTACGGGTGAAAAGCGGAACAAAGGTGCGCATCTATTTCCACAACAATCTACCTGAAGACAGCGTCATCCATCCACACGGCTTACGCGTGCCCGAGCCCTGTGATGGCCATCCAATGCAGGCCATCGGGTCGGGCGAGACAAAAATATATGAATTCCAGGTGATCGACCGCGCCGGGCCGTACTGGTTTCACCCACACCCGCATATGCGCACCGCCGAACAGGTGGTGATGGGCCTGGCCGGTTTGTTCACCGTGTGGGATGAGCAAGAAGAGCTGGCTGTACCCGGCGCCAGCACAGGCGCAAATGACCTTCCGGTGATCATCCAGGACCGGGTCTTTGACAGCGCCAATCAGTTCCTTTACCAGCCGAACAACATGTGGGGTTATCTGGGCAACAAGATTTTAGTCAACGGGAAACCGAACACTGTCTTCTCTCTCGAACCCAGGGCGTATCGCCTGCGCTTCCTCAACGGTTCAAACGCCCGCACCTACAAGCTGGCCTGGAGTAACGGCATGCCGATGAAGGTCATCGGTACCGACGGCGGCCTGTTGCCGGCTATAGCCTCCAGGCCCTATGTGATGCTGATGCCGGGCGAGCGGGTCGATGTGTGGGCAGATTTCACCCAGCTGGCGCGCAAGCAGGTCATCCTGCGGAGCCTCTCCTTCGATCCCGGTATGGGCATGGGCGGTGGAGGCGGCGGTATGGGTGGAGGTGGCGGCGGAGGGGGCATGGGAACGTCCTTACCAATGGGCTCGCCTTTCGATATCCTGACGGTGAATGTTGGAAGGAGGGCTACTTCCAACCCGGTGCTTGGTCCGCTTCCCGCCCTTTCCGAGGTGTTCGACGCCAGCAACGTGCCCAACTTCGCCAGCCCGCGCCCGTTCACCCTGGATATGCGGCAAATGGTCTGGACGATCAACGGACGTGTCTTCGAGATGATGGAAGTGGCCGAAGACGAGATGGTCCACTGCCATGACACGATGGCCTGGGAATGGATCAACAATTCGCCCATCCCGCACCCAATGCATATGCACAACGTCCAGTTCCAGGTGGTTCAACGCTCAACTCCCGCCAGCAGCAGCTACGCCACTATCAACCAGGGGCTGGTCGATAGCGGCTGGAAGGATACGGTGTTGGTCTGGCCGGGCGAGCGTGTGAAGATCGCCATGACTTTTGCGCCTTACGAAGGGATGTACATGTATCACTGCCACATCCTGGAGCACGAAGACATGACCATGATGCGCAACTATATGATCATGGAACATGATATGGAGGGTATGTAACCCTGACCAACGGTCCCTAAAACCACGCAAGTGCCATGCGCGGGTGAACTCCATTTATCCGCCCGCGCATGGCATATTTCGCGCATTTAAAATTAAGCCAGCCTGGGACAGCGCACCCGATTGCCTATTGACTTTTTAACCAACTTATTGTAATATGTAGTCAGGCGACATATCGTCAATCTACCTATGATTGGGGTGATCTTTTAGAAAATTTTCCGACATACTCAAGTATTTAATCCGCGCACTTATTACTTCAGATGGGGAAAGATAGGACACTGGGTAGTTACACGAAATTTTTATGATTTTTTATATGGCTTAACTATGGAGGTGAGCCATGACACAATACACCCAACCCGACGAAAACGCTCCCACCCCAGTGGTGCAAAATCGCCCTTTTAGCGGTTGTCTGACGAAAATATCCCAGAATGCACTCACCATCCTGGTGGTATTGATCGTAGCCGGCGGGCTCTTCGCCCTGGCCAGGGCTGCAGTTTACAAAATCCGCCCGTATGAGCGCGGCCTGCACCTGCGCGGCGGGAAATTCATCAACGTTGACGAGCCCGGGTGGCATGTTAAGATCCCGTTTGTAGACACGGTCATCGGCGTGATGATCATCGAGCGCTCCGGAATGATCGAAAAGCTGGCCGGTATGACCGCCGACGATGTCACCATGGATATTTCACTGCTGTACACCTACCGGGTGGTGGATCCGGTCAAATACCAGCTCGAAGTGCTCGACCCGGATCGAATTGTGAACGGTTTCGTCCAGGGCGCGCTGAGGGACCTGGTCAACACGCGCAAGATGGATGATGTGCTCCACTTGCGGGCAGACTTCAACCAGGAATTGTATACTGACTTGCAGCAAAAACAGGAGCGCTACGGGATCGAGTTTATCCTGGTGCAAGTCCAGAACGCCTCGCCGCCCGAAGAGGTAGTCAACGCCATCAAAGATAAGATGGTGGCCGTTCAGATGCTGGAAAAGGCCACCTCCGACGCCGAACAACAGCGCACCCTGGCCGATAGTGACTTTTATTCCGCCCAAAAGAAAGCCGAAGGCGACGCCTACCAGATCACCAAAATAGCCGAGGCCGAAGCCCAGAGCATCAGCCTGAGCTCGCAAGCCAAGATCAAGGCCATGCAGGCCATCCTGGATGAACTGCAAGGCCTGGGCCCCCTGGCCGAGCAATACATCCAGGTGCTCATCGCACAGGAGCTGCGCGAGAACAGCAAGTGGATCATCAGCAACGGCGGGACGCTGCCGATCATCGATTTGAGTGAAACCACATCGCAGATCCAGCCAACGGAGAGCCTGCCAACACCAACTCCCTGACTGTGGTTTTCGTCCAATCTGTTTCCCGGGGCTTTCCATAAATAATTCATGGAAAGCCCTTTTTATGTTAAAGGGTGATATTAACGCATTCCCCTACTTGAATTCGAATGTAAATATTTATATAATATGGATACGTTACAGATTTGTAAGGCAGGCGGGGCATATGATCGTAATCAAAAAAAACCAGGCCATCCGGCTGGCCTCCGCATTCAAAAGCCTAACATTTCGGGACTCATGACAAAAGAGGGAGGTGAGACGCGCCACGATCCGCAGCGATAAATCTGACAGTCGATCGTTCAGCCATAAATCCATCAAAAAACGTAAAACGGAGAACCTGCAGATGAAAACTCAACCGCTTTTTATTTTGATCGCGCAGCTTGCGATCATCGTGGGCCTGATCGGGGCCTCCCCGGTCAGCGCGTCTCTCCAGCAGGTACCAGTTCTCCAATCCTTTGAGACGCCCACACCGAAATTTACCACAGGCATTGCTTTTGACGCCTCTGCACCCCTGCACGATCTGGCGGCTCAATATGCGGCATCGAAGGAGACAGCCTCCCAGACCACGCCACACCAGGATACAGATGAACTGCTTGAGGTGCGTCCCGAGCCCGGCCTGAAAGCTCAGGATCAGGGATATGCCGGCGATGGCGCCTTGCAGGACTCCCCGGGCTCAGGACCTGCCCTGCACGGCCTGACCGAAGCTGCCATCGATCCGCCGATCGTGAATTTCGAAGGTCTCAGCAACACGGACAACTTCAATCTGTTCGGCTTCCGCGTCAACCCTCCCTCCCCGTCCGGCGATGTCGGCCGAAACCACTATGTAGAAATGGTCAACCTGGCCTTCTCCGTGTATACGAAGCATGGTGGATTGCTGTTAGGACCGGTCCCAATCGGTGCCCTATGGCTAGGCTTTGTTATTTCGGATTGTACCGATCCCTCCGGCGACCCAATCGTGGTCTACGACCAACTCGAGGATCGCTGGCTGCTGACCCAGT
>Ga0154774_1130_pt1 | contig 11969 bp, 18 predicted proteins | sample Rifle2008BG16ft_FD_105782 | JGI IMG/M metagenome (GOLD analysis project Ga0154774, IMG submission 105782) | Chloroflexi bacterium RBG_16_57_11
GAAGGCTTCCATGTCGCGGTAACCCTCATGCGAACCTTCCGATGGAATGGCGATGAAACGGTCGCCAAAGCCAGCCTCGACCCGATCAGCGTTCTGCAATAGCTCGCGCCGCCAGTCAGGAACGTGCTCTTTTTCGAATGCCTTCTCCCAATCTATCGTTTGGGATTGTTCATCGTAATAGGACTCGTAAATGTTCTCCAATGAGCCGCGCTCCTCGTCGCTGACGCTGATCACCTCGCCGGTTTCGAGATCCAGGTAGTAAGAAACCATCTCGCTTCCGATGTCGAAAGCGAGTTCGAGCTCAGACAGGTCAATTTTAAGTTGGCGCATAAGCAACTCGATTACTGTTCAAGAAGGTAGATAAGCCATCTGTACTCCCCTGGCAGCCTCAATCAAGTGGATGTCGAACGATGCCAGTGTCACCGGCATCCCCAGCGTCTCCTGCCAGATCAGCGCGCAGGCCAGGTGGGTAGCGTCATAACACATCAGGTTATGCTCAACTGCCAGGGTGTCGCCGCGCACAACAGTATTCTCAGTGATCGGCAATCGATGGAAGCTCTCCCAGTCCGAGCGGAACTGGTGCAGCGCAGCAAGAGTTTCATCCGGTGTGATGAGCTGCAACCGACCGGCGCGAGCAATCGCCGCAGCGACCTCAACCCGGGTGATCAGCCCGGTTACGACCATATCGGCTGCCTCGATCCAGGCGTTGACATCCTGCGAAGCTTTTTCCTGGATATAGCGTTTCACCAGCGCGCTGGCATCCAGGTAGAGGATCACTCGCGCATCTCCACCAGGAGATCCGAAACCTGCTGGTCGCCGCGGTTTACCACCACCGGCGTGACCGGTTTCAGCTTCTGGCCGTTCCAGGCGACCAATCCGGCATCCTGCAAAGCATTAAGCCGTTCATCGAGGGGTTGGTCCACCGGCGACAGGCGACCGACCGGACGCCCATGATCGGTGATGATGACCGTCTGCCCTTGGCTAACCTGGCGCAGGTACTCGCTCAATCGTGCTTTCAGATCCCTGACGCCGACCCGGAATTCGCTCATATCCTCACCTCCAATTGTGACTATATTATACCGATAATGGTCACATATGACGATGCGATGTACTTCTTGTTGGCAAGTTAAGGACCGGGTTATCGGATGGTATAGGGCATTAAAATTTCACCAAGCCTCCACGGACGATAATCTCTGGCCTCCACGCAAAGGTTGATGTGCCTGGCACCCAGCTCGGGAGCTACGCTATTGTGGATGTGACCGTGCAGATTGAGTATACCCAGCTCCAGGGGGAGGTTAGGGCGGTGCGAGAAGACCAGTTGTAAGCCTGATGGATGATTCATCGGATATGGATCAGGCACCAGGGTGATCCCCAGTTGTTGATAAAAGCCCTTGCTTCGCCGGTCATGGTTGCCTGCATCAGGTACAGCCGGCCGTTGAGCAGCGGTGCTAAGCCTTCGATCTTTTCCTTCTTGCCCAGCGCCAGGTCTCCAACATGGAAGACAATCTCTTCAGGGTGAATAAGGCGGTTCCAGTTTTCAGTGATCATTTCCTGCCAGCCATCTGGTCGGTTACAATACCGTCCAATGTTCTCGTGGAAGAAATGGGTATCGGAGATGATCCAGGTCTGGTCATCAAAGGGGAATTGCGGCTGTGGCGGTAACATGGTTTATTTGGTACTCAGGAGGTAGGATTACTAGATTATATCCTGCCAGTGACTGGCCTGCCTTTGGCTAGGTATAGCAATATCAGACTCTATTCCGAGATTTCAAAGGCAAGCTCAGCAGGTAACGGGAAAGGCATAACTTATGTGATGCAAAAAGATGCCGAAGTTGGCATCTTACTGAAATGGAATTCAGTTTTCTGTTCAGTACGGTGGTTCTGCCGGCCCATCGTAACCGCACATCCCGGTGCGCGGCGAGTTGACAAGGGGCATCGGTTCGCCATAGTTCTCATGCGGGTGTTCTTCCATGTGTTCGTCGCAGAGATAGCCGCTTTTATCCTCTTCGTAAACACATTCGATACACAGCCAATGCGCCGGCTGGCTGCGTTCCTGGCAGACCAATTCTGGCATCCGATTGCGCGCCAGCAAGGCGATAGGATGTTTGCTCTTTGCTTTTCCTTCTCGAAAGCCCACCACTTTGATATCGGTCTCGGATGTTGTGCCAAAATCATACAGATGGCGCAGCACCAGACCAGGTTCAAAGGTCGCATTGGCTTTGCGCGCCTTGCCCACATCCACGCCGCTCCACCCGCCAATCGTGAACTTGCTCAGGTGACCACAACATTCCAGCCAGATGGCGCGCAGGTATTTATCGAGCTTATCCAGCGAAGCTGAGCCGACCATCTCCAGATCGAGCCAAAAATCCTTATCGTAAGCATCCTGAACGCGTAAATGCCAGAGCGTTTCTACTGGCTGGCTGCTGGCTGCCGCGCTGGTGAGCACTTCTTGCCACTTGGGGCATTTGCCCAGATGCTTGGCTACGCCGCGCTTGGTGATGATCTCACCGCAGTAAGCGCAGGTTCCAGGATTTTCGGGTCTGCGGGGCATAGGAATTCTCCTCTTATGTTCCAACTAACTTCGCCAGGACCTCCAGGTCAGCCTGGCTGCTGAGCAGCATGTCGTTGTGGCGGGCGAACTCCAGCGCTTCCTGCGTGAAGCCCATCTTGGAAATGAACCAGGGCTTGGCTGACAGGCTGCGGGCATTGGCCGCCAGTTTTTCGAGTTCTTTCTTGCCGCTCAGGCGGCCGCGCCACTTGATTTCCACCGCCCAGCGTTCGTGGTTCTCGGCATCGCTGGTTTCAGCGACCGAGTCCACCTGCACCTGTCCATCGGGAGATAAGTAGGACGTTACCCGCTCGGAAACCGGCAGCTTCACCGGGCTATCTACGCCAAATATTCGACCATCCACTTCCTACCCGTTAAAGGCTTGCAGTAGTTCACGAACCTGGCTTTCCTTGGCCAGGCCTAGTTCGTTCGCCACCCGCTCATATTTTACCATCAGCTCCGCCACCAGGTTGCTCAAAACCTTCTGGCTGGGCATGCCGGTGAGCTGCAAGCCGGAATAATAGTAGGCCACCCAAATCTGCAAAACAGGATCGCGGTAGCTATAAGTTTTATCTTCGCGCTGCTCCACCAGATCTACATCCGCCAGCCAGGTTAGCACCTGGCGGATGGCCCCGCTCGGGCGTTTGAGCCGGGCAGCGATCTCGGTCAGGGTCATACCAGCCGGTTGTTGGGCCAGCACCTGCAAGACCGCCTGGGGCATAGTTTCGCCGCGCACACCCTGCAAGGACTGTTCCAAGACATACCGGCACAGGTTGTAGATGCGCCCAGTGCTGCCCAGCGTTTCCAGGGTGAAGGCTTCTTGCACGGTAGCAGACGCCAAGGGTTTGTTAAGCAGCGAGATGTTTTCGATGACCCGCATGGCCGTAGCGTAGATATAGAACGGGTGGCCGCGCGTGACCTGGTAGATCGCTGCCAGGACATCGCCCGGCACTGGATCGGCTAACATGGACAGGCGCTTACGCACCATAGCATCGCAATCTTCGCGCCCAAATGGGCCGATGGTTTCCAACTGAAAATGGACGAACAGCGGCGATGCCGCATCCAGGAAAATGCGCTCCATCAGGCCGATCATCGAGCCGGCGACGACATAGACCACGCGTGACTGCGCCTGCATGGCAGCCCGAAAGAGCGCCAGCACATCATGAATTTGGGGGTAATTGTCCAGAGCCAGGATTTCTGGGAACTCGTCCAGGATCACAATTACCCGCTTGCCAGCGGCCGGGGCATAGACTTCGGGGGTGTTGAAGGCCAGCTCCAGCAGCAGATGCTGGTCGGGCTTCTCTTTCTGTAGCTCCTGGTGCAAGCGGACAACGTGCTCACTGAATGCGGCGCCCATCTGCCCGCTGGCGGCCAACTGGGCTGAAGCGTCAAAAAAACTCTCCACCCGTTGATGGAGATCGCCCGCTAACCAGTACAACAGATATCCGACATACTTCACCGTGAAGCCTTCCGGCGTCAGCGCTAAGCGCGGCAAATCCATGTATGTCAAGCGGCAGTCACCGGCGCTGCCAGCGCTTCCAGGCTGCAAATTGCGGCGCAGGAACTCTTTGAGCACCACAGTTTTGCCCACGCGGCGAAATCCGCTCAGCGCCAAGTGCTTGCGCACCCCCTGGCCCAACAGATCACGGCTCAAGCCCAACACGGCCAAAGTATGCTCCCGGTTGGTGAAAAAGCGCTGCTCTTCTTCGGGGTAGATGTAATCCAACATGGCCGCCTCCGCAAGATACTAGCCAAATGACATACTAGCTATATGACTAGTATAGGAGAAAAAAAAGAGACGGCCAATAGTTTGATCTTTTACTACCGCTCAATTGGCTCTTGTTGAGCAAGCCATACGCGGCTCTCCAGCCGGACTTCTGCTGGGAGGTATTTTGATCGAGCCCTATCTTCATGCATTGATCTCAGGGTGTCCTCATCACTGCTTGCTCGAACAGTCAGACCCAGATAGTCGCGAAAGCCGTTCACATCCAGAGAATAACAGATCGATCCCCGTAAAGCCCGATCATCCAGATACTCTTGCCGGGTACTCATTCTCCCCCATGGGTTTGCGGGATCCTCACATTCGCCAAGAAATACAGTAAAGCCGGTCTCTACTTCTTGATATCCATACCGAGCACGGCTGATTTTCTTATCTTTGAACTGGCGGAGGATAGTGCTCTGGTTCCAGATTTTCTGGGCTTGCTCCAACGCGGCTGTTTCGATCCAGAAAGGATCACTGATGAGCTGTTGTCTCAGCCTGACACGCGCAGCCTCCCATTGATCATCGGGCAAACAATACGGCTCAGGCTCTGGCGGCGGTTGACTTGCCAGGTCAACCATTTCTTTCTCCACCCAGTCCACTGCCTGCTGCAGGTCTACAAAATGGTTGAATTTACCCACGCTGCCGCGATATTGCGCTTGGGCAGACCAGAAGATAGGAGATTTATCTGATTGAACACTGCCTTCGACTTGCTGGTGATGACTAATCCAATGGCCCTCACTCCGGCATTCCCATTCAAAAGCTCTGGCCTTAAAGTTGAAACCCGTTTCTTCTTTTTCACGGTGGCTTTTGAAGAGCAAATCAAAAACTTGTCTGAATGCTTCATCCCGGCGTTTCTTTTCTTGCTCCGCCATCTTGGTGAGACGTTGTGTGTTTTGTTGCAGGAGATCCAGTAGCTCTGAGCCAGCCTCTAGTGGTAAGTGGATTATTTCTTCGTACGCTCTCTCTGTTTTCGTTTCAGATGCACCAGCGGTTGCTTCTGGCTCTGTTTTTTTACGACGTCCACGAGATGGCACTGGTATTTGTATTCTGTGCACTTGCCTGGTTATTGAAATCCCGTCAGCTTTCCAGCTATCTTTAGATACTAATTTCTCCAATAAATCCAGCGCTTCACGCCCAGATAAACGCTCCAATCTTTTCTCTGTGCTATTCCACACAACAAGACCCTGTTCTTGCCATAGGCTGATCTGATGTGGATTAAGCCACTCTGGGCTGCCTTGTGGCCTTTGATCTCTTTTCAAGCGTTCGTAACTTGGGCTCGGGTTAAATTTTAGGCCCCATGATTTCTCAGGCTCGGGCATGTCTTTTCCTCACGGGATGATTGGGGGTAACTAAAGCTCGCCTTTATATGTCGAAGACCAGCCGAATAAGGCACGCCATTTCTGGCAAGGATTGAACTTAAATATCCAGCTATCGCGCTCGGGGCGCACGTAGAAGCCGCCGAAATTCTTGAGCGTGACCCCCTGGCCGCGCTTCATTGCCTGGTAGATTTCATCCAAGAAGGCATCCACTACCTTGTCCACCACCTCCACATCCTCGCCGGTGCGTTGTGCAACCAGGCGAACCAGTTCGTCGCGTTCGATGCGATCAGACATCTTCGTCTCCATCTTCTGTCCACAACAGCTTCAACCGCCGTTCAAAGCCGCCGCGTTCCGAGTGACGTTGGCGCTTCATCTGCTGGACCCGATCCGGGACGATCTGCCAGGCTGCCAACACAGCGGCAAGCACTTCCTGTATATCAGCCAGTTCGGTGACTAATTCATCCGGCGCGGCTAGGCGCGCTTCCTGTGCCTCTTCTACCAGTTTCTCCAGCAGCGCCTGGCGGTATTCCGCATCAGGCATGGTTTCGATGGCACAACTTTTGCTGCTGTTTTGAATGATCACAGGGATGTGATCTCGCACCAGTTTATTGTAAACGCGGCGCATGCGTCACCCCCAGCGAAAAACGTTTTGGCGATGCCATTCAAGAGCTTCCAGGTGCGGCCAAAGGGCTTGCTCTGCAGGGCCGATGATGGAGCGGCTTTCCAGGGTTAACAGGTGACTGGGAACGTTTTGGGTAATGCGCAGTTCCCCCGAAAGCAGCACCAGGTATTTAGCCGAAACGCCAAGCAATCCCTGATCGAAAGTCCAATGGCATAAGCCGCATAAGGCCATGCCATTATGTGGATCATCATCATGGCTGATGCTCCAGGGGATGATGTGGGCTGTGTCCACCGCAGTACGCCCATCGGCAGTAAGCATGCGCACGCCACAAAAAGCCCAGCGATGATTGTATATTCTCACTACAGCCCGGCGAAATCCTTGGTCTCGTACGGTTAGTTGGTAAGCATCTGCTCCTCCAGGCGTCTCTTTGACCTGTTTGCGCGCCTGCTCGATCAAATGTTGACTGTAGATGAACGTCCGCAAATCTGGGGACATCACTTTCGACCAGTAAGCCGCGAACGACTCACCCAATTCAGGGGTGATCTCGATTAGGTTGACCATGATCCGCCCTTGAGCGAACAGGTCAAGCACCGACAAAAGCAATATCGGCTTATGAGGCGCTTGACCGTGGGTAACGACAGTCCAGCTGCCAGTACGATCGGTGCGCAGGTGAGAGAATTTATGCAAGTAAAAAGAAAGCTGACCTTCCATGTTTTATTATCCCTGTGCATCACTTGATTCGGCTAAAACATGGTAAATCTCTTGAGCGGCATGCCGCATTGGTTCCCTATATTGTGTCATCTGCGGTCGTAGTGGCCATTGCTTGACATGCAGCACGGGCACAACGGGGATGCCGTAATGATGCCACCGCCGACCGCACATTTCCAGGAAAGGAGCGCCTCCGGCAGAGACGTAAACACCCCGGTTTACTTTATACTAATCTCAATTACGCAAATTCGATTGCCTGGCAATGATCCATTTGTCCTCAGAATGTTGATCTCCAGTTTTCAAACGGCGGATTGGAATAACGATGGGGCTGGCATGCTATGACGAAGGAAAATATCCCTCATAACCGTAAGGAGTTCAGTTATGGATGTGATCATACAGGTACGTAGCCGAGGGGTGATTACCCTACCGGCGAATATTCGAGAAAAACATTGTATCAGGGCTGGCGATACTTTTCGCCTGGTCGACCTGGATAGTGTATCTGTGCTTTCCGCAATGGTTACCATGGTCCCAGAACTGGCGCGAAAGATTGAACCAGCTCATCTGGAAGCTGGTTTGAACATTGATAATTTGCTCCATAGCCTGCGCAAGCAGCGTCAGCGTTATTCACAGGATAAATATGGCGACGCAAACAATCCAGAGAACAAAGCATCCGCATAAGCAAAACTAGATCGACTTCGAGTCGACTGTTGACTACTTCTGAAAATATTCAACATTGACAGCCATTCTAGCATGATGTAATATACGATGTAATATATGACGTCAATTGGAGGTATCTCATGACTGGAAGATATGCTGTCAACTTACCGTTAGAGCTAAAGAAAGATGCCGAGGCGCTCGCTAAGCAGCAGGGCGTCTCGCTGAACCAGTTCATCCTCTGGTCAGTGGCAGAAAAGGTCAGCGCACTCAAAGCTGGATTGGATGATCCTGAATTCCCCGGCATTGCTTACCGCCGTGGCCCTTCTGGAATCCCGGTTCCGGTCCTGAGGGGGACCGGGATCCGCGTCCAAACGATCGTGATTTCAAACCGGGAGTGGAACGAGACGCCGGCGGATATCGCGGGTCAATATGATTTGCCTGAAAGCCTGGTTAAAGAAGCTTTGAGGTTTTACCTGGCGCACCAGGCTGAGGTCGATCTGCTGATCCAGTCCGACTCCCTGCTAGAAATGAGCCGGAATGGCTAAGCCTCGGCTGCATCTGGACGCTGATGCATCTCGTAAAGACCTGCACGCGGCGTTGATTTCGAAAAGTCACGATGTCACCCGTACCCCAGCGCCTGGACTGGCTTTAGATGCGAGCGATGAATTTCAGCTTCTTTGGGCATCTGCACATGATCGAGTATTGTTCACTTTCAACATTGGGGATTTTCTCCGATTGGCCAGGAGAATACCCGAGCACCGGGGCATTCTCCTGGCCAGTCAGCAAAGCCATTCTTTGAGAGAATTAATTGATCTACTGGATCGCCTGCTGACAGAAACCGAAGCCGAAGATTGGGTTAGTCAGGTTCGTTGGCTTTCTGACTGGAAATAATGTGTTCACAGCCTCCAGTTATCCACCGGGTTGGCTTTGTGGTGTGCCTAAGCAATATCGATCTCGGCGACCTGGGCATAGTGGCGCACCATTTCCAGGGAGCTGTGACCGAGTAAAGACTGCAAAGTGAAGATGCCGCCACCGGAACAAAGGTAGGTGATTGCGAACGTGTGGCGGAATTTGTGGGGATAGGCATCCTTGACATCAGCACGCTCAGCGATGTCTTTGATCAATTGGCGCAATGAACCTGGGTTGAAATGCCGGCCATGCTGGTCGAGAAAGACTGGCGCATCGGGATCATTCGCATCTTCCCGGTCAACCAGGTAACGCCACACCGCTTTGCGGGTCGTCTTGCCCAGGTACACCGTCCGCCCTTTGCCGCCCTTCGCCCCGCCGATCACGCCGTGCTTCACCTCCACCCGTCCGGTCTTCAAGTCAATATTCCCGATTAGCAGTTTGCACAGCTCCATCGCGCGCAAGCCGGTATCGAGCAGCGTGAGGATGATCGCCTGGTCACGGTGACCGTAGCGCAGGCGCATGGTGAAGCTCCTGCGGTTGCTGGGACGCGCTTCTCGCGAGTAAACGCAGGCTTTGAGCATGCGCTGCACTTCATCTTGAGTGAGTGGTTCGATGGGGGTTTTCTTGATGCGCGGCGCAGGGACGGATTTCATGATTTGCGCAACCCCCAATTCCTGAGCAGCCCAGGAATAAAATGAGGAAAGGGTGACCCACACATTGCGTAATGACTTCGGCGAGAGTGGGTGAGTTTTCCCATTGTAGCGGCGTGGGGTGTATTCGTTGCGCAGCCAGCTCAAATAGGCGACCACATCCTGGGCGGTGATCTAGCCGATCTCCTGATCCCCGATGTGTTCGAGCCATTTGTTGAGCAGTCGCTCATGTGAGTCGATCGTGCGCAGGGCTAAGCCCTCGGTTGTTTTGTAGTTGATAAAGCCGGGAATGGCCTTGCTCAATAATAACGAGCCCGACGGTGAGTGGTTCATGTCAAAATCCTCCGATTTTAAGATTTTGCCAATCTCTCACCGTCGGGCCAAGCAAAAAACCATAGCCCGACGAGCTATGGTTTCGGATGAGTAGCGGGGCCCAGATTCGAACTGGGGACCTTCGGGTTATGAGCCCGACGAGCTGCCACTGCTCCACCCCGCAGTATAGGTTTTGTGCTCAAGATGGGGGATTTTCCTTCCCCTGAGCGCACGTGATTTTATCACGTCCATCTGGACGCGTCAAGCGTGATTTAGGCTCGATCCTGAATGTAGCTCGAATTATGGCGCCAAATCGGAGCTGTCGATAAATAGAGATAGCCAGCGTTGCCATGAGCTGACCTCTGGCGTGGTGATCACCACACGTGGCGCCGGGGTGGGTGTGACTTTCTCCGCCTGGACCGGTACGATGATAAAATCACCTGGGCGCGCCATGTGATTTTCGTATCCCCATTTCATCGCCGCGGCATCCGAGGAAGCGTAGCCGATCTCTGCTTCCAGAGCCGCCTTGGTAGCGCGCTTACTATCCAGGCGGGCGCTTACCGCCTCGCGGTCAGACCGTAAACGGTTCAGCTCAGCCGTTCGGCTATTAAACTCCATCACCAGATAAGCAAGTAAGACCAGTGTTATCACCAGGATGACATAACGCATGGAGTGCTCCGCTGAAATATGCCGATAAATCCTACATCCCTTATCTTATCTTAAGCTTGAAAATCGCGCAAGTGTTCTAGTGATCTGCCATTTATTTATCCACGCTGCAATTCTTATGCCAGCAGAGCGAAAAAATGTAAAATGCGATGCTTTGATAGCATCGCATGTGCTGTGCCGAAGGTGGGAGTCGAACCCACACGAGAGTAATCTCACTACGCCCTGAACGTAGCGCGTCTGCCAGTTCCGCCACTTCGGCTAGTATGTCCGCTTGCGCCGGTTATTTTACCTTGAATTTCAGTTTTGTCAACCTACATTTCTTTGCTCTGACATTGTCCCCGTGCTATAATGTAGGCGACAAAAGGCAATGGGCAATTGGTTAGAACAGGTCCTTAAGCTCCTCTCTACCGAAACAGGCAGCCTCACTTATCACCTGGTGCTGTCGTTTTCCGTTGCGGGCGCGTTACAACTGGTCTTAAATCAAGGGGCGCGTGGCGCACACGCGAGGTGGCGCCGAACGATTCTGGGCCTGGGCATCTTGCTGGCGCTGCAGCTGATTCTGTTCGCCATCTCCGGCCTGTCCTGGCAAGGGATCCTCAGTGGGGGGCAGATTCTACCACCCTTGGATCGCGCCTCCTCCGTATTAAGCTTGATTATCATCATGTGGTTGTGGTGTTTTCCAGATCCATCCCCCCTGGCGGATTCTGGCACACTGCTATTGGGCATGCTTGCTGCCGCTGCCGCGGTGATGGGGGTCTTGTGGTGGCCCACCCAACCGGTTGACCTGGCTTTTAACCGCTCGTCCGCAGATGTCACCGCCCAATTAATCAGCCTGGCGATTCTGTTGTTTGGCATTCTCAGCTTGCTGACCCGGCGTCCCGAAGGTTGGGGTTTTGGTTTATCCATGTTCATTACCCTGGCAGTAGGCATCGCCTTGCACTTGTTGCTCCTCCCCACCGGCGGCGACTATCCAATGACGATCCGCTTGTGCCAGATGATCGCTTATCCATTCTTACTCTTGTTGGCGCAACGCTTCCCGGTCGAAGCAGAGCAGGGAGTAGAACAAAATGCTCAGCCGACTGGCACGTCGATAGCGACCTCGCCATCCGATACCGGCCTGGCCGTAAGCCCTGAAATCTGGCAGGCACTACAAAATCTGGCGGCTGAAAGCGATCCCCAACAGCTTGCCCGTGGCATCACCGCATTTCTGGCAGAAACGATGGATGCAGATTTATGCCTGTTGCTCGCGATGCCAGATGCTGGCGGGAGGATCCTCATCCAAAGTTCATATGACCGGGTTGCGAAACGCTATCTGGAGCTCGCAGCTCTGGAAAGCCAGGCTTTGCCCACGCTGAATTCCGCCATCCGCATGGGACGCGCCCGGCGCTTGCCAGGCAGCAGCACAACCCCTGACCTGGTCGAGCTGGCGCAGGCGATTGGGATTGAAACGACTGGTAACCTCCTGCTCACGCCCATCCTGGCTCCGGACGGTAACCCCGTTGCCGGCCTGCTCTTACTCTCGCCAGACTCTGGTAGAGATTGGAGCCAAGATGAGGTCGCCACAGCCAGCATGCTGGGTAAGCTGTTGGTGCAATTCTTGCAACACAGCCAGGAGATGATTAGCTTGGAGCAAGACCTCACACAATCGCGCCAGAATGTGCGCCTGGCACAAGAACAGGCTCAGAAGGCGATCGAAGAACGGCAAAAGCTGCGCGATCAGCTCGCCGTGCTCCAAGAAAATGCCCAACGCGATCACCTGCAATGGGTCACTCTGGCGGCCGTCAGCGCAGAACAGCATGGGGCTCAACAAGCTCTGG
>Ga0154774_1150_pt16 | contig 11914 bp, 8 predicted proteins | sample Rifle2008BG16ft_FD_105782 | JGI IMG/M metagenome (GOLD analysis project Ga0154774, IMG submission 105782) | Chloroflexi bacterium RBG_16_57_11
GCAGCGTATAAAGTGGCGTTAGCCTGCAGCGTGGAATTCAAGGCGGTAGCGGTCGCCATCTCCGAACTCAACGTGGGCGCTTGAGGGGAGGTCATTTCAACGGCAACTACTGGCGTTGGGCTGGAGGTCGCGGATGCGGTGGGCGGCAGGGACTTGCGTGTTGGTGTGGCAGTGAACGCAGCAGCAATCGCCGTCTCAGCAGCCGAGGTGGAGGTTCTGGCAATAATCACTGCCACCTCAGTATTTTGCGCTTCAAGGGTAGCCCGCCGTGCTTCCTGCTCATTCCGGGTGCGCGGCAACAATACCAACGCATAGATGGCAATACAAACCAGGGCTATCAGCGCGATACCACCCAGGGAAGCAGCAATGATCAAAAATGTGCGATTACTCGATGCCTCTGGTTGTGGTTCTTCCTCTGAAGGCTGCTCCAGATCGTCATCTAATTGAAAATCTTCCATGCCCATAGAACTCTCCTTCTCTCTATGTTCGGACTTCAAGGTTTGCAAGCGGGGTGATGGTGTGCTCACCATTCTCCAGGTGTATCCGCGCTGCACGAGTGCGTAGACCTGCTGGGAATGCAGTGATACCTTTGATCTCTTCAACTACGCCGATCTCACCAGTAAAAGGCGGGCGAACGATTCGCACTTTTTGGTTTACTTCGAGCGAAATGAAATCGGGTGCAGGGTTTATTGTGCTGGGCACCACGGCCGGGAAGAAGACCTCGGGTTTAACGCCGGTCAGCACATTCCGGTTTTCAGCGTTTAATGCCACGTCACGACGCTCCAGGGAGAGCAATAATTTGTGGCTGTCTGATCCGATCGGTTGCTTGCCAAAACCCTCCAGCACGATGATTGGGACAGGCGATTTGGCCGCCAGGGGGACCAAGCGCGCTTCCATACTGCCTAAAATCAGACCGTGCAGGGCAAGATCATCGATGGCCTTCAAAACCTCCGGGTCATTGCAATACCCTGCCAGGATCACCCACCCCCGTGAGGTGACATCCAAATCAGAAGAAACAATTTCATGATCCGGCGTCTTCGCTAAAATCGAAAGCTGTCCGGAATCGATCCGGCCATTTCCCCATACGCCCTGAAGCAGTGCGCCTGCGCTCTCAACCACCACGCCGCGCTCAGGGACCAGCTCAATGACTTCGCCAGGCAAACCGGCTTTCATCTGGTATGGCTGGCTACTGATTGCCAGCAGCATCTGCCCACCTGATGCGACAACCACCTTGCCGGAGCGGGGTGATCGCACAATCCTACGACCGATGCCAACCGGACCAGCGATGATGTCCTTTTCAGCTAACTGCTCTCCTACCTGGCATTTTATATAGGTCTCGGCCTGGTCCGCCGGTACTCCTAATCCGCGGGCGATATCCAGCAGCAAGTACTCGGGGTAGAGATTCGATTCGGCAATCGTCTCCGTTGCGCCAACCTTCTGGCCTGCGCGGACCAGAACTTTACCGGCCACCGGCAAAATCCGCTGACGGCGTATGATCGTCATTGGCAGGATGCACTTCATCGGCGCAAACATACTTATTGCCCTCCCAGGGTCCACAACCATTTTCGGTAAAGATCTTTGCGCCGTTTGAGGTCCTCGGGCAAAACCAAAGGTCGGCCACGGGAATCGATAATCAGGCCCAAAGCGCCCCCTGAGACTCTCAAGGTACCGCCCCTTCCTGGGGCGCCCATGCCAACATCGCAACGATGAAGTGGCTGCAGCTGAAGACGGGCGGTCTGGCCGGCAGGAAGTGGCACCACCTCCAGAGTCCCCTTTTTCACCTCCAGGCTGGCTTCGTGACCGCTCTCGTAAGTCATTTTCAATCGCAATATCGGTGAGCCAGCATGGGCCTGCCCAACGGGCGCGATGACCGTGCCTAAATGGAGGAAGGAATTCGATTCAAGCACCTGGACAGCCAGGACCGGATTCGCGGCCGCAGCCGCGCCCAAGGCGGAGGAGATCTGGTTTTGATCCAATACCAACGTAGTGACGCCACAGGGCTGAAGGCTGTCCAATATCATCAAAGCAGCCTGGGCAAGATTAGCCGATTGAGCCAGGATACTGCCGGTCGAGACAATCGCTTCAAACCAGGGAAGCAAGCCATCACCCGGGTAGACAGCCTGACCGGGGAAACCTTGCACCGCCAATCTTGTGGCGCTGTACAAAGCCTGACGGGCCAGGGCTTGCTCAATTGCCGTCTCCTCCAGGCTAACAGGCAAGCTGGTCGGATATAGAGCCTTATTATAGACGTAGTCAATCAGGTCGTCTTCGCTAAGATCGATCGTCAGCCAGCGCATGATGTCGCGCACCGGGACTTGATCGATCATATCCACCAAAGATGTGCCCAGGCCAAATTGAGGGAAAACCCCCAGCGAAAGATCGCCATTGAAAGCGGCTGCAATGATTGCTGCGGAAGCACCTAAATTCACACCTAGGACGCCCTTTTGCGTGGTTAGCTCCTTGCTGAGGAAACGAATCACGCGCCCAAAGGCTGTCGCCCCAGGCACAAGCCCACCTTTTGCCCAGGTGTTCAGCTCGACTACCCCGGGAATCCGCTGCGAGCAGACCTGGCAATAATTCCTGGCCAGTTCAGCGCGTGCTGGGCCAAGCTGCTCCCGGTCAAGAGATGGACGGATGTTAGGCGCAAAATGCAGGTTCATCGTGTTTTCGAAGGTCGACCGAATTTCCGGCTGGATGGCCTGATTACCGATAAAAAGCACTTCGGGACGCTGACGATCAGGTTGCAAATAACCTGCCAATCCGATTGCTTCAAGCAATTTGAGGACGGATTGAGAAGCGCCATTCTCAATCCCACCTGCGGCAATAATCATATCCGGGCGCAGGCGCAAAATCGTGTTTAACCGGGTATCGGTTTTCCGATGATCATTCAGGCTGATCGACTGGACCACCTTTGCGTAAGTAGTGGAAGCCAGATGCCGCGCGCTTTCAAGCGAAATGTCTTCCAGCAATCCAACAATAACAACCCTCAACGGCTCACCAACCGATATCGTAGCGGCGAATTTATCAATACCGGAGCCATCGGCTGAGGCGGGCATAATCAACTGTTCATCGGTTCCAACAAACGTGCGTCCTGTCACCTGGTGTAAATGATCCAGTGCCAAACGCACCCCTTCACTGATATTGTGGTATGGCGCGCCTGCGGTGGTGGGAGCCGCTCCACTGGCTATGAAACGGTAGCGTAAATCTACAACCTCGAACAGAAACGCACGCGTCGTTACGGACCCTACGTCAACCACAAGAAGCGATTCAGCGTCTATAAGTGAGGTCATACTAGGCAGCCGGATTGATTAACCAAAAAAGAAAGGTGACCAGAGAGCTCAAGCGTTCGACCAGTGCAGTCAAGGCAGCAGAATAGACCCCGGCAAAGATCACCCCCAAAGCTATGGCAATGATGATCTTGCCGACCATTGTGAGGCTTTGTATCCAGACCGGCCTAGGTGTGCGGACATAGAAGTGGAAGTACGCCAATGTGAGGACGGTGGCCAGAAGGATGATGGCGCCGTTGAATAGCTCCCAATCCATTGATTTGTCGCTGGTTGAAATTGCTTGGACATCCAACAAGTTAATGCTGGCCTGTACCTGGGGAAAAAGCGTACCAAAAATGGCACCGCCGATGGCGGTTGCTGCGCCCACACCGACCAGAAACGCCATCACCGGAGTGCCCAAACTCGAAAAGCGCGGCGAAGCCTTCGTAAGCAAAAGAACACTCAAAACTAATGGCACAAGCGTGAGCAGGCGTTCGAACTGCAATCCAAAAAAAATTGGCTCCACAAGACGCGGCCACACGACGCTGTAGATGGCGACTGCAGCCATGAAGGCAGCAGCCACGCCCACAAACAAGTGGACCGTAAAGCGGAATAAGACATTATCCCCGAGTAGATAGCTGAAGATCAGCAGTGTGAGGATAAAACCTGTAAAAGCCCCGAGAATGCTACCCCAATCCGTCAGGTTCATGCTCCTTTCCCACCGACAGACACTTGCTTCCGTCGACCTGCCTGTGCCGTGACCAGGTTCGCCAATCCTGCCAACACCATCAATAGAACAGCAATCAGAGCTCCCACGCCAAAAGGCGACCAGAATCGCGTCGCTGCTCCACTCCTGGCGCTTTGACTTAAATAAGCGGCACCACCGGCCAACCCGCCAACCAACCCTTGAACTTGTGGTGGGTTGGCTTCATAATAGGGTCGAACAACCGGCTCAGCTTGAGCACTCAACACCATTACCAGCGGCGTCGCACCTAAATAATGTTGGATCTGCTCGATCCAATAGCGAGCTACATCCGGGTTCTCGGTAGCCACAACGACCATGGCAAATTTCTCCAGCGTATCCACGGTTTGTAACGCTGGGCTACCCCAAACCGGCTCACCACGCAAATTGGTTGGCAGGACTTCGCGCGGTGATTGTGCGAAGGCAAGCAGGCCGGTTGCGCCACCGGGGATATATCCCAGGTTAGCATAGTTGGCGTTTGCCTGCACAGAGGCGCCGGTTGCAACGCGCATCTGGGTAAACAGATGCTCGGCCTGCACTGGCCCCGTTGCGATCGTGGAGACGGCCGCCAGATAGGCGCCGCGGTCGTACAGATGCTGTACCACCGGGGCGGTGATTGTATCCATCTCGCCTGAAAATCCGGGTTGATAATCTACAGCCAGCAGCACCGGGGCGCCAGGTGGAAGGCTATCAATCAACATTCCCACAGCCTCTACCTCCAGAGGTAATACAGGCATGTCGAGCTGAGGTGTGCCGGTGAACAGCACTAAAAGCAACGGGACAATTAAAAATGCAGCAATCAGCAGACGGATGACCTTTTGAGGGCCAATTACCGAGCGCTCCTGTAATACCTCAGGCTCACCTTCCGAATCGATCAGGCTGTGTAATAGCTCAGCCTGGAGCTGCTGGGAATCGGTGACTTGCAGCTTGATGGAATAAACGGGCGGTTTTTGGACTTTTGAGATATCCGGCTCGGCTGGGAGTGCGCCACGCAAGCCCGCCAACGGGCCGGCGCCCTCGATCTGCTGAGACTCGGGGCTGTCGAGTACGCTCGCCGCAGCTGCGGTCACGCCGACCGGCCGCATCGCCTGAAGCCAGGATGGCAGCTCGGCAGGCTTTAACACATCCTCCTCTGCCAGGCTTTCCTCCGAGATTTCCGCCTTTTCAACCGAACCAACGATTAGCCACTCAGGCAAGGAGCTATCCGACTCTGACCCAAGCCCCGCTGCCGCACCGACTTTAGGGGACTGTTCATCGGCTGCATTCGACGAAAGATCACCGTAGGTAGCTTCCAGCTCGTCAAGCCACTCGAGATCTTCTTCAGGCAGCTCCTCCCCCAGATCCATGTCATGGGCTATTGCCGCCGCCCCAGCAACCGCCAGGAAAGGAGCGGCTTTTTCGGCAGGCGTTTCCTGCTCTCCGGAGGGTGCTTCTGGAATCAAATCAGCCGTCAGCTCTTCTAGGCTTTCCCCTTCAGGCGCCAGCTCTTCCGATATGGCAACCGCTTCATCTTCGGGAGGAGATAGCCGCGGCTCAGAGTCCCGGGGGATTTCAAGTTCCGCATCAATCAGATCCACATCGCCAGTGGCCGCGATCGGATTGACCTCACCGTCGGTCTGGAATAACCAGGCTGGCAATTCTTCCTCTATATCCAGCTCTCCGGTTGGCTCCGGTGGCTTGCTGCTCTGGGCTAAATCCGCAGCCTGGTCAATCTCCGGTTCCAACCGGTCGGTAGACTCGGGCTCCGCTGGGGTGAGCCAATCCAACAATGACTCCGTAGATTCGGGCGGTTGGGTCTCTTTTGGTGCAGACCAGTCTTGCTCATCTGGTGAAATTACACCTGGAGCACCGGGCAACTCACCGGTTTCTTGCGGTTCCTTATCTTCGATCGGGGTTGTGTCAATCCTTGACAGCCAATCGGCCTCGTCCTGTAATGCGGCCTCACTCGCTACACCTGAAACATTTTCCTCTTCCGCTTCGGCCAGATTATCTTCAGGCAGATTATCTTCAGCGAGGAATCTTTGCAGCCAATCAGACGAATCCTCGTCTGAGCTGTCGGCATCAGTGCTGGGTATTGCTTCGGATTGAAGGTAACCTGGATCGACAGGCTGTTCGCGCAAATCGCTCAACCAATCCGGTAGATTGTTGTCGTTTTCCGGCTCGGGCTCCGTTACTGCGGATTGTTCTTCTTGCGGTAGGCGCAAAGATTTCAGCCACTCGGGGAGACCATCATCTTGTTCTTCGGCAGGTCCGGACTGACCAACGTTGGAGGCAGAATTCCAGATGGGGCTCAAGCGCGCATGGCAATACTGGCATTCCTTAAGGTCCTCCGGGTTGGCCTTACCACACATTGGGCAACGGACATCCGCCATATCTAACCACCATAGGGCCGGTCAGAGCCCAATAGGATCCTTAAGCCAGTCGCAATCGTACCCAACGCCACACCCAGCAGGATACCGCGCACCCCGGCGACCGCCCAGACCTGAGTTATCCAGTCGCGCAATTCGACGATAAGTGGGACGTTTAGACCGGGTAGGGTAAAGGCCCCGACCAGGACAAACAGGACGACTCCAGCAAAGACGAGCACTGGGATCGTTATTTTTCTGTGAAACATGCGCGCAAAAGCGTAAATCAATACCACCGCCAGTAAAGCCAGCAAGCTGGTTTCGATAGGCAAAAGAATAAAGTTATAAATCCACATCGATCCAACGGTTGTTGGACCACCCCATGCGGCAATGATAAATATCGTGACCAGGATAGAAATCATTAATACCAGGCTGTTGCCCGAGCCTTTTTGGGACGCTCTGAAACGCTTCCAGTGTACGACCGCAAGGTTCAATACACCGACCAATAGCGCAACGGCTGCTAAAATCACTGCCCAATCGACGAGCAAAAGACGTAGATCACGTAACCCAGGTAGATCAATGAAATATCCCAACAGGACGATGCCCCCGCTGACGATCGCGATACCGGCCAGAATGGATGTACTCAGGCTGATTTTCATAATATACCAGCCAGCTTGAGTGCCGCGCCAGCCAGAATGACCCCGATCAACAACCAGCGTAAAACATCCTGGGTTCGCAGGCTGGCGGCATGCATGGGACCCGCCTGTACATAGGCCCCCGCAGCATAAAATTCCTCGCCGATCAACGGCTCCTGGATTGCGGAAAACATCACCGCCTGAGCGGCCAGATTCTCACTGCCTCCCAGGCTCACACTGTTTGTTTGCTCGGCTGCGTCAGCGATCAGGGCCACCTCGCTGCCGAATGAGCCGGCCATTATATTCACAGAGACTTGCTGGTCATAAACAACGGGTAAGGTTCCAGCGGCAAATGAAAACGGAGTCAAACCACTGATTTGAGCGGCATCGGGATCAAATGGACTTTCAACGTTGATGGCGCGGTAGGCAGAACGCAACGTGTCCTGAGAGAGAAATGCTTGCGCCGCCTCGCCACTGGTTGTTACGGGTGGACGGTCGCTGAACATGGCAGCCCGGGCAATCCGTTGAAGTACGCTCAGGCCTACAAAAGAAGATGTGGATGTTTGACCTGTGATACCGCCATGCCCCAAGGACAGGTGCAACCGCTGTCCGGCCTCTACCGACAGATGGATGCCTTGCTTGAGTTTTGCAAAGGCCGGGATCGAGCGTAAATTCTGCCGCAATTGCTTGCGGTCCCGTGCCCAGAACAGGCTCATCAACACGATGAACAGGATTACGAAGCCCAAACCCAAAAATGTCACTGCGTATGCGTCTCCCGAAGGCAACCTACGAACGCCTGTGTCTGGTCTGTATCTTCCAGCACTCTAGCCAGGGCATCCAATTGAGTAGCTGGCAGGGTGTTCTTCAACAACGGCGAACAAAGATACACCATCTGGGCGCCCAAGACAGAGAGCGGACCAGCCACTTCCAGGATGGAGGCCACCCACTGCTCTAACCCCCAGCGTTGCAAGAATCTTGCCCAAGACCGCCATATTTGCTGGTCTTCGTCCATAGGCAAAAGTATAGCACAAATCCAATTAAATTGGAATCTTACGAGAAAAATTCAGTAAGAGTTTATTTTTTGACCTGAAGCAAAATGAAGATCTGGGGAAAACAAACCGATCTTATCTGATATATGACAGTTCGCAGGTATTTTTTATACCATAAATCACTATCTGAAACGCTCGATGGGGACTACACTTTAAGATTGTAACCATAGAGTAACTTTTTACATTCCCCTGCCATGAATGGACAGGTGAAATCAGCGATAGAACGGAGCAAAAATTATGGAAAGATCGATGGTAACCATTGACGCCAACGAGGCGACAGCATTTGTTGCCCACAAATTGAGTGAGGTGATTGCGATCTATCCAATCACTCCATCCTCACCGATGGGTGAGTTTGCAGACGAGTGGTCAGCGTTGAACCGCACCAATATCTGGGGAACTGTTCCCCTGGTGGTCGAGCTGCAATCCGAGGGCGGCGCGGCTGGCGCAGTGCACGGAGCATTACAAACCGGCTCGCTGACAACGACCTTCACTGCTTCTCAAGGTCTGCTGTTGATGATCCCCAACATGTATAAAATTGCCGGGGAGCTGACCTCGACTGTCTTCCACGTGTCTGCCCGCTCGCTGGCAGCCCAAGGCCTCTCGATATTTGGCGATCATTCAGATGTGATGGCAACACGCTCAACCGGATTTGCCCTGCTCGCCTCCGGCTCAGTCCAGGAAGCACAGGACATGGCTTTAATTGCCCATGCATCCACCCTTGAGGCTCGTGTACCTTTTCTACATTTTTTCGACGGCTTCCGCACTTCTCACGAAGTTAATAAAATCGAGCAGCTCACCCCCGATGATCTGCGAGCGATGACCGATGACAACCTGGTGCAGGCGCACAGAGGGCGCGGTCTTTCACCAGACCATCCTGTGCTGCGTGGCACCGCTCAGAACCCGGATGTGTATTTCCAGGCGCGCGAGACAGTTAATCCTTTCTATGCGGCGTGTCCCCAGATCGTAAAGAATTATATGGATAAATTTGCCACGTTGACCGGGAGACAATACCACCTCTACGACTACGCCGGGGCGCCAGATGCCGAGCGCGTGATCGTCATAATGGGCTCGGGCGCGGAGACTGCCGGCGAAACCGCCAAATACCTGATCAAGCAAGGCGAAAAAGTTGGCGTGGTTACCGTCCACCTGTACCGGCCGTTTTCAGTCAAGGATTTCGTCCAGATGCTTCCCGCGACTGTGAAGCGGGTCGCCGTGCTGGATCGCACAAAGGAGCCCGGGTCAGCGGGTGAGCCGATCTACCTGGACGTCGTGACCGCGATTAATGAGGAAGAAGGCGTGAAGCCAAAAGTGATCGGCGGGCGCTATGGGCTTTCCTCTAAGGAGTTCACCCCAGCCATGGTGAAAGCCGTTTTTGACGAGCTGGCCAAACCTGAGCCAAAGAACCACTTCACAGTCGGTATCCTGGATGATGTCAGTCACACCAGCCTCGACTTTGATCCCGATTTTGACATCGAAGCCTCTGAAACCGTGCGCTGCGTTTTTTGGGGCTTAGGGTCGGATGGCACAGTAGGAGCTAATAAAAACTCAATCAAGATTATCGGTGAAGAGACTGAAAATTGGGCGCAAGGCTATTTCGTTTACGACTCGAAGAAATCGGGCACAGTGACCCTCTCACACCTGCGTTTTGGCCCCGATCCAGTACGGGCGCCTTACCTGGTCAACAAGGCGCAGTTCGTCGCATGTCACCAGTTCTCTTTCCTGGAACGCTTCGACGTGCTCAAATTCTCGCTTCCCGGCGGTATATTCCTGCTCAACAGCATTTACAGCGCTGAGCAGGTCTGGGACGAGTTGCCGATTGAAACCCAACAGGATATCATCAAGAAAAACTTGAAATTCTACGTCATTGACGCCTATGATGTGGCGCAGAAGACCGGCATGGGCGGACGTATCAACACCATCATGCAGACCTGTTTCTTCGCCATCAGTGGTGTACTGCCGCGCGAAAAAGCCATCGAAGAAATCAAACACGCCATCGAGAAGACATACGGTAAACGTGGTGAAGCTGTAGTCAAGGCTAACTTCGAGGCGGTGGATCAGACGCTTGTTAACCTGCACGAGGTGAAAGTTCCAGCGCAGGCGACCAGCAAAATCACCCGCCGCCCGCCCGTCTCGCCTCAGGCGCCGGAATTTGTGCGTAAAGTCCTCGGCCCAATGATCACACTGGAGGGAGATAACCTGCCAGTCAGCGCCTTTCCAAGCGATGGCACCTACCCTACCGGAACCACCCAGTGGGAAAAACGAAATATCACCCTGGAAATACCGGTCTGGGAACCCGACCTGTGCATCCAATGTGGCAAGTGTTCTTTTGTTTGCCCGCATGCCGTGATCCGCGAAAAGGTTTACGACCCATCTTACCTGGAGGGCGCCCCCGAAGGCTGGCAAGCCGTGGACGCCCGCTGGAAAGAATTGCCAGGTCAAAAATACAGCCTGGTCGTTGCTCCCGAAGACTGCACGGGTTGCGGCCTGTGTGTTGAAGTCTGCCCGGCCAAGGACAAGAGCCAGGTTGGCCGCAAAGCGATCAACATGGCGTCCCAACCGCCCATCCGCGAGCGAGAAGGAATTAAGTGGGATTACTTCTTGACGCTGCCGGAAATTGATCGTACAGCGATCAGCCTGAAGTCGGTGAAGAATTCCCAACTCCTGCAGCCATTGTTTGAGTTCTCCGGCGCGTGCGCCGGCTGCGGAGAAACGCCCTATATAAAGCTACTCACCCAGCTCTTCGGTGATCGTATCGTCGTGGCCAACGCCACCGGCTGCTCGTCGATTTACGGTGGAAACCTGCCGACGACTCCGTGGGCCAAAAACCACGAAGGTCGGGGGCCAGCCTGGTCGAACTCCTTGTTCGAAGACAACGCCGAGTTTGGTCTGGGGATGCGCCTGACGCTCGACAAACAAGGCGAATTCGTTCGCGAACTTTTGCCGCAATTGACCGACGTGGTGGGCGAGGGCCTGGTGGACGAGCTGCTCAAGGCAGATCAAAGCAGCGAGCTGGGGATCCGCCAGCAGCGCGAGCGCGTTCTGACCCTCAAGCAACGCCTGCAAAGCATTAACGACCCGCGAGCCCGGGATTTGCTCAGCCTGGCGGACGTGTTGGTGCGCAAGAGCGTCTGGATCGTAGGTGGCGATGGCTGGGCTTATGACATCGGCTATGGCGGGTTGGATCACGTGCTGGCGTTAGGCCGGAATGTCAACATCCTGGTGCTCGATACCGAGGTCTATTCCAACACAGGCGGGCAGGCGTCTAAGTCCACCCCACGCGCGGCGGTGGCCAAGTTCGCCGCTCAGGGGAAAGGAATGCCCAAGAAGGACCTGGGCATGATCGCCATGGCGTATGGATATGTCTACGTCGCCAGAATCGCGATGGGCGCCGGCGACCAACAAACATTAACCGCTTTCCACGAAGCGGATGCCTACGATGGACCCTCGCTGATCATCGCCTACAGCCATTGTATCCAGCAAGGTTTTGATCTTCGCAGAGGCCTGGAACAACAGAAGCTGGCGGTTGAATCGGGTATCTGGCCGCTGTATCGCTTCAACCCGGCTTTAATGGCAGAAGGTAAGAACCCGCTGTCGATTGACTCGAAAGAACCCACAATCCCGGTCAGCAAGTACGCCTACAACGAGACCCGCTATCGCATGTTATTACTGAGCGACGAGGCTCGGGCTGAGATGTTGATGAAAAAAGCCCAAGACGACGTGCGCGGCCGTTGGGATCTTTACCGCCAGATGGCTGCCATGCATTACCAGGCGCCGGAAGATGGCGACGGAAAATCGTCATAGGACGAACCAAGCTCAGGAGGTGAGATGAATGAAATACCCATCTCATCTCCTGGTCGCCCTTAGCAAATATGGCTTG
>Ga0154774_1058_pt3 | contig 11878 bp, 10 predicted proteins | sample Rifle2008BG16ft_FD_105782 | JGI IMG/M metagenome (GOLD analysis project Ga0154774, IMG submission 105782) | Chloroflexi bacterium RBG_16_57_11
TAGAACCTCAGGTCGAAGGTTTCCTGGTCGCTTATGCAAAGCAGCAGGGATACCAGCCTGTCCTGCTCTCGGAAGATCTAACCCTGTGGCTGCCGAAATAGGCGGTTGAGAACAAGCCAGGTTTCAGCCATGGCAGGCAATCTCCTCTGCGTTCCGCCCTTCCTGATTCTCTAAAACCAAAATACCTACCCCACCTCCGCCTTCCAAACAAAAATGTTGGGTCGTCCCATTGCCTTGTCCTCAGTCCATTTTTCATGGTTTAATTGTTTTGGCGCGAAACATGCACCCATAGACATGGCTGCAACCTGAATCCTTATGTCTGATAACGGCCAGAAAGCTCCGATCTATCCGCGCTCTAAAACGCTGCGCCTGGGCATCGTGGGAGGATTGTTCGCCCTGGCGCTGGTGACAGGCTTTACTGCCTGGCGCCTGTTTTCGCTTCCCGCATCCGCTGGCGAGCTTCCGGCTTCCGCCAGCGCCCTTCTGGCAGCAACCCCCCTTCCGCCTTCCGCCAGCCCCTCCGCTACCTTGACCGCCACCCAGGGCACGCTACAGCCGGTGCTCATCCCCACGCTGGTTCCTAGCGAGACAATGCTGGCACAGGCTGTGCCCACTGAGCCTGCACCCCAGGCCTCCAGTTCGGGACCCCTTGGGCTTTCCGAATCAACCATCAAAGGTCTGATCGTGCTGGCGATCGACGAAGGGATGTACGCTCATCTGTTTGCCTACTCGCCTGGCGAGATGCCCTTGACCCGTCTGGATGGCGGCGCCTGGGACGATATTCACCCAGCCCTGGACCCGGATGGGACCAGGCTGGCCTTCGCCTCCAACCGGGACGGAGACTGGGACCTGTACTGGATGGACCTGAAAACAGGCGCGGTGAGCCAGATCACCGACACCCCCGAATACGACGCCTCTCCGTCCTGGTCTCCTGACGGGCTGTGGCTGGCGTACGAAAGCTACATCCCTGCCGGGGATGGAGGCGACCTGGAGATCTTCATTCGACCGCTGGATGAGGCGCAGCCGCCCATCCGCCTGACTGAAGATCCCGCCTCCGATCACTCACCCGCCTGGTCACCGCAGGGGCGCAAGCTGGCATTCATTTCTACCCGCAGCGGCGACTCCGAGGTCTGGCTGGCTGACCTGGATCAGATCGAGGACCGCTTCACCAACCTGAGCCGGGACGCCCAGGTGGTGGAAGCCCACCCGAGCTGGTCGCCGGATGGCCAAAAGCTTGCCTGGGCCTCCACCCCGGAGGGTGGTTTCCAGGAATTGAAGATTTGGGACACCACTCATCCGGACGATCCGCCCCGCTCGCTTAACAGCGGCGACTGGTCCGCCTGGAGCCCGGCCGGCGATTCCCTGCTGGTCACAGTGGCCACGCCGAACCAGAGCCACCTGGCAGGCTATTACTTAGACGGCACCCTGGCTCTGCCGATGATCAACCTCCCCGAAGCGGCTCACGGCCTGACCTGGGGGCGAGACAGGCTGCCCGATCCGCTCCCAGAGACCCTGGCCTTCCAGGCCATGCTGACCCCTACCCCGCTCTGGCAGCCGGTGCTGGTCAACGCGCCAGACCTTCCCCTGGGACGGGTGCAGGTGGTCCAGTTGGAGGGAGTGCAGGCGAAACTGCCTGTCTTGCAGGACAGGGTTGATGAGGGGTTTTATGCCCTGAAAGCTCGCACAGCCGAGCGCACCGGTTGGGATTTCCTGGCCTCCCTGGAGCAGGCTTATATCCCCCTCACCGCTCCGCTCAATCCCGGCCTGATGGAAGATTGGCTGTACACCGGCCGCGCCTTCCGCTTCAATACCGCACCAATGAGCGCCGGCTGGCTGCATGTCATGCGGGAGGATTTTGGAGCGCAGACCTACTGGCGTGTGTACCTGCGGGCCCGTTTCCAGGATGGCAGCCAGGGCGCCCCACTGAAAGACCTGCCCTGGGACCTGGCCGCCCGGCTTTCCGGCGACCCGGTGGCTTATGAACAGGGCGGGCGGCTGGCGCCTGCCGTCCCACCCGGCTATTGGGTGGATTTCACCCGTCTGGCGGCCTCGCTGGGCTGGGAGCGCCTGCCATCGCTGTCTACCTGGCGCGTAGCCTATTCCGGGGTGCGCTATGATGAGTTTGTGCTACGCGAAGGCCGCGACTGGATGTCGGCCATGCTGGAGCTGTACCCCAAGGCCGCACTCGATACACCCACGCCGGTCTCGTCGCCTACCATGACAGCTACACCGACCGACACACCAACCTCCACCCCGACCTATACCCGTACGCCATATCGCTCGCCCACACCGACCGTTACCTGGACCCGTCGCCCCACTCGCACACCGACGCCCTCCAACACGCCCCGCCCTACCCGCACACCTACGCCTGCTGCTGCATCCATCTCACTGTCGGCGACCCCGGCCATCGTTGCATTCATGGAGTGGCAACCATGAAAAAAAGTCGGCTTTTCAAGGCCGGGACACCGTTGCTGTTCTTATTGGCTGCCGGCTGCAACCTGCCTGCCCCGGCGTCGGTCGCGACGCTTGTGCAGCGGGCTGAGCTTGCCCTCACAATGACCGCGATGGCCCCGGGAACCATGCCCGAAGCCAGCCCATCGCCGGTGGTTGCCCTGGCAAAGGCGGTTCTCCCCGCGCTACCCGAGGCTACCCTGGCTCCCAAGCCGGTAGAGGTGGCAGATCCGTTGGAGTTCACCTTCCCGACGGCCGGTGCCGAGCCGATCTCGCTCTGGCGACCCCCACTCTACCCGATCCCCTGGGAGCCCACACCAAACGATCATTTCTACTTCACCCGCCCGATCGCTGCTGACCAGGTCAACTGGCCCCTGGCGCGCTATCGTTACGGTTATCTTTTTTACAGCGAGCCGCACACCGGCATCGATGTGCCCGCCCCGAAGGGTACCCCGATCCTGGCTGCCGGCCCTGGCACGGTGATCTGGGCTGGTTATGGTCTATATTTTCAACGCGATCTAGAAAACGACCCTTATGGCATCGCCGTGGCGATCAAGCACAATTTCGGTCATCAGGGTCACTCGCTATATACGATCTATGGCCACATGGAGAAGACGTACGTGTATCGTGGCCAGCGGGTTGAAGGTGGCGATGAGATCGGCATGGTGGGTGAGACGGGAAAAGTATCCGGCCCGCATCTACATTTCGAAGTCCGTGTGGGCGATAACCTGTTCTCTGCTTCGCGCAACCCTGAGCTGTGGATCTCGCCGCCCCAGGGACAGGGGGTATTGGTCGGCCAGGTGCTGGAACCAGATGGCGACAAGGTCATCCGTGCCCCAGTCAAGCTGCGCTCCCTGGAGGGGAAGGGGAATTTTGATGTCATCACTTACGCCGAAGGCTCGGTAAATAGCGACGAATACTATCAGGAAAACCTAGTGCTGGGCGATCTGCCAGCCGGTAAATATATGATGATCGTCGACCTTCAAACGTCTGTCGTTCGCACCGAACTAAGCATATTTCCTGGTCAGGTTACCTTCTTCAGCTTCAACAATGCACAAGGCTTTAGTTTCAACCGGCCCACTGCCACTCTGCCGGCGTACGTCCCGCGAGAGCCAACCCAGACGACTGCTCCAACGATTGCCCCTTGACAAATAGAACGTTTGTGCTAAACTTGTGGCATCCTTTCGATGTGTTGACAATTTGGTTTGTTTTCAGATACTATGGATTACAATCTGAGTATTCTAAACATCGCTTCGAGACAGCCTATAGTTTGATTGATGATTTACCCCTAGAGGAGCATATGGATCATGGCAAAAAAAGGTTACGCCTCCGCACCGATTTCATTTCACCCCATTCAAGATGAATCTCGCCAGGTCGCCCTGGATAAAGCGTTGAACGATATCACCAAGCGATACGGAGATGGCTCGATCATGCGCCTGGGCGAAGCTCACCAGCTTATCGTCGAGTCGATCCCTACCGGAGCCTTGTCCCTGGATATTGCCCTGGGCGTCGGCGGCGTGCCGCGCGGGCGTATCACCGAAATCTACGGGCCCGAATCCTCCGGAAAGACCACCATCAGCCAGCACATCGTGGCCGAGGCGCAAAAGCTCGGCGGCACCTGCGCTTATGTTGATATGGAGCACGCCCTCGATCCGTCATACGCTTCGCGCTGCGGCGTGGATGTCGAAAGCCTGCTTATCTCGCAGCCGGACACCGGCGAGCAGGCCCTGGAAATCACCGAGACCCTGGTGCGCTCCGGCGCGATCGACGTGATCGTGATCGACTCGGTGGCGGCGCTGGTGCCACGCGCCGAGATCGAAGGCGATATGGGAGATTCCCCGATGGGCATGCAGGCGCGTTTGATGTCCCAGGCGCTACGCAAGCTCTCCGGGGCCATCAAGCAGACCAATACCGCCGTGATTTTCACCAACCAGCTCCGCCAAAAGATCGGGGTCATGTTCGGCAATCCCGAGACTACCACCGGCGGCATGGCGTTGAAGTTCTATGCCTCTGTCCGGCTGGATGTTCGCCGTATCCAGGCCATCAAGCTGGGCTCGGAAATCATCGGCAGCCGCACCCGGGTGCGAGTGGTCAAGAATAAGGTCGCTGCGCCCTTCCGTACTGCTGAGTTTGATATTATGTATAATGAAGGCATCTCCCGCTCTGGCGATCTGATCGATCTGGCGACAGGCCTGGATATCATCACCAAGCGCGGCTCGTTCTACTCTTATGGCGATATCCGCCTGGGTCAGGGACGTGAGAACTCCAAGGATTTCCTGAAGAGCAATGCCGACCTGGCGGAGGAGATCGAGATCGCCGTCCGCCAACGCGCCATGTCCGGTGAGCTTCAGCTTTCGTATGGCGGAGAGGATGAAGGCAGCGGCGCGGAGGATGAGGCTTAATCTGATCGCTGTGAGCATACACGCTCGTCGGGCTGGCATCTCTCTATTTATCCTGACCGTGCTCTTCCTGGGCTTGAGCCTGGGTTGCAGCCCTTCTCCTGAGTCGATACCCACCCAGGCAGGGGCAATCCTTACCCCTCAATTTGCCAGAGAGCAGGCCACTCCGGCAGCGCCCGCACGCGACCTTACCCCCACCGCCACGCTCTTCCGCCTGGCGTCTCCCTCTACAGCACCCACCTCGACCGAGGCGCCGCGGCTGCCCACCCCCACGCCTGCCTGCCAGGATGGGCTGCGCTACCTGGCGGATATCACTGTCCCGGATGGCAGCATTGTCTCGCCCGGCGAGGCGATCGACAAGCAGTGGCAAGTCGTGAACAGCGGCACCTGCAACTGGAACGAGCGCTACTGGCTACGGCGCATCTCCGGACCACCGCTGGATTCACTGGACGAGCAGGCGCTTTACCCGGCGCGCGGTGGGACGCAGGCGGTTATCCGTGTTCTGTTGGTTGCGCCGCCAGATCCTGGCACCTACCGCAGCGCCTGGCAGGCTTACAACCCGCAGGGCGAGCCGTTTGGCGACCCTATTTTTGTCGAGATCTTGGTCTCGTCCACAAGCCCGTAAGTAAAACGCATCTCAAGCTTCCTGAGCGGAGCCGCGTACTTTGCGGCGTAGTCGAAGGGAGCTGGCTGGTAAGATGCGATTGGTCAGCTTCGACTGCGCCCTGCGCAGGCTCTGGGCTCCGCTCAGCGAGCCTGGATGTGGGTTATATAGGCGCGACAATTTCATCGTCGGATGGTTTAAATTCCATCAGCTGACCGGTGGCGGTATAAACGGTGCGCTCGCAGATGTTGGTCACCCGGTCGGCGACGCGCTCCAGGTTGTGCGCCACCCACATGAGATAATTGGCGCGATCGATCGTGGTGGGATCGCTTAACATGATCGCAACCAGCTCTCGGTAAATTTGATTGTATAGATCGTCAACCTGATCATCTTCCTGAGGGATCTGGCGCGCAGTCTCGGCGTCTTGATTTACGAATGCGGTGACCGCCCGATGCAGCATATCCACAGATATTTCCACCATCCTGGGGATGTCGATCAAAGGCTTGACCGGCGGTTGGTTGCCCATGCGTAGGGTGATCCGGGCGATGCCTTTGGCATAATCGCCGATGCGCTCCAGCTCGCCAACCACCTCCAAGATTGAAGCGATCAGTCGTAGATCACCGGCCATAACCGGTTGAGTCGTTGCAATGGTGATGATGATGTCTTTCTCCAGCTCGAAGCGCCTGGCGTTGATCTGCGAGTCTCCGGCATACACACGCCGGGCCAGCTCCAGGTCGCGCTTCTTCAGTGCTTCGACCGATTCGATGAGTCCTGTCTCAACCAGGCTATCCAGCACCAGTATCTCATCAAGTAGATGGCGGATTTTTCGATCCAGGGTTTCACGGGCCATTGGAATTTCCTTCCTGTGGAAGCAGGTCATCCAAAGCGACCGGTGATGTAATCTTCGGTCACCTTTTCTCGGGGGTTGGTGAAAATATTCGTGGCAGTGCCGAATTCCATTAGGTAACCGGCGCGGCGTTCATCCAGGGTAAAAAAGGCGGTGTAATCAGAAACGCGCGCCGCTTGCTGCATATTGTGGGTAACGATAATGATGGTATATTCCTTGATCAGCTCCCGCATCAGCTCCTCGATCTTGAGAGTGGAGATCGGATCCAGGGCAGAGCAGGGCTCGTCCATCAGTACAATATCTGGCTTTACCGCGATCGCCCGGGCGATGCACAGTCGCTGCTGCTGGCCTCCCGAGAGCGAGAGGCCGCTCTGCTGTAGCTTGTCCTTGACTTCGTCCCAAAGCGCCGCGCTAATCAGCGACTCCTCGACCAGGGCGTCCATGTCCGCTTTGTTGCCTTTGAAACCATTGACACGTGCGCCCCAAGCAATATTCTCATAGATCGATTTGGGGAAGGGATTGGGCTTCTGAAACACCATCCCAATGCGCCGACGCACCTGAATTGGATCGACATCCGGGGCATAGATGTTCTGTCCATGAAACAACACATCACCCTCGGCATGGGCGCTGGGGATCAGATCGTTCATGCGGTTGAAGGCGCGCAGAACAGTGCTCTTCCCGCATCCCGACGGGCCAATCATGGCAGTAATTTTCTGTACCTCGACGGATAAATTGACGTCTTTGACCGCCCGAAAGTCGCTATAGTAAACGCTCAGGTTCTTGGCTTCGATTGCACAGCGCCCGTTTTCACTCTTCTCAGGTGTGATATTCATGGGTTGCGTAGGATTCTTTGGTGTTTCGAGCTTGATTGAGACTTTCATATCAATCTCCTGGAAAAGCGATTGCGCAGCACGATGGCGATGGCGTTAAGCGCCAATAACAAGGCTAAGAGCACAATGATGGCCGCCGCGGCGATGGCCCGGAATTCGTCTTGCGGGCGTGAAGTCCATTGATAGATCTGGATTGGCAGCGTGGTGAATTTGGAGAACACGCTGTCTGGATTATAGGTGATATAGGTCGAGGCGCCGATGATGATCAGTGGGGCGGTTTCGCCGATAGCGCGCGACATGGATAAGATCGTGCCGGTGAGGATGCCCGGGATGGCGTTGGGCAGCACATGGTGCCAGACTGTCTGCCATTTGGAAGCGCCCACCCCGAAGGCCGCCTCGCGCAGCGAATTTGGGACAGCTTTGATCGCCTCCTGACCGTTGATGATGATCACAGGCAGAACCAACAATGCCATGGTCAGCCCGGCGGAAAGGATCGTCCGCCCATAATTGGGATCGGCGCCCAGGTAGCCGAAGACTGCACCGCTGGTGACCGGAGAGAGCCCACGAACGAAAATTGTCAGTCCGAGCATGCCGTAGATGATCGAAGGCACGCCAGCCAGATTGTTGATGTTGGTCTGGATCATGCGGTTGATCGGGGTATCCTGAGCGTATTCTTGCAAATAGATCGACGCGCCGATGCCGATGGGAAACGCCACCAAAATCGTGATAAAGATAATGTACAGCGAGCCCATGATCGCCGTGCGCACGCCGGCGTAAAGCGCATTGCTGGATTGCGGCGAGGCGACAAATCCCCTGCTCAACCAGTTGACGAACACAATGGAGATCGTCGCCGGATCGATGTTCTTCTGGCTGGCGATCTGGGAAGCTTCGGTGGGGATTTTCCCGACCCTAAGCAGCGAATCGGCCAAGCCCCAAACTGCCACCACCTTGGGTTGGACGATTTCGGCAAGCACAAGTTCGTATAGCTCGTCCTGAGTGCGCTGTTCGAGCGGCTTCTCATCGTTCAGCGTGTTCAGCCGGTTAGGCCGCAAGGTTTTTTCCAGGATGGCGATCAGCTCCTCCGATGTCGCTTCATCGAGCGGCTTGCCGTCGGTGGTCAGCGTAGCCGGATCGACTTTATAGGTGAAAGCGGTATAGCCGAATGAGTCATTGACGACGTCCCAAAGCAGTACCGATAATGCGATGATGCCAAAAATCGTCGCAGCGAAAAAGAACATCCGCCAGATGGCGCCGCTACGATGGCGAGCAGGAAGATTGTAGCCGAATAGCTCGCCATTTGTGTTCGAGGGGGCTGCGGAATTTCTCATTCGTATTCCTCACGGAATCTTCTCACGATGCGCTGGCTGATCAGGTTCAAGATCAGAGTTATAAAGAACAACACCAGCGCCAGGGCGAACAGGCTGTTGTAATCGATCGATTCGTAGCTCAGATCGCCGCCGCTGATGCGCACGATATGCCCGGTGATGGTCTCTGCGCCTACAAAAGGATTGAGGCTGAATTTTGGCCCGGCACCGGCGGCGATGGCGACGATCATGGTTTCGCCGATGGCACGGGAGACGCCCAGGATGATCGCCGCGGCAATACCGGAGGTCGCCGCGGGGAGCACAATCCGCATCGCGGTCTCCAGCTTGGTCGCCCCGAGGCCATAGGCTGCCTCGCGCAACGAACGCGGCACGGCATATAGCGCATCCTCGCACATGGTAGCGATCAATGGAAGGATCAGGATGCCCATCACCAGCCCGGCGGAGAGGGTGTTGTAGATTTGCACTGTGTCACTGCCGAAAACGTTACGCAGTTGCGGTGTGAACCATGTCAGGGCAAAATAACCGTATACGACAGTCGGGATGCCGGCCAGTACCTCCATAGTCGGCTTGATGATTTTGCGGGTGCGCTCCTGGGCGTACTCGCTCAGGTAGATCGCCACCGCGATGCCGATCGGGATCGCCATAATCATGGCGAAAAAGGTGACCATCAGTGTAGCGGTGAGCAGCGGCCAAATGCCGAAGGCGCCAACCTGGGGCTGCCAGGTGGTGGTGGTGAAGAACTCGACCAATCCGACCTCCGGGCTGCCGAAAAATCGCCATGACTCACCGAAGAGCACAACCACGATTCCGATCGTGGTGAAAATTGACAGCAGGCCACAAAAAAATAAAAAACCCTGGATCAGGCTCTCCTTCAGATTCGGACGTTTACGCAGATCGATTTCCCGATTGGGCGTCATAGGCTTGGATTGGGTAAAGGATTCGGAGTAGGTGGCCATAGCTTGATCTGTTAATTATTCATAGTCAGGTGCAACGCACGGGCGAACTTTGTTCGCACGAAAGTGCGTTACACCTGATTTTCCTAACTGTGTAATGCGCGGCGAAGCCAAAGCATGCCGGATTAGCGCAATTTGAAACGTCGGGCAGAACTCTCGCATGCTTGGTGATTGTTACTGACCAACTGCTTCCATCCAGGCTTGCTTGGCAGCGTCCAGGGCTTTGGTGGAGGCAGGGAAGTAGCCCACGTCGAGGATTTCATCATTGACATAGGACAGGTAGTAGTTGATGAAAGCGGCTACCTGGGGCTTATCCTGCATGATCGAGGGGTCGGAATAGATGAACAGGGGGCGGGCCAGCGGGTACTCACCGCTCTCGGCGGTCTGTTCGTTGGGGGTTACGCCGTTAATAGAGAGGGCTGTGAGTGCACCCTGGTTCTCGTTGAAGTAGGCAAAGCCGAAATAGCCAATGGCGTAGGGGCTGCCTTCGACGCCCTGGACGAGCACGTTGTCGTCTTCGGAGAGCTGGATGTTCTCGGCGGTGAGGATGGCTTCTTCGGCCTTGTCTTCGCCATAGATGGGCAGCATGACGGCTTCGACGAAGTAGTCGAACGTACCGGAGTCGGTGCCTGGGGAGAAGCGCAGGATGTCTTCGGCGGGCCACTCGGGGCGGACTTCGCTCCATTGGGTGACTTCGTTGGAGAAGATCTTGGCCAGCTCTTCGAGGGTGAGGTCGGTGAGGAAGTCGTTCTCGCTATTAACCACCACGGCCAGGGCGTCGGTGCCGACCCGGAACTCGGTAGCGGTGCGGCCGATGGCGGTACAGTTTGCGGCTTCTTCTTCCTTGATGGGGCGGCTGGCGTTGGAGATGTCGGTCTCCCCGGTCTTGCAGAAACGCTCGAAGCCGCCGCCGGTGCCGATGCTGTCGATGGTGATCTCGCCGGCAAAGCCGTCGGATTTGAAGCGGTCAGCCATGGCCTCGGTCAAGGGATAGACAGTCGAAGAGCCGGCGATCACGATGTTGCCGCTCACCGAGGCCGGGTCGACCTCCGGTAGCATCATGCCACCGGCCGGTTCCTGCATTGGCTCTTCGGTCATCGCCGGAGCTTCGGTGGGGGCGGTAGCTTCGGTCTCGGCTGGAGCATCGGTAGGTGCAACAGCCTCGGTTTGTACAGGCGCTTCCGTCAGAGCTGGCACTGGGGTGAGCGTGGGCTGAGCGCATGCGCTCAACACGATGGCGGCCATAAACAAGACGGACAATATGTGGAATAGCTTACGGATCATTGATTTTCTCCTCCAGAGAAAGTTATATACGCTTATCTTTAGTCAGGAGGAGTATATACCCGTAGAGTTAACGGGCTGGGAAAAAATATTTAACGCCCAGTCAACAGTTTGTAAACGATTGGTTAACGCTGAATGGTTTTAGCCGAGGCTGTACCAAAGCCATCCGGCAAACCCTCCCCCCAGGATTAACCAGGTGGCGTTTACCCGCAGGCGCACCAGAATGAATAGAGAGAGCAGCGCCAGCGTCAGGCCAAATGGATTATTCAAATTGGATCGGCTAAGCTCCACCAAAACGCCCGCCATCAGGCCCAGCGAAGCACAATTCACACCATCCAACAGCCCAGCCGCCCACGGCGAATTGCGGATGCGCGGGATCAATGGATTGCTGATGGCAACAAAGATGAACGAAGGCAGGAAGATGCCCAGTGTTGCCAGGAGCGCTCCTGGAACGCCGCCCAGGATATAGCCAATGAAGGTCGCCGCACTGAAGACTGGACCAGGGGTAACCTGCCCAATCGCGATCGCATCCAATAATTGTTGCTGGCTGATCCAGCCAAGGCGCTCGACAAAATCAGCTTGCAGGAAGGCCAACAACACGTATCCACTGCCGTATAGCACCGCTCCGATCTTCAAGAAGGTTAGGAAGAGCATCCAGTAGCTGAATGGCTGGCTGGCTGACGTTGTAGATGACAGGCTTGCCAGCGGCATGGTGATGATCAGCACCGGCAGGCGCAGCAGTCGCCGGTAGTTACGGCTCACCAGGCCGACCAATCCCGAAATCAGCAAGATCCAAAGTGGTGGCACACCCCACAGGTAAAGCCCTACCGACGCCATACCGATCAGCGCCGGGAAAAGGCCGGTGATGGTCTTGCGGCCTAGGAACCATAAGGCCTGGGCCACAATCGCCAGCACAACCGGCTCGATGCCGCCTAACAGCCATTCGACCTGCGGCAGCGTTCCGAAACGCACATAAGCCCACGAGAGCGCCAAAACGATGAGCATCGCCGGGAGGATGAAGCTGACCCCCGAGACGATCATGCCCCGCCAGCCAGCCCGCCGGTAACCGATGTGGATCACCATTTCAGTGGAGTTGGGTCCGGGAATCAGGTTGGTCGCCCCGAGAAGATCCATATATTCTTTCTCATCCATCCACCTGCGCCGCTGAACTACTTCGTCCTGGAACAT
>Ga0154774_1114_pt1 | contig 11743 bp, 12 predicted proteins | sample Rifle2008BG16ft_FD_105782 | JGI IMG/M metagenome (GOLD analysis project Ga0154774, IMG submission 105782) | Chloroflexi bacterium RBG_16_57_11
TAGCCGTGATTTCCGCGCGATCGAAATGAAAACCGTTGGGAGCGAGTCGGATTACGCTTCTGTTTTTACCAGGGTGCGGATGCACTTGGCACACAACACTTTTCGCACCATTCGACCATCTTCCAACACACTAACTGTTTGGAGATTAGGACGAAAAGTTCGCTGCGTAGCTTTCTTTGACCACGGCCTGTTGAGACCAAAAGTCGTTTTCTTTCCGCAATGAGCACACTTAGCCATAGTTCACAATTTCCTTTCCAACACTCGATGCGCAATAATTCTCACATCAAGAAAAAATCCAATCCCTTCCGGCTGGCATTCCTGCCAGGAGGACAGCCGGACAATATTACCACAAAGCGTGGCTCTTTTCAAGCATAGATGCGAATTTTCATGTATAATCTGCCAATTCCAGAGGAACCTCAGATGGACGAAACCACCCCACTCGGCAGCATTCACGTCTCTCCACAAGCCATTGCAAGCATCGCCTATCACGCAGCATTACAATCCTATGGCGTGGTCGGCCTGACATCCAAAAGTTTGATGGAAGGTCTGGCGCATGTGTTAGTGAAAGACCCGACCAAAGGCGTCGAAGTTCAGTACGACGGGCAAAGCATCATGATCGATCTTTATGTGATCATCGAGTACGGCACGCGGATCAAGTCGGTAGCCACCAGCGTAAGCAACACTGTTCGCTTTCAAGTGGAAAAAGCACTCGGTATGCCCATTCATGAAGTCAATGTACATGTGCGCGGTTTGCGTATTACCGATTACGATTGAAATCCGTGCAGTTTTGCTCTGATCGATCCCGCTACGACCACCTGCCGAAGGAGCAATGTATTAATGTTATCTGATCCAACGCCCGTCGCAAGATCTGATCCAGATACAGCCAAGACTGTCATCGACGGTCAAACCTTCAAGCGTCTGGTCGAAGCCAGCCTGACATGGTTGCGAACCAACCACCAAATCGTAAATTCGCTGAATGTCTTTCCTGTGCCGGATGGAGATACCGGCACGAACATGCTGCTAACGATGCAAGCCGCCTTCGATGAGATAGCCAATTCGGGGGAGCACAATCTCGGAAAAATGGTGCATTCCGTTTCGCATGGTGCGCTCATGGGAGCGAGGGGCAACTCCGGCGTAATCCTTTCCCAGCTTTGGCGTGGATTTGCGCGAGCGGTGGATAACAAAGCCGTGCTCGATGTACCGACGATGGTGCAAGCATTCGCTGCAGCACGAGATACAGCCTATAAAGGGGTGGTTCGACCGGTCGAGGGAACCATCTTGACCGTGGCAAAAGACATCGCGACGGCGGCCGATTCTGCCCAGGCGTCCACCGATAATCCTGTCACCCTGTTGGATATCCTGGTTACCGCCGCCGACCGATCGGTGCAGCGCACACCGGAATTACTGCCGGTCCTCAAAGAGGCAGGGGTGGTTGACGCGGGTGGCAAAGGTCTGTTTTTTATCCTCGAGGGGATGCTGCGATATCTCAAGGGAGAGCCATTAGACGTGGCCATAACGGCTGTCCTTCCACTCTCCGAAATGATTTTTGAGAATACGATGGAAGCGATCGAGCCTGGTCAAGACTTCGAAGTTATCGTCGATTTTCGACCGCACGAGCCGCTCGAGCTGCCAGTCTTTTATAATGACCTGGAGCAGATGGGAACATCGATCCAGGTGGGCGAGGGCGACGGCATGTATCGCTTGCATATCCACGTGCCGACCGAAAAACTCTATTCACCGATTGATTACACCCGCTCGTTAGGCGTGATCACAAAAATTGCGATCGAGAATCTGATTGCCCAGATGGAGGAAAGACAGGATTCTTGCGATGATAGCCAGCCGATCATAGCGCCGATCGAGCCAGGTCAAATTGCCGTGATTGCTGTGTCGCCTGGACCAGGGATTTCAAGGGTGTTCGCCAGCTTAGGCGTCGCCGGCATTGTTGAGGGGGGACAGACGATGAACCCAAGCACACAAGAAATCATCCATTCCTTTGAAAATTTGCCAACCGACAAAGTCATCCTGCTGCCGAATAATAAGAACATCATCCTGGCTGCCCAGGCCGCCGCGGAGTTAACCGTAAAAACGGTCGCTGTAATCCCCAGCCGCTCAGTTCCTCAGGGCCTGGCTGCGATCATGCGCCTGATCCCAGACGGCAATTTCGAAACTGTTGTCTCAGAAATGAATGAGGCTTTGGAGGATGTAGAAACAGGCGAGATTACCATTGCCACACGCAGCGTAGAGATCGACAATGTGCAGGTGCGGGAGGGCGAAATTATCGCCCTGCATAACGGAAAGCTTGTACTGGCGGCTGCAAGTCTGGAGGAAGCCTGCCTTGAATTGCTAAAAGAATCTCAGGCCGACCATTTTGAATTGATCACGATGTTTTACGGGGATAACATCTCAAAGGCAGAGGTATTTCGCATCGCCGATAAGGTGCGCACCGTTTACCCTGCCCAAGAAGTAGAAATCCAGGAAGGCTGTCAGCCGCATTATCAATTCATCATCGCTATCGAGTAAACGAAACTATTATTACACCCACACCTCGCGGCTACATATTGAATTTGGGGTCTCATGATGAACATTGCCATCGTCACCGATAGTACGGCCGATATTCCGGCCGATTTGATTGAAAAACACCAGATTCATGTGGTTCCAAACCTGGTCATAATCGACGGCCAAGCACTGGTGGATGGAAAAGATATCTCGCGTGATGAATTCTATCTGCGTCTGCCTGGGATGAAAGAGCCTCCGACGACCAGCACTGCCTCGTCCGGCGAATACCAGCAGCTTTACCAAAACTTGCTCGAACTCGGCGCCGACCAGGTCATCTCTGTCCATGTTTCCAGCCAGTTTAGTGGGATCTACAACGCGGCTCACACTGCATCACAAGAATTCCCAGGGCGCGTATATGTTCAGGATAGCCAGAGCGTCTCCATGGGCCTTGGCTTTCAGGTCCTCGCAGCAGCTGAATCCATCGCACGCCACGCAACGATCGGCGAAATATTAGCCTTGCTGGCAGATATTCGTCCCAGGGTGCGTCTGATTGCGATGCTTGATACGCTGGAATATGTACGTCGCAGCGGGAGAGTTTCCTGGGCGCGTGCGCGCCTGGGAGGTTTGCTACAGATAAAGCCTTTTATAGAAGTTCGCGAGGGAGGCAAGGTCATCAGCCTGGGCGAAGCGCGCACGCGCAGCAAGGGCATCGCCCGGCTGAAAGAGCTGATACTTGGGTTGGGCGAATTGGAGCGTCTGGCAATTTTGCACACCCGTGCTGAAGCCGACGCCCGGCAGATCCTGAGCGAGCTCCGAAACCGCCTGCCTTTTGATCCGTTGGTTATCAACGTGACGACTGTGATTGGGACGCACGTTGGTCCTAATGGCCTCGGCTTTGCCGCGGTTGTGAAGTGAGGGGATAAAGGCTGGTAAAATACACTGATAATGAAGCCATCCATTCAAAAGTTACAAAAATTTTTTAAGCTGGAAGCCGAGCGAGGCTACGATAATCACGCCGTTCTTGGTGGATTGGAACGCATGCTCGATGTATGGGTGCCTGAAGCACGCCTCGATGGCGTGCCAGAGGATTTAATCCAGGCGATTGTCACCCGCATCCGAGACTATTCCAGGCTAACGGAGAAATCACGCGCTGAAACCCTGCAAGGATTATGGCGGCGAATCCAGCGCAGCGAATCCGGTTTACCGCCGGAGACCCCCTTCGAGGCCGAGCCGGTCGAGCAAGTGCGCGAGCAAACGGTCGATGAATCACTAGATCGTCAAGCCTCTACAGAACTCATCGTAGAGAGTGAGCGATTTGGTCCATCGAGCCAGGAGGCGCCGATCGCGATCGAGCCACCCGAAGTGCAGGCAGTATCTTCTCTGCCGCCTGCCCCTCCCCCGGTGGAGCCAGGCGCCCTGAACGCCTCGCTCACTGCGGTGCAAGGCATCGGTCCTCGCACCGCACAAACCCTGGAGCGGCTTGGGCTTCACACCTTGCGGGACATGCTTTACTTTTTTCCGCGCCGCTATGATGATTACTCCCGGCTCAAGCCAATCAACCGGTTGGCCTACGGCGAAGAAGTTACCGTTATCGGCACCGTACAAAGCGTCAACCTTCGATCGATGCACGGCGGCAAACTGCAGCGAGTGGAAGCCATTGTGTCGGATGGCACCGGCTCACTGCGCGTTAGCTGGTTCAACCAGGTATGGATTGCCCGGCGATTGAACCCCGGAGCCCAGATTTCCCTGTCTGGAAAAGTCTCGCAATACCTGGGTCGCGCCGTGATGGACAACCCCTCCTGGGAGCCATTGGAACAGCAGCAGCTGAGCACAAATCGCATTGTGCCCATCTACCCACTTACCGCTCAAATTACCCAACGGTGGCTGCGCCGGCTGGTCAACCAGGTGGTTACTTACTGGGCGCCGCGCGTTCCCGATCCATTGCCGGCTGACTTGCGGCGCTCAGCCGAAATCGTTGATCTTGGAACAGCCCTGTTGCAAGCCCACTATCCGGACTCTTGGGAACAATTAAAAGCCGCCCAGGATCGCCTGGCCTTCGATGAGATCTTTTTACTCCAGCTTGGGGTTTTGGCTCAGCGGCGCGCCTGGCAGGATCGTACCGCGCGAGCCTTCACCATCGAGACAGAATGGTTGGATGGGCAGATCAGCCTGCTGCCCTACAGCCTCACCGGCGCTCAAAAGAGAGCCATCGATGATGTGCGACAAGATCTTGCTTCGGGACGACCCATGAACCGCCTGATCCAGGGCGACGTCGGCTCTGGCAAGACCATCGTAGCCGCCCTGGCGATTGCCATGGTTGCCCGCGAAGGAGCCCAGGCCGCCTTAATGACCCCAACCAGTATCCTGGCGGAGCAGCACTATCAGAACCTGGTACAACTGCTGGCCACCCAGCCGCAAGCCGCTGGTGTTGCCGATTCAACGGACCTCCCCTCGGTCGTCCTTGACGAGTCACAGATCCGGCTGATGATCGGCGCGACGCCAGAGGCTGATAAGCGCCTGATCCGCCTCGGTCTGGCAGATGGTTCGATCAAACTGGTGATCGGAACACACGCCTTGATCGAAGACCTGGTTACATTCAGCAATCTCGAGCTTGTGGTTGTGGACGAGCAGCATCGCTTTGGGGTCGAACAGCGCGCGGCCTTACGCGCCAAAGGGCACAGCCCACACCTGCTAGTGATGACCGCCACGCCTATCCCGCGCTCCCTGGCTTTGACCATCTACGGTGATTTGGATCTGTCCATCATGGATGAAATGCCGCCTGGGCGGCAACCTGTCGGCACATTCGTGCTCACGCCGCGCGAGCGCGAGCGGGCCTATGCGCTCATTCGCAGCCAGGTAGAGCAAGGTCAGCAGGTGTTTATCATCTATCCCCTGGTGGAGGAAAACGAAGATAGCACCGCCAGGGCAGCTGTCGATGAGCAAGCTCGCTTGCAGAAAGAAGTATTTCCGAATTTTAAGCTCGGCTTGCTACATGGACGGATGCGCGCAGAAGATAAAGACCAGGTGATGACCGATTTTCGCAACGGTGAGTATCATATCCTGGTTTCCACGACCGTGATCGAGGTCGGTGTGGACATACCAAACGCTACGGTCATGCTGATCGAGGGGGCTAACCGTTTTGGACTGGCTCAGCTGCATCAGCTCCGTGGCCGGGTGGGTCGCGCAGCGGAGAAATCGTTCTGCCTGCTCATCCCAGACAAGGCCGACGAAGCAGAAAATGAGCGCTTACAGGTGATGGCATCGACCAACGATGGCTTCATCCTGGCAGAACGCGATCTCGAGCAGCGAGGCCCCGGACAGTTCTTAGGCACGCGCCAGGCCGGCTATGCCGAATTTCAATTCGCCAGCCTGAGCGATATCCGCTTAATCGAAAAATCGCGCCGCCTCTCTCAAACCGTTTTTGAGCAAGATCCAGACCTGGACCGCCCTGAGCACCAGTTACTGGCGCTGGCGTACCAGCGCGCCTGGGGCGGTGGCAATGGTGACATCAGCTAGGTATAAATCCTGCAACCCAAGAGGGAACATCGTATGGTACGAGCTGTATTTCCAGGAACCTTTGATCCGATCCACTATGGGCATATCGACATCGCCCATAGAGCAGCCCTCCTGTTCGACGAGGTGATCATCGCGGTGTATGATAAGCCGCTTAAATCGCTTGTGTTGACGCCGGAAGAGCGCATCGATCTAGTACAACAGTCATTTATCGGCGAACCCAAGATCAAGGTCATGGGTTACAGCGGTCTGACGGTCGAGTTATGCAAAGCTGTCAATGCACAGGTCATTGTTCGTGGTTTGCGTGTGTTCTCGGATTTCGAGCTGGAGTTTCGAATGGCTCTTGCCAATCACCGGCTGGCGCCGCAGATCGAGGTCTGCGCCCTGATCACAGCCGAGGAGCATACCTTCCTTTCATCCAGCACCGTGCGCGAGATTGCCTCCTTGGGCGGGGACATCAGCAGCATGGTGCCGCCGCATGTAGAACAAGCTCTAACCCATCGATTTCAGGAGCTGGGAGACGGACACGTCGTCACCACTTCATTGCGTGATTAGGCTGATCCGAGCCAACGAAGGTTGATAAACCGTTGACGAAAAGGCATTTTGAGTGTAATCTAAACCATCATCTCAAAGTCCACTCTGGGGAGGGACCCTATGGACATTCTGCACCTTGTTGACCGTCTTGAAGAGCTGCTCAATCAAAGCCGCCCGCTGCCGTTTACCCATAACGTAATGGTGGACGAAGACCGCATGCTGGATATTATCGATCAGATGCGCGTTGCCGTTCCGGATGAAGTAAAAAAGGCGCAGCAGCTTTTATCTCAGCGCGATCGTATCCTGGCTCAGGCCCAGGAAGAAGCAAACCGAACGCTGGCGATTGCTCGGGAGAAAAGCGAGCAATTACTCGAGCGGGATTCCATCGTGCAGGCTGCCCAGGCACGCGCCGACCAGTTGATCAACCAGTCCCGCGTCGACCTGATAAAAGAGCGACAAGAGGCTGACCAATACGTTGTTGACCAGCTCTCCCGCCTGGAGATTGAGCTCGAGCGCGCCATTACCCAGGTGCGAAATGGTATCCACACTTTGCAACGCGAGGTGGCTCCGCCCGAGACTTAGACCAGGCTATCGCCTCATCCGACGCCAGGCCTCACGCTACAGCTCAGGATTCCCTCCTTGCTCAGCCCAGAAGCACCACCCGGAGAACAGTATGAGCGACCTCAAAACTCAGTTCGAAAAAGCCGCGCAAGAGGCGCAAAAGTTGCCCAAGAAGCCCGATAACGATACGCTGCTCCGGCTATACGCGTACTATAAACAGGCTACCGTCGGTGATGTATCGGGGAAACGCCCAGGGTTCATGGATATGGTGGGACAGGCGAAATATGATGCCTGGGCCAAGGTTAAGGGCACCTCGAACGAGGCGGCCATGCAGTCATATGTCGACCTGGTAAATCAGCTCAAAGGATGACACTGATAACTTTCCCTTTTTTGACCGCTGATCTTTGACATTTCCCCCTGCGAGAGGTATAATCCAGTTTCGCGGGTGAAGCCCACCCGACGTATATTTTAACATTTCCCGCTCACGGCGCTTGCCGCAGGCGGTTGAGATATCTTTACAACTGGAGAAAGCGTTATTATGGAAACTGAAGCCCTGGCAGTCCCCGAGACTGCCCAAGCTAACGATCTGAGCGAAATAAAGCGCAAAACACACTTCACCGGCACGGTGCTCAAAACCACCTTAGCGGGTGCTTTGATCGATATCGGCATGGATACCCCAGGGGTGGTACACATATCCCAACTGCAGAGCGAGGCCGTTAACCGCGTCGAAGACGTGGTAAAGCCCGGTCAACAGGTGGATGTGTGGGTACACCGTGTAGTGCCAAAGAAAAATCGCATTGAGCTGACCATGATCAAACCGCTCGATCTCGAGTGGCGCGATATACAACCCGATATGGTCGTTAAGGGTAAGGTCACTCGGCTGGAGAAATTCGGCGCATTTGTGGATATTGGTGCAGAGCGACCCGGCCTGGTGCACATCAGTGAGCTGACCCACGACTATATCAAAACCGTCGGTGACGTTGTCAAAGAAGGCGACGAGGTAGAAGTCAAAGTGCTCAGCCTGGACAAGCGCAAGCGCCAGATCAAATTAAGCATGAAAGCGTTGGAAGAGCCGCCGGTCAAGGAAGTAAAGGAGAAAGACATCCGCCCTGCCAAGAGCGCCGAACAGGCGCCGGCTGTGGAGGATGATGCCAAAGATGAGCCCACCCCGACAGCCATGGAAATCGCCCTGCGCGAGGCCATGGAACGCTCGAAGGACAAATATCCTGCCGAATCACCCAATAAGGGTAAGCGCAAATCCAAAGCTGCTACCAACGAACTGGAGCAAATCCTGTATCGCACGCTGCAAAACAAGAGAAAGTAACGCTTTGACAACCCACAGGCGCGTGAAGTTGTCCGGGCTGTTACCCTGATAGATCCATGCACCCCATCTGATCATGAGATGGGGTGCGAGTCATTTAGAGGAACAAAGTGCTGGAAGTTTTGCGGTTTGCGGTTTTGTAAGTCAGCCAGGATTCCAGCCAACATTTTCGTAAGGAGTACCCTTCGTGTCCCCTGTTACCTCTCAGAGTAATGCTGCCACTCAGCCTGAGCCGGTTGACCCTCAGCGTCTTGAGCACCGCTTTGCCCAACGATTGGGTGAGCTGCGCGCTATTCTTGCGAGCTCAGATCCGGGGACGATCGCCGGGCTGGCCGGGGCGATTTATAGCTCAGCGGATACGCATCTTCCGATGGGCGATAGGATACACCTCAGCTTGTGGTCCCGCCCGATCTCCATCGCCTGCTCTGAGTGGGTAGCTTATCCGGATGGAGAAGACCAACCGCTATCGTCATTCGACCAGGCGCTCTTTCTCTATTACCTGACCACTGCTGATGGCGCTCCGTTGAGCGGCAAGTGGATCGCTTTCTCCGACTTGCCGGATGGGCGCTTCTACAATCAGGCCTTCCAGGGCTATACCGGTAAGGAGCTGGCGCGCCTTTTCCTGGATGACCGTCTGGCTTTCGAGCGGGCGGCGCAGGCGCTGGGCGGGATTCGTCAGCCGCTGGGCGACGCCGCCTTCGCCTTTCATGCGTTGCCGCGCGTGCCTTTGCTGGCAATTTACTGGCAAGGCGACGAGGACTTTCCGTCCAGCTTCCAGGTCTTGTTCGATGCCGCCGCCAGTCACTACCTGCCCACCGACGCATACGCCATCCTGGGGAGCACGCTCACCCGGCGGCTGATCAAAGCCAGGAGGTAAATCATGCCCTCTGTCATTGAGCGCGCCTTTGACCCGCTGGAGGGCTTCGACCCTGAACAACAAGGCGACTGGAACCACGATTTGGTTACCTTTTAGTTTAAACGTGAGATCCGGCTGGAATAGGCAGAGCGCAGCCCGGAGCGCCTGTATGTCGAGTACAAATTCGGCGAACTGGGCGCTGGAAATCGAGCCGGAAAGTGTGCAGATATACCGGCTTTAGACAGGAATGAGATTCGGGCAAAAGGCTTGACAGATCAGAACTTATGTTCTAAAATATTCGAGCCAAATCAGTCCCTTTTACCTATTCAGCCAAAGGAGAATACCATGTCTAACCACCCTATCGTGCATATCGAGTTTGCTGCCCCGGACCAGGAAGCGGCGGGGAAATTTTACACAGACCTGTTCGGCTGGAAGATCCAGGCCTTTCCTGAGTTTAAATATTACACCTTCGAGACAGGACCTGACGAGGTCGGCGGCGGGATCAACCCGGTGAGCGAGAGCTACCCCGTTGGGACCGTTGTCTTCTATGTTGGCACGGATGACATCGAAGCAACCCTGAAGAAGGCGGAAAGCCTGGGCGCCACAACGTTGATGGAGAAGATGGAGGTCACCGGTATGGGTTGGATGGGGATGTTCCGCGACCCGGCCGGGAACATGATTGGCTTGTGGAAAGAAGTGATGCCACAAAGCAGCTAGGCGACAGTCATCCTTCATCAAGGAAACCCCGACGATGTACTCGGGGTTTCCTTGATTCTCTGGACTGGAAGGCTCACTCTTTCAGATACTTCCTCTGCCACTCGAACAGCTTGTTCAGCGCCTCGATCGGCGAGAGGGCATTGACATCGATGGATTTCAGCTCAGACAGCAGCGGGTTGGTCTCGGGGAACAAGGCCAGTTGTTTGGGGGCCAGCGGGTTGATGCGCACGGCCTTGCCGGAGGAAGCCTCGAGCTGCTGCAAAATCTCACCCGCCCGCTGCACCACCGGGTTAGGCAGGCCGGCAAGCTGCCCAACGTGGATGCCATACGAGCGGTCGGCGCCGCCGGGGATGATCTTGTGCAGGAAGACCACCTGGCCCTCCGCCTCGCTTACCGCAACGTTGTAATTACGCACGCCGGGCAACAGATTGGCCAGCTGGGTCAGCTCGTGATAATGAGTGGCGAAGAGCGTCTTGGAGCGCAGGCGGGGGTGATTATGCAAATATTCGACCACCGCCCAGGCGATCGAGACCCCATCGTAGGTGCTGGTGCCGCGCCCGATCTCATCCAGGATCAGCAAGCTGCGCGGGGTGGCGTGGTGCAGGATGTTGGCGGTCTCGACCATCTCGACCATGAAGGTGGACTGCCCGGCGTGGATCTCATCCTGAGCGCCGATGCGGGTGAAGATGCGGTCCACCAGCCCGATGCGCGCCGCCGTTGCGGGGACGAAGCTGCCCACCTGCGCCAGCAGGACGATTAGCGCCACCTGGCGGATCAGGGTGGACTTGCCGGACATGTTCGGACCGGTGATCAGCCGCACCCGCTCGCCCTCCTCGAAGAGCACATCGTTGGGCACAAAGCGCTCGCCGCTCAAGCTGTGCTCGACCACCGGGTGGCGGCCGTCGTGGATCTCCAGCACGTCTTCCTCGACCACCTGCGGGCGAACGTAGCCGTACAGGGCAGCCGTCTCGGCCAGCGAGGCCAGCACGTCGAACTGCGCCAGAGCCCGGGCGGTGGAGAGCAGGCGCACCGCCGAAGAGGCCAGCCGGGCGCAGAGCTCTTTGAACAGGCGCGCCTCCACCTCGTGGATACGCTCCTCGGCATTGAGCACCAGGGTCTCGTACTCCTTCATCTCCGGCGTGATATAGCGCTCGGCGTTGACCAGGGTCTGCTTGCGAATGTACTCGGCCGGGATGGCGGTGGTGTTGGCGTGGGTGACCTCGATGTAGTAGCCGAAAACCTTGTTGTAGCCGACCTTGAGCGACTTGATGCCGGTGCGCTCGCGCTCGACCGCCTCCAGGTTGGCGATCCACTCCCGGGCGTGGCGGGAGCGCTCCAGCACCCCGTCCAGCTCGGCGGAGTAGCCAGGGCGGATCACGCCAACGTTCTGCAGGGTGGCAGGCGGGTCTTCGTCCAGGGCGGCCTGGAGCAGGTCGTGCTCGTCCTGGCACAGGTGCAGGTCGTCGAGCACGGACCTCAGCGCCGGGTCTTGCTCGGGCAGCAGGGAGCGCAGGGCCGGCAGGCGGGCCAGGGTCTGGCGGATGGCGACCAGGTCGCGCGGCTGGGCGCTGCCGCCCAGGACGCGGTTGACCAGCCGCTCCAGGTCGCCCAACGGCTTGAGCGCCGCGCGCAGCTCAGCCCGCAGCAGGCCGTCCTGGTAGAAGCGCTCCACGCCTTCCTGGCGGGAGTGCACTTGAGAAACGTCCAACAAGGGTTTGCTGACCCATTGCCGCAATAGGCGCTTG
>Ga0154774_1090_pt8 | contig 11724 bp, 13 predicted proteins | sample Rifle2008BG16ft_FD_105782 | JGI IMG/M metagenome (GOLD analysis project Ga0154774, IMG submission 105782) | Chloroflexi bacterium RBG_16_57_11
GGTTAACCTGGCCGTGCGCCGCCGCTACCCGCTGGCCTCCCAATTGCTGGTGGCCAACCTGGCCGACCTGCGCGGCGTGTCCCGCTTGTTCCACGGCCTGGTGTCCCGCGAGATGGAAAAGGGCTACCGTGACATCCCCGCCCGGCTGCCCGCTCACCTGGACCCCGCCAATTACGTCCTGATCCTGCCCGACTGGAAAGGCCAGGCCGTCCGGGCGGTCGGCCTGCCTGGCCCGCTGCGTCACCCCGCCCTGGCAGTCCTCGGCCGGGGTGGCCTGCTGCTCGGTGTGCACCAGGGGGACGACCTGGCGGACGCCGCCATCCGGTTATTGGAGCAGGCCGGGATCTAATATTTCAATATTCCTGGTGGGAGATCGCCTGGCGGATCCGTTGTTCGATCTCCGCCTACTTTTCCTTGAAATCCTTGGCGAAATCATCCGGCATTTCGGGCGTATCCGGCACTTCCTTGAGCACCCACCACGCCAGCAGCGTGGCCAGTACGAACGCCACCGCCAGGACCCCGGTCACCATCGTCCAAATCCACAGGCTGACCGTCCCCGAGGTCGATTTCACACGCGCTTCCAGCGGTTTCCCTGGGTCGTACAGCACCTTCACCTCATCGCCCACCGCGAAGGACGGCGGCCAGCTCCCCTCCGCCATCTGCACCGTTTGGCGGCTGCCATCCGCCAGGCTGAACGCCACCACCGGGTAATAGAACTCGTTTCCCTGCTCATCCTTGCGGGTGACCATCTCCACCACCTGCCCCGGCGCCTCCACCTCCCGGGACATCCCCCGCCAGGTGCTCACCCCGGTCAGAACCGAGATCACACACATCAAGGCAGCTACACCGATGAACACCGTCAGGACGATCAGCCCCAGGTTGATTGATGGCCTCGCCGGGGTTCCCAGCTCGATCTCCCTCGTCCCCGCCATCAGCCCCAGCAGCTTTTCGCGGTCCGCCTCGTCCGGCACTTCGTCCAGGCTTTCGTACTGCACCCCGTCGACCTCGAATGAGACCACTTCGTCGCCCTGCCACTGGATGGAATATTTCTTTTCCATGCATCTCCCTGATCGTTATGTTAACTCAATGATCCAGGATCATTGGACTCGCTCATAAATCGTGATATTGTCTATCGTGATATTCCCTCGAATTCGGAATTTGAGCAATTTGTCAAATGACCAATCATCTGTCCCATAGGTGTCGTGAACTGCTTGATCCAAATCGACCTGCAGTTTAACCCAGTTTGTGTTCGAGAACGATTCTGGGGTCAGATAAAGAACCCATTCGTTCTCGCCAGTGGTTTTTTGTGAAGGTAGTGGTCCACCCTCGCCAAGTTTATACTTTAACCACCCCGTCTGGTAAGCGCCATCGATTCTTGTCATGCCAATATATGTGTAAATGCTGGCCGATTCATCATCGTATCGCGACACGACTTCAAGATAATCACCAAACTCCTTTACTCTTGGGTTTAATTCCAGATCCAGGCCGTAGAAATTTTCTTCGGGCGAGGTTATTCTCAGCGCGTTGCCTACTTTGGGATCAACAATTTGTGTGAAGGCGATCAGTTCGGTGTTTCCTTCCACAAGCTTCCAATCATGCTGCAGGGGAGAATCTGGATAATCAAATTGAATCGTCTCCAGAGTCAATAAATTAGATGTTTGTTCTGGCGAGTTCAAGCCAAGCATGTATACCAGGACCACGCTCAGGGTGATGCTGACGACAATACTGACGATAATAAACACTACCAGCCAAAAGGAATGTTTCTTGGGGCGGCGTAACACGTAATTCTGCGGAACAAGAATCCCCGGAGCTTGATCCGTATGTTCCTTCCTTGATTGGATCATAGAAACGAGAATATTACCGACGGTGGTGATCACAGAGCCAATGATGGCTCCAAGCATTGCTGTAAGTGCGGCGATGTCCATGAGGTCAAGTCCTGTCAGGCTGGCGGAGCCTGTCGTCCGCTGGCTCCAGGCTGCCGTGCCCGACGCTTTATCATTGTTTTTTATTACTATCCTAGCAATGTGTTCAGTTTCAGCATCACTTCCTCGACCGTTCCCGGCGGCAACGTACAGGCTAGTTCCGCCTGCCTGGCTCTCCAATCCAGGCTTTTGACCTGATCGGATAAGATGGCTCCACGGATTTCCAGCCCCTCGGGAATTAAGACTTCGTAGGGATAGCCCTTAACCTGGCTGGTAATCGGGCATAGTATGGCCAGCCCGACCTTGTCGTTGTATTTCGCCGGGGAAAGTACCAACCCCGGGCGACGCCCGGCCTGTTCGTGCCCCGCCTGCGGGTTGAAGGTGATCCAGACGATATCGCCACGCTGCGGGATATAAGCCACGGTTTCACCAGACTTCCTTACCTACCGCCTCGCCGGTATCGATTTCGTGGTGAATATTTTCGCTGGTGACGCCAGACAACAATTTATCTAGCGACCAGCCCGGCGCCGCCACCGGCTTGACGATAATCTGCCCGTCGACGAGCGAAATTTCGACCGCTGAGTCGTCCTCCAGCCCGGCATCCAACGCAAAGGCTTTGGGGATTCTCAGGGCCAGGCTGTTGCCCCATTTCTGTACTTTGGTCAGCATCGGCTACCTCCTTGTGTATCTACAATAAAGATACACTATTTTACTCGATTTATCAAGTGTCCTGCTTGGTCAATATTAATCCCTTCAATCTCCTCAAATAGAAGATGCAAAGAGCCCATACTCGCTGCATCTGTCGGACTTATACTACATCGCCAAAGTGGGTTTTAATATATTTAGGTCGCTGTAACCAAGGGTTAAAGTGTACAAGTAGACTGAATTTCCAAGGGGATATTAAGCGGTTTACTTCCCGATGAAAGATAATCTTGTGAACACACCTATCTAGGCGAAATGGAGTAATGGACTTGCATCGTCTGATGCGAGGCAGGGCAGGCTATTACTAGGTAACTACTGTGATGAAGTATTCGCCGGCATTAATGTGTGAATGGTTATATGGAGATATAGGGCGATTTTATCTTGTCTGTATAAAATTGGTCAAATCCGTCTAAATGACTAGCAATGGCGTATGGAAGCAACTGATTCCTGCCAATATGCTGGTTTCGGTCCAGTGTTACCGAAATTGGAACAATCACGTATAATAGATACGGGTTGGATCTAGTAGTTAAAAATACTCTTGTAACGGTGAGGTATAATCAAATTATCCCTGGTGAATCTTCAACAGGAAAAAGATAATAGTTCACACTCGCATTGTGATCAATCCTGAGCGTTCATTTTCAACAAATCGATTGTCTGAGGAACACGGTCCACGATGGACTCGATCCAGTATAAACTTGCAGAGAGGATGACTATAGATCAAATCATTGCTGACTACAAACAACTGACCCTAGAAGACGTAGATGCCGAGTCAGCATATGCGACTAAGAATACCGTCCAATATGAGATCGAATTCGCTGGAGAGTAGTATCTATGAATTTATTAACTTATAAACCGACGAAAATTGCGATGCTATAATGGTAGCTGCCCTATGGTCAAATTTCCATAATGTATTCTTAGTTGAGTCACTGCGCGTTTCAGCAGTGATAAAGCCCTAAGACGGGCCGATGATGAAGAATGGATTCTTCTCACTGAGGGTGAGGATCACGGTAATCTTGTTAATCGCTTGAAGCAGCCAGCAAACGGAATTATGTTGATCCGATTTGATACGATTGATCACTGCTGGAAGATCCCCTAAATTATGCGGATTGATGGAAAACCAATCCAACCAACCATCTGACGCTACGGACCATATTATTTAAGGGGCGTAATATGACAGGAAATTATTACCATTTGACGCTAATTCGGTGGCCTTTCCCAATAGTACCCGATCGAGAATATTGCACTTTTATTGCAGATCGCCATCAGTTACGCTCGGACATAAGTACTCTTATTACTACTCTCTCTAGACGAGAGACTTCCTCAATTCACCTGTTTTGGTCTTGGTTTGGTGCTGGAAAAACTCATACTCTATTTTATTTAGCCAACCAAGCTGCGGAATTGAGTAAGCACAATAGCAACTTTGCCTTATACACCGCATACAGTGAGTTTCCAAAAGCGGCCAGGAGTTTTCTCGATCTTTATAGTTCTTTTATGACCGGTTTTGATATGGATATTTTTGTAGATGCATTCCTTGAAGTGTCTACGTGTGAAGATTCCAATCGCCTGCGCCGAAACTTAATGCATGCGTCTCCAGATTTAGCTAATGCTTTACAAGCTATGGCAACCGGAAAGCCAACGGATCAAATAACAGCGATGCGATGGTTGCGCGCAGAAGCTTTACCCATATCTGAGTTTCGAAGAGTGGGCATTTCGAAAAAAATAAGCTCGTCAGAAGAGGCTACTCGAATTTTAACTACATTGGTTGAGTTATTAGCTGTGTCGGCTCATAGCCAGGGTAGACCAGGATGCCGTGTAATGTGGATGTTAGATGAGTTTCAGCGTATTGAACGCGGGGGAGTAAGGATCCGCGACGAAATCAATACGGGTTTGCATTCCACATTCAACGCTTGCCCAAATTGGCTCAGTCTATTTCTGTCGTTCTCTGGTAAACCTCAACCCAACGGGTTACCGGCTTGGTTCAGCCCAGAACTACGCGATCGAATTGGACGTACTAAGGTTATGATACTACCGCCGATGCTGCCACAGGAGGCGTTAGTATTTGTTAAGGATGTTTTAATCCAACTCCGAATCCCTGAATACATTCAGACATCGCCCTACTTTCCCTTTGGTGAGGACACGTGTAAAGTCATCATAGAAGAAATTCAAAAGAAAGACGAGCTTAAACCTCGTTCTATCATGCAAGCTTTCAATGCAGTCTTGCAGGAAGCAGATCCCCAAATTGAAGCAGGTGAAATTGAGATCATTACACCTGAATTTGCTCGGCGGGTATTAGCAGATTACATTGTTCTCAAAGACAGCGAGGAGGGTTAATAAAATGTCCCATCTGTCTGAAATTGTTGGTGTTTACGGTGCTTATGAGTTTTTACAAGAATTAGAGGCTTCATCAAAAACTGCCTATCCTGTAGATGAACTTGTAGAAATTATGACTCGTTATAGCGCATCCGATCCCCAAGCTACGATTGAGGATTTTGTTGCTGCTAGTATCCTCCACCGAGATGGAGAGCAATTTGGTCTAACAGTTCTAGGAATTAAAACGTACTACTTATTGGATGCTATTAATGGTGGAGACATTAGGGATGTTTACAGACGTCTGAGCCGACTTGATAGCACCCTACGCACATACGAATTAATCCGTGAAGGGATGACCAAAGCATTTCTTCAGAATATAAACGAACGTCCTGGGTTTTCTCGGTTGTACTTTTGTTCACCCTGGATCAGCTTGGATCGCAAGCAACAAGAGATGCTAACTCATGCAGTTATTCGTGTTGAAAAGGCTCGCGGAGTTCAACCCGAGATTTTAGTGATCACGCGTCCTGAAGAGGGAACCATTGAAACAATTCCGAAAACCCTGAAGCCTTTTCAGGATTTGGGTGCCTCGATCTTCCTTAATAGGCGTTTACATACGAAACTTTATATTCGCGAACCAGATAGGAGCGGCGGTTATATAATGGCCATTGTCGGTTCGCAAAACTTGACTAAGTCGAACTATTTAGAACTTGGTATTCGGATAAATTCTGACAACCAGGTAATAGATCATCTGATTGCCTACTTCTGGGAAATCACAAATTACAGCCATGAAGTATGAAAGGAAAACGAATATGAGCGACGAGATTACGACAATCGGGCAAAGATATGGCCTTAAGCGCGAAAACTTCATCCTTGATCCACTTACGGACACGGATTGTTTTGCTCGTGACGATATCAACACTCACATGATTGCAGAAAGCCTGGATATTGACCTTGTAACAGGTCTTGCGCCCAAGCGACTCGTATGGGGACCTTATGGTGGAGGAAAGACACACACGCTAATGAGGACTATGAAGGAATTACAGCAACTGACGCCCATTCATCCTGTTCGCATTGAGTGCCCTGATTTGTCAAAGAAGTCGCGTTTTCACGACCTGTATAGAGAAGGAATTATGCGAGGCTTGGGCCAGGACTTTGTCATTGGTTTAATAGAGGATGTCGTTCAAACTATTGGTCTTGCCCGACGGGAAGAGTTACTCAATAGACATAAAAGTAAATTCGGTGATGAAGAGATAGCCAAGGCGACAGTCCGTTTGATTGATCCAAATTTTGACAAATTGCGTTTATGGAGATGGATTTCAGGCGTAGCGATGTCACGGCAAGACCTAGACGATCTCGGGCAAACTCAAGATTTGACTCAGACCGAAGCAGCGCGACTTGCTGAGGTAATTTGCTTGTTTGGAAGATTGTTGAAAGAAATCCGGCATCAAACTTTAGTTCTTGTCCTTGATGAGATGGAACGTCTTAAATCGATAGGCCCAGAAACGATTCCAACATTTGAGACTGGATTCACCCGCTTGGTTGATCCCAACCAGACGGCCGTGTCAGTACTCATCGGAGCCTCAGCAGCGTTGAGGTCGGAAATGGTCGAGATTTTCAGGGAAAATGGCCCCGTGGTGTCTCGCCTCGGCACGGATGCTGAGATCGAAATCGCATCTTTGGATGAGCCGGATGTAAATAAATTCATAAAGGGTGTAATAGCCTACATTCGTGATCCAAATGTTGAGCTTGGCGGCCTCATAGCTACAGCAAGAAAAACAACAAATGAATCCATTCATCCCGATTTTTTCCCTTTTACAGAGGATGCTGTAGATGCTATAAAAAGCCACCTGACCCAAATAATGACCCCACGCGAGATCACCATGAAAATGACGCGCGCTCTTGGGAAAGCTTTCCGCTCTAATAGCGTAGCCATAGCCTCAGATTGCATTGTTTGATTGTGAGGTGAATATGGGAGGTCAAATTCCCGAAGCAAGTTTTCGCACAGAACATGGATTCGCTATAAAACCAGAACTCTCACTCGACAAAGGGCCTGCTAATGGTTTATTGATGGGGCAGAACGCGCCACGTGAAGGATTTGAGGCTATATATCTCGGTAAGCATGCTGAGACGCCTTATCGTAATGTATGGCTTGATACCCGTGGTGCTCACGTTTTGTATGTTATGGGTAAAAGGCGTAGCGGAAAGAGCTATACACTTGGAGTTTTAGCCGAGGGCCTTGCTGCTCAGAGTTGGGTCAAGCAAGGTGAATCCTCACAAGGTGTTTTGATTCTGGATACCATGAATGTGTATTTGACTATGCCTTTTGACATTGAAAACACGCATTCAGACCAAAGCGATGTTGTAAAAGAGTTTAGAAAGTGGAAATTAAGTACTGAACAGCTCCCCATGACATTGTTTCGTCCACGTGGCACAACGACTCCTACAGCTGTAAATTCTGTAGAGATAGCATTACGTCCCTCGGATCTGGGTTCTGATGAATGGTGTGGCCTTTTCGAGGTTGATCCATTCGTTGATCCGCTGGGTCATTTAATTACGGAACTGTATGCAAAGGTGCTGACTGATGGATATACTGATTCGCGGAGCGGCAATTTTGTCCCCCCAAATCCAAATTTCTTGCTTCAAGACTTACTGATCGCGCTGGAGTATGATCACGATCTGGATCGCTATCACCGAGACACGCGTGAGGCTCTAAGAAGACGGTTGGATATGCTTCGCCGAGTACCCATTTTCTCAGACACGGGATTAGATGTTCGCCAACTTATGCGGCCTAGGCATATCTCAGTCTTGCTCTTACGGGAATTAGATCAACAAATGCGTGCGGTTCTGGTAGCTCTTATCGTTAAGCGTGTTATGCAGCTTAGAGGAGTCTCTGAACAGCAGGAGAGGATGATTACCATCCATCTTGCCCGTGCTGATAAATTATCATTATCTGATCCGACAGCTTCAAGCCGTGAGAAGGAATTAGCCGAAGAATGCCAACATAAAGCCAGGGAAGGTTTGCCTAGGTCCTGGATAATAATTGACGAAGCACATAACTACATTCCGTCACATGGTGTTATGCCATCTCGTAAGCCTCTGAAAAAGTATGTGGACGAGGGTAGAAATTTAGGATTGTCTATAGTAGTTGCTACGCAACAACCCTCAGGGCTTGATCCATCTATACAGCGAAACGCTGATATGCTTCTCATTCACGCGTTGAGCCATCACGATGATATTGTGGCAGCTGAGGGTATGATTAACGCAGCTTGTCCAGCGGAGGTTGCTATAGACACTCGGCAGAAAATTGAAGGTGGCCGTACATTTGAAACCCTAGTGCGGAATCTGCCCTTGGGTTATGCGTTGGCTTCCACTGACCGCGCAAATCGTTTGTTTCCGATTCGAGTACGACCACGAGCTACTGTACACGGAGGAACAGATTACTAATGCGGCCAAGAATCGTTTTCCGCACCCATTATCAGGTTGATGAACCAGCCTACATGAAGTTCTTGGTCAAGCTATGTACCTCCCCGGTACTAAGTAGTTACCGTGAGGTCGTGGCAGAAAAACTAGCTCGAGAAATTACATCTCGGGGCAAAAAACTCAATGTGGCTGCCGGTGGCTATGCGGTTGACCTTGCTCATGACCTTGATTTAATCACCCCAAATAATACTTGGTCGGAGAAAGGGCATCTTGTCAACTTAATTACTGATATTGAAGATGGCTACTTGGATAACCAACTTAAGCTAACTTTATCCGATAAATTGCTTTATTTTCGCGTTTTTTTGGAGGCGGATGGAGCTGCATTATTGTTTATTTCTCGTCGGTTAAAAGGATGCGAATGTGTTGCAAACTCAGACCTTACCTGGAATTCTTGGGCAAAAGAAATGTTTGTAGAAGTATATTCAGACTATTTGTCCTTAACCAGCAGCACTGCTGATCGAGTAGAACTGCGCCGCGCTATTGAACGAATTGGGTCGCGGGGATATGAAGGAAATACTGGTTCTCATAAAATTTTCATACACATGCAGACTCTTTATCGACTGGGTTTACTTACCCGGCCAGAGCTAACGGGGACAAGATCATATCAATTACCGCCAATTTTTGAAACAGATAAAAGAGGTCTCGAAACCTTAGTTGAGGAGATTCCCGATGTTCTTTCACTGGAAAGAATGATCGAGGCTCGTAAATGGCCTGAATTGGCGGTCAAGGTTTTTCAATTAACAACCGAGAGTTATTGTGAAAATATAAACGAGGAGAGTGTGGATAGAACCTTGACACTATTTGCGCCTTCTTACTATCGTGTTATAACAACAGGTGTACCTTTATGCTCTTTATCCACGCTCATTGAAGCAGTGCAGATAAGCCTTATCTCAAATTTCTCAATTTTCCTGTCGTTTGATGATGCACAAAGTCTGATTATAGCTGCCCAGAAAGAACGTCCCAAAGAAATACGTTTCCATGTTGACCGACGTGGCCAACCCGCATTCATAAAACTATCGGACAATATTTTGAAGAATTACACTTCTTGAACGGAGAAATATGGTAGAAGTTGAATTGAAGCCAATTCAAAAGGGAAGGGAAATCAGCAGTGAGGGTTATAAGCGGGTCGAAAAACTTCCTCGCTTTGTGGAAGATGGTATATCATATTGGTTGGACTCCCCTAATGGTCGGCACGAGTACACCCATCAATTATTTCGCTTCCCCGCGAAATTTCATCCACCTATAGTTCGCTGGGCGCTAGGCAATTTTGGCCGAAAGGGCTCTGTAGTTCTAGATCCATTTACAGGAAGTGGAACTGTCCAAGTTGAGTCTTTGGTTAGAGGTATTTCATCTGTTGGATTTGATATCGACCCTCTAGCATGTCTTATTGCACGTGTAAAAACCACCCCAATGAAACCGGATAGATTAACAGATGTATTAAACCAGCTACTGACTCTACTAGAACCATACAAACAAATCCGAGCAAATCAGGAACTTATCCCAGGTTCAGATATAACAGAAGAACAGTATTTAACTGAAGCTGTCGGATTGACAATTCCTCCTCTCTCAAACATCACACACTGGTTTAGATATTATGTCATCATTGACCTCGCTAGAATTTTATGGGCAATAAGCCAAGTCGAAATTAGCGAGCTGGAGAATCAATTCTTCAAGGTCTGCGTTGCTGCAATTATTCGGCGAGTATCAAACGCTGATCCAGACCCAGTGTCTGGATTAGAGGTCACAAGCGTTCAAGCTCGAAAGAACGCAACAAGAACAATTAGAGTTTTCAACGATTTTACAAACAAGACGCGCCAAGCAATACAGGGGATGAGTCAGCTTTGGGAAACCTCAACGCAAAATGGTGACAAGGTATCGGTACGGGTTATTCATGGGAATGTGTTGAGACTTTCAGAATTGTTAAGTGACACGTCCTCGGTGCAGGCAGGCTTTCCATTGGTGGTTACTTCTCCTCCCTACTGTAGATCGGTAGAATATAGCCGGAGACATCGACTTGAAATGTATTGGTTAGGTCTAGTAGAGAATCAGGTGGAGCACATCAATCTTACCCATACTTACATAGGTCGGAGGTTAGTACGAGCATCTGACTGGAATGAGGAGGTCGAGTTCGGTATCAAAGCCTTAGATAATACCCTGGACCAAATTGCTACTCAGGATATTCATAAAGCTCGTACTGTTAAGAATTACTTCCACTCAATGAAAAACGTATTCGACCAGTTAAATACGGTTATGAAACGAACTGGAACGATCGTATGCGTGATTGGTAATTCTGTATGTTGTAAAGTTTCTATACCGACAGCAGATTTTATTGCAGAGTTAACATCTGACCACTTTGTGCTCAAAAATCGGTTCTCATACGCTATACGTAATCATTACATGCAGTATGGATTATGGAATGGCGATGGGATAAAGCAGGAACATGTTCTTGTAATGAAGCCGAAGTAGCTCGTTAAGCGCATGTGCGATATTATCAATTTTCCCGATGAGACAGTTGTCCTATCGATCACTTGGATCGCACCGCGCCGTCTGCCTCCTACGCCACCACCTCCTCATACACCTCCACCCGATTCCCATCCGCATCCCGCACCCAGGCGTGCTTCCCTCGCTCCCAAACCAGCACCTCCCCCTCCACCTCCACGCCCTTCGATTTCAGCATCTCCAGAAATCCGTCCAGGTCGTCCACCCGCAGGTTGAGCGTGAAGCCGCGGCCTCGCTCTGCCAGCGGCTCCTCCGCCTGGTAGATGGCGAATCCTGGGTTCTCCCGCAGGTCCCCTCTCTCCGTATCCCGTGTGGTGAAGACGTGGAAATAATCCCTGCCGTTGGGATGCGCCTCCATCGGGATGCCCAGCACTTCCTCGTACCACCTGGCCAGCCTCCCGGCGTCCAGGCTGTCGATGAAGACGCCGCCAATGCCTTGTACGCTCGCCATGTTTTACTCCTCAATATTTCTGCCTGGCCACTTTACCGGCGCTCAACCCTCCTCCGGCACCTCCATCACACCTTCGCTCACCATCACGCACATCCCACCCACTCGCACCGCCACGATCTCCTCCTCGCGCTTATCCGCCTCGACCTCCAGCACGCTTGGTCGCCCCATCTCGAAGCCCTGCTCGATGGCCCAGCGCAGCCTCCCGTCTTGCAGCGCCACCCGGCTTCCCAGGTACCCCGCCAGCGCCGAGGCCGCCGCCCCGGTAGCCGGGTCCTCCTCGATCCCCATGGCCGGGGCGAACATGCGCGCCCGCACGTCATGCCCCTCCTGCTCCGGGTCGAGCGTGACGCAATATACATG
>Ga0154774_1075_pt1 | contig 11707 bp, 10 predicted proteins | sample Rifle2008BG16ft_FD_105782 | JGI IMG/M metagenome (GOLD analysis project Ga0154774, IMG submission 105782) | Chloroflexi bacterium RBG_16_57_11
CGACTCTGGGCAAACAGGCGCCTAACTTTGTACAGATGATGCTGCGCATGGCGCAGATGACCGACGACACCGAGCTTTCGTGCGACGAGGTATTGGCGCTGCTCGACCAGTTTGCCGAGGCGTCGGCGCGCGGCGAAGACGTGGCACGGCTGATGCCGCTTGTGCAGCGCCATCTGGAGCGCTGCATGGACTGCACGGAAGAATACCAGGCGCTGATGCGCATCCTGCGCGCTGCCCCAGCCCTATAAACAAAGCAAACACAACTGCGGGCAGCAATCCTGCCCGCAGTTGTGTTTAAGGAGAGAAGAGGAGATTTATGCGCGGCGCGCCAGTGCGGTAAAGACCAGCGCCGTGATCAGGCCGTACAGGATATGCCCCACCAGGCTCAGCCACTGCGGATTGCCGATGACGAAGACCATCTCGTTCATGCCCAACAGGAGTGGCATCAAGATCAACGCGCCGAGTACCCACCAAGCCACGCCATTGATCAGACCGCCTACCAGCACTGCGCTCCAGCTTAGCGAGAAGCGACCGGCGACCAACCCGTAGACAGCGCCGATAAAGGCGCTGATAAATAGATGCACCACGATACCGACCCCGGCACTCTCCTGGCGAACCAGCATACCTACCATGGGCAGCATGCCCATCATACCCATCAGCATGCCAAACACCACGCCGCCGGCAAGCCCGCCGAGAGCGCCCAGCCCGGCAAGTCGCGCCGGGGCAATGCTTCTTGATTGGTTGGTTGAAATCGCAGACATGGTTCCTCCTGGTGAAAAATTGATTGGTGATGTATATTGTTATAAATTAGACAACTGATCCGGCTTTCTTCTTACCTTTTGCCGCGTGATCATGTCTTTAACTTGCGCACTCGCCGCGGCCTGGGCAACGCTTGGACCAACACCGGAGGTGTTGCGCTTTTAATCGGAAAATCACGTTATAATGGGGGAGTATATTAAAATCAAGTGAGTAAAACGCAAGTGAGTGTTACGCTTACAGCGGCTTCACCTGGAAGGAGTACCTCATGCCCAATGTACGACTGTTCCCCCTCAATTCTCCAATGATGATGTTTGCCCGGATATTGCTGGTCCTGGCGGTTCTAATGAGCAGCTTGGTCTGGCTTACCCTTACCGCTCAGGCCGCACCACAGACCGAGACCAGTGATACCCCGAGAGTGGAAGCCTGGATGATTGGCAACCGGCTGTATGTCGAATCCAACGATTTGCCGCGTAACCAGGTCTTCACCTTGCGCGCCCGCCGCGCCTCGGAAGAAAGATGGACAAAACTTACCCGCGTCCAAGCTAATCGTTGGGGCGTTTTAAACAAGAGTGTGCGGTTGTCGGGCACCCTGGCGAAGGCCAACCGCTTGCAGGTTTGCCTGAAGGACAAGCGGGCCGGCCGCCAGTACTGCACCTGGGCGTGGCAGCTGGAATGAGCTGAGGACCGCACGAAGCTTCGCGCTTACAGGAAGTGGACGCCTTGACTGGCGTGGCACAGGTAGACTTGCGACTGCCGGCCGGTGACTTGCTGGTAGCCGTCTCGCAAACCGATAATAAAATCTTGGGCGTGGTCGAGTTCAACCAGGTTGATGGTGCAGCCGCCGAAACCGGCGCCGGTAAGCCGGGCTCCAATACAACCGGGAAGATGGCGTGTGAGCTCCACCAGCGTATCCAGTTCGGGAGTGGATACTTCGTATAGATTTCTCAGACTGTTATGACCGGCGTACATCAGCGCCCCCAAAGCCTGCCGGTCGCCACGCTGTAGCGCGCTCAGCGTCGAGCCCACCCGGGCGATCTCCTTGACCACGTGCTCGGCGCGCTTGCGTGGGATCTCTGACAGGTAGGGGGAATAGGCCGCCAGCTCGGTAGCAGCGACATCGCGTAGCGAAGTGACGCCTGGCAGGTAGGCTTGCAGTTCGCGTACGGCCTGCCAGCAGGCTGCCCGGCGCTCGTTATAGCCGGAATGGGTCAGGCTGCGACGCACGCCGGAATCGGCGATCACCAGGGCGATGCCCGGTGGGATCGGTGCCGGCTCCCACTCCAAGCTACGAGTATCGAAATACAGGGCGTGATCTTCGACTCCGCAGGCGCTGGCGAACTGGTCCATCAGACCGCAGGAGACGCCGACATATTGGTTCTCGGCGCGCTGGCAGAGCTGCGCCAGCGCAAGGCGTTCTAACGACCAGCCTCCCAGGGCTTGCCACAAGGCAGCAAAGCCTACTTCTACCGCTGCAGAGGAGCTGAGACCGGAGCCGATAGGCACATCGGAGGTGTAGGCTGCAAACACACCAGGAGTGGAAAACTCTTCTTGCTGCAGGACCCAGGCCACCCCGGCTGGATAACATGCCCAGCCGGGCAGGGGATTCCCCGCGGCATCCAGGCGTGCATCCAGCCTCTCCGGGCGCAGGTCTACCTGCTGGCTCAGATCCAAGGCATGCAAGCGGGTGCAACCGTCTGTGTTGGGTGCGGCGGCGATGTACACGGCGCGGTCGATAGCCACCGGCAGCACCGGGCCAGCGTTATAATCTACGTGCTCGCCGAGCAAGTTCACGCGTCCGGGCGCTCGAACGATCAGCTCCGGTGCCCGCCCGAAATTTTCGGTGAAGGAACGATGCAATTCGGTCAGGTTCATGGTATGAATAGCTCCAGCAGGTTGGCGAAGATGAACAACGCCAGTGGAGGGTAGATCCAGGAGGTGGTGCCACGCTGTGCCGCCAGGACCATTATCGTCGGTGAGGTCAGCATGAGCAAAAAGGCGGTCACATGAAAGGGGAAAGCGTACCTCCGCAGCCATGTTTGGGCATGCTTCATAGGCATTATTTTAACATCGAAGCACTGGATAAACGGGAGATTCTTTAAGGAGGTCATCATGTTCCCCGAATTTGACACCGACTTCATCGAACCGGAGTACGAATCGCTTTCCTGGTGGCAATCCTGGCTCTCCGCGGTCACGAAGCCATCCGTGGCGACTTTCGATAAGATTGCCAATGACCCGCAAGCCTCGACCATTCGCGCGGCGTTGTGGATCTTTTTCAGCTCTCTGGTGGGTATGTTCATTTCCGTGCCGTTGGCACTAATTATTTATCCCCAGCTGCTAACCATCCTCCAGGATGCGGTAGGCGAGTTCGGCTCGGCGATGGCGGCAGCGGTGAGCCTGATGTTATGCCTGGTACCGCTCAGCGCGGCGCTCTCGGTGGTGGGGATGATGATCTCCAGCGCGCTGATCCAGCTCACTGCCAGGCTGCTTGGCGGACAAGGCACTTTCGAAGGCACCTTCAACTGTCTGGCGGCGATCGCTTCGCCAATCACGCCGGTCACCTCTGTCCTCAGCGTCATCCCGTTTGTGGGCAGCTGCCTGTCCGCACCGTTGAGTATGTATGCCTTAGTTTTGTACGTGGTCGGGGTGAAGGCTTCCAACCGCTTTGGCTGGGGTGCAGCGATCGGAGCGGTGCTGTTACCAGGGCTGGTGGTCGGCGGGTTGTGTTGTTGCCTCGTCTTCGCAATCAGCGCGGTCTTCGGCGCGGCCGTCCAGGATCTGGTGAACCAGGGCGCGATCCCGGTTCGGTAGACGTGGACTTTACTGGTTGGGTTTAAAGATTTTATCGCGAAGGGAGCAAAGACAGCAAAGGTTTATATAGCGGAATAAGGCGCCGGATGTGAGGTCTGACCGCGATTCAGGTGCGTCGATCCTTTATGAACAGGTAATTGACACGCGAACAATTTGGGTGTATCACGTATATATAGTCTAAGGAGAATAAAAATATGGATCACACCCTAATTCTTAAACGGGCCTGGAACATCTTGTGGAGCTACAAGATGCTGTGGGCTTTTGGCTTTCTGCTGGCGATAGCTTCGGCAGGAGGCGCCAGGAGTTATAACCCCTCTACACCGGACTTCAATCGGAGAAGTAACGACTTCTCGTTCGATAATTGGAGATACACACTCACACCAGAAGTGGAACGTGCGGTGCGTAGCCTGGAGCGTCTGTTCTCGCCGGATATGATCAGCTTCTGGATCGGGTTGGGGATCGCCGTGCTGTGCCTGATCCTGCTGGTGGCGGTCGTTTTTGCCATCATTAAATATGTCAGCCTTGTGTCGTTGATCCGCATGGTAGATGGGCATGAGACGACAGGCGAGAAGGCTGGCTTCCGGCAGGGTTGGCGGCTGGGCTGGAGCCGCTCCGCCTGGCGCCTGTTCCTGATCGATCTGGTGATCGGCCTGCCACTGGCAGTGATTGGGATGGTCCTGTTTGGTTGTGCTTTGCTGCCGATCATCCTCTCGGCAACCTCAGGGAACGAAGGGCCAATCATCGCCGCTATGGTGATCACCACCGGGTTAATTTGTGTAATGTCGATATTGTTCTCCCTGGTGGCGCTGGCGCTGGGGCTCGTGATCAATCTGATCCGGCGCTCTTGCGTGCTTGGGGGCAGCGGGGTGATCGACTCGATCAAATTGGGGGTGAAGCTGTTCAGAAGCCACCTCAAGGACGTGTCTGTGATGTGGCTGATCCTGGCAGGCATCCATATTGGATACGCGATTGTGATCATCCCGGTGGTCCTATTGCTGCTTGGGATTGGTCTGGCGGCCGGCGTGGGAGTCGGCTTGGCGACCTATTTTGGTCTGCAGGCCATCACAAGCCAGGTGGCAGCGATCGCGACCGCTGTCATCCTGGGGATGATCTTGCTCTTTACGATTATGGGGCTCCCGTTGAATTTCGTGGAAGGGCTGCGGCTGACGTATTTCTCTACCACCTGGACGCTGACGTATCGTGAGCTGATCCAGGTCAGGTTGGTAGAAGCCGGACCGGAGCCGGAGATAGGGCCGTCTTCAACTGAGCCGCCGCCAGCTGAAATGCTGCCCGCTTAATGGATTTTCGCGAAGCAAAAGCGGCGCCTGGATACAAGGCGCCGCTTTATGTTATATATTAATCAAGGATCTTAGGATCAGGCGGAGATATGCCCCAGGATCTGCTCCGCCAGGACATCGAATTGCCTGGAGAGGATGCTTTCGGGTTGGAGCAGGTACATCGGGGCCGCACGGTTTACCGCCAGGTAGGCTAGTTCAGGGGCAGGTGGAACACCCAAAGTGACAGTTTGACTCAGCGCCTCTTCTATCTGGCTCTTCGACAAGGTCATTTCGGCGCGCGTCCGGTTCACCGTCACCAATGTGAGGGCTTTAGCGCTGCCGTAGGTGTGGGTTTTTAGCTCATTGATCAGGTCGTGAGTGCGCTTGACGGTTAACAGCAGAGGCTCGACAACAATGAGCATCTCATCGCACTGGCGGGTGAAGGTATCCATGGCCGGGTGGAAGCTCGTTCCGATGTCCAGCACGATGAGTTCGGCCAGTTGGCCAAGCTCGTCGACCAGCGCTTCGTACTGGGCCAGGGCTGTCATGCAATCCGCGTCGCAGGTCTGGGTGGAAGCCAGCAGCAACGGCACACCGAAGGCGGTCTGTGAGATCTGACCGCCAACCGTTCCGGAATCGATCTCGGAGCGGTTCATGCGCAGCATGTTACCCAGGCCGAGGTCGGTAATAATGCTTAGCTCTTGTCCCCAGGTGCCTTGGCCTGGCCGCATCTCGGCTGCCAGCACGCGCTTGTTCCCTTTTTGTTTTGCCGCGACCGCCAGATTGAGGGCGATCGTGGAGACCCCCAGGCCGCCTTTGGCAGCCATCACACCCACTATGTAACCTTTCTTCGCCCGTGCTTCCGTGCGAGCTTGCTTCTGCGCCAGTAGGGTCCTGATATTCGCTTGCAGCTCGACAGGATGGGCGGGCTTGGTCAAGTAAATATCGACGCCGGCCTCGTAGCCAGCCACTTTGTCCTCTGTCTGGGTCTTGGCGGTGAACATCAGGATGGGGATCAGGGCGGTCTCCGGATGGCGGCGCAAGCTGCGAGCCACCTCGAAGCCGTCCATATTGGGCATCATCACATCCAGGACGATCAGATCCGGACGCTGTTCGTGGGCTAGCTTGAGCGCATGCAAGCCCTCGAGCGCCTCCAGAGTTTCGTATCCGAGGCGCTTGAGGAAGATGCTGAGATATTTCACGGTTTGTGGGTCATCATCGACGATCAGGATTTTCTCAGCCATGCGGAACTCCTAATTATGAATGCACACAGATGAACAGGGTATTCAGGATAGGGATTTATTGAACATAGATGATCATAGAAAGCGCGATTGACAGGATATTCAGGTTAAGATTTTAATTGCACATGGATGGTCAGGATACTCAGGGTATTGATTTATTAATTTGGGCTGCACCCAACAGTCTAGCACAAGCATGTAAACAAATCAAGTAAAACCAAGTAAATTCCGTCCAGGTAATCCGCTCTCGCGTGCGGCAACCGCGACCCTGCCATAGGGATCATTTTCTTTTCATCCTTCCCGGGATAGATTTCGGGTAAAATGTGACTGTGAGCACAAAGAAGCATCGCATGCAGAGGGTCATTCAATCACGCTGGTTACCTTGGACGATCGTCGGGCTGGTTCTCCTGGCGACCCTGCTGTTCGAGATCGTGCGCCCCACCTGGATCGCCGCGCTGTCAACGCCCGGACAGGCGGCGGTGTGGGCTGCAGCGCTGGCCGGGCTGGGATTAGCTTTCCTGTCGCTGAACCGACTCAACGCGCTGATCGAGCGAAGCGACCGTAACGAGAAGCAATTGGAGCAGGCACAGCGCCAGGTGGACGAAGCCTACAGGCGCATGGAAACGCTGTTCCACGTCAGCCAGAAATTCGTCGAAGCCAGCGATGAAAACCAGGTGATCGAGCCTGTGCTGCGCCTGATGGTCGAGCTGACCGGGGCGCAGGGTGCGGCGTTTGTCCCGCTGGACGAGCACGGCCAGCCGCAAACTGCCCTCAGCTTTGGCGAGCTGCCATACCCGGTGAACGAAGCCTGGCTGGAGTACCTGTCCAGCGCAGAAGTACGCGAGCGCTGCCGCGACTGCGAAGTGCGCGAGCCGCTGGAGCGCCCGGCGGATTGCCCGGTGTTGAAGGGGCCGTTCGAAAATGGCGCCGGTCTGGCTTGCCTGCCGGTGAGACGGGGTGAGCGCGAGTTCGGTGTGGTGAACCTAGTACTGCCGTGGCCGGGTGGCCTGGACGAGCGAACGCGTGCCTTCATCGGCGCGCTGCTAGAAGAAGCAGCGCTGGGGTTGGAGGGGGTTTACTTGCGCCGGAGGGAGCTTTCGGTATTGCGCCAGATGCAAAACTTGCGGCATAAGACCGACTTGACCGCGCTGCTGAACAACCTGTTGGAAAATGTGTACAACATCCTGGAAGCCGATTTTGCAGTGATGCTGGTACCTGGCAATGGAGGCCACCTGGCCAGGGTGGACCTGTCAATGGGGAAATTCCCGCCTCAAGCCCAGCCGTTTGTGGATGGTCTGCTCCAGGGTGTGATGATCTCCGGTGAGCCAGTGCTGCTGGGCGACCTGGCTGGCGACCCCGCTGGCGACCCGCGGTCGCGCCCAGAGCTGAAATCCCTGCTCGCCGCGCCCTTGCTATCTCCCGAGCGGGCAGTGTTGGGCGCGATTCTTGTTGGCCACCAGCAAGCGCGGGGTTTCCAACGGGGTTTCCAGCCACGCCACCTGCCGCTGTTACAGACCATCGCCGGGCAAGTAGCGCTGGTGATTCAAAACGCCAGCTTGATGGCCGAGCTGGAGTACCAGACCATGCTCCGGGAGCGAGCCCGGCTGGCGCGGGAGATACACGACGGCCTGGCCCAGACGATCGGCTTTCTCAAGCTACAGGCAGCCCAACTGCGCACCCAGCTGGATAAAGGTGATGCAGTGCGCGCCCGCCAGAGCGCTGACCTATTTTACGCTACGCTGAGTGAAGCCTATCAGGACGCACGCCAGGCGATCGATGGTCTGCGCGTCTCGCCGGATGAATGCGGCCTGTCCGGCTGGCTGCACCAAATCGCCGACGAGTTCCAGGACTTGAGCGGGCTTCCGATACATTTGGAGGAGTCGCCGGTCGAGGCGAGCATCTCGCCTGAAGTGCAAGCGCAGCTGATCCGCATCATACAGGAGGCGCTGAGCAACGTGCGCAAGCACGCCCATGCCGGGGAGGTGTGGCTGGTGCTTGGACAAACAAACGACGATCTGGTGCTGGAAGTGCGTGATGACGGTCAGGGCTTTTCACAGCAGGACATCACCACCGCTTCGCGCCACGGCCTGCGCAGCATGCGCGAGCGCTCCGAGCTGATCGGCGCCGATTTACAGGTGATCAGCTTACCGGGTCGAGGCGCGACCGTGCGGGTGCGCCTGCCGGTGCAACTCTCCATCGAGGTTTCGGAATGACCCGCATCCGCCTGGCAGTGGTGGACGACCACGCCCTGTTTCGCGCCGGGCTGATCAGCCTGTTGAATGAGATCCCCGAGTTTCAGGTGGTGGGTGAGGCGGGCGATGGGCGGTCAGCCCTGGAGATGGTGCAGGTAAAACAGCCTGAGGTGTTGCTGCTGGACGTGAACATGCCCGGGATGAGCGGGTTGGAGGTTGTGCGTGAGCTGCGCAGCCTTCCGGGGGCAGGTAAGCCGCGCATAGTAATGCTGACCATTTCCAAGAGCGAGGAAGATTTGATGGGGGCGATCGCCGCCGGGGCGGATGGTTATTTGTTGAAGAGCGCCGAGCCGGACGAGCTGCGCCGGGCGATCCAATTGGTGCACGAGGGGCTATCGGTGCTCTCGCCGCAGGTGACGCGCCAGGTGATGCGCGCCGTGGCCTACGGCGACCGGGAGCGCGGGGCGGAAAGCGGGCTAAGTCGCCGGGAGATGGAGGTGCTGGCCTGCCTGTCGCAGGGCAAGACCACCGCCCAGATCGCCGCTGAGCTGTTTATCTCCGAGAACACGGTCAAGACCCACGTACGCCACATCCTGGAGAAACTGGAGGCGTCGAACCGTGCCGAGGCGGTGAGCAAGGCGACGCAGATGGGGTTGATTGGAGGTGGAGAATAACTTACAACCTCCGGGCAGTGGAATGAATCCAGCCCTGATCACTCTACGGCTTTGTCCAGGCTCAAAGTTACATTTGAAAACAGGCGCTACTCAGCCTGCAAAAAATTACAGTGTTCCGTCCAACATATTTTTACATTACAGAATCACATTGGACGGAACACTCATTTCTGTATAGCATTTCTCTAGGAGGTGATGGCTCAGCTCTATTGTGGATTGACCAGCACCCAAATTAATTCATTATCACCCGGTTCTTCCAGGGCAATCCCAATCGTAGAAGCGCTCTCGCCAATTTGTACACCATTTACTTCTGTTGTTTTTAGCGTTCGCACGCCTCCGTCATCCCCGAGCGTCAATCGTGTCCCCGCTGAGAGCGGTCCACTCAAGGCGCTGGCTTTTACCTGCGCAGGACCATAGATGATTATCGTAACATATTGGCCTGGTTCAACCATTCCCTGGCGCGGCACCAGGCGTTCCTCGGATTTTCCCTGCTGAGAGTCTGCTCCACTGCTCACTTCAGCCCATCCCTGGACCACACCGATGACCGTCTCTCCGTTTTCAGCGGCTTTGACCTGCATGAGGGTGGCAACTCCAGCAAATTGGCTGGGTAGCAGACCCTGGATGGAGACGATATCGCCGGGTTGAAGGGCAGTGTTCCCTGCATTAACCCCAAACACCGTGATTGTGCAACCGACGCAACCATCCCTGGCATATATGGAGCCGCCGAACCAGCCGGCGTACCCACCAGCGGAATCAACATGTACGCCATCTGCGCCAGCACTGGCTACATGTAAACCGCTACCGCCGGCGAACCCAACCCATAAACCCGCATTGTTAGCGGAAACCACCGCTACGCCATTGTTCCCACTGTTGGCTACATACAAACCGTTGTCGCCGGCTGATCCAACATATAAACCCTGGTAGGTAGCGGAATCCACTGCTACGCCATTGCCCCCAGCGTTGCCTACATACAAACCGTTGTCGCCAGCGTAATCCACTGCTACGCCATCTATCCCAGCGTTTTGCACATGCAAGCCGTGGTCGCCAGCAGACACAACTAACAAACCGCTTTGGCCGGCAGACCCCACTCCTATGGCTTGGCCCCCAGCATCGTCCACCCATAAAGCACTACCGTCGACTTTATGGACCCAATAAGCCACCTCTTTAGCGTAGTCCACTCCTACGCCAAGGACCCCAGCATTGCCAACCCATAAACCGTTGGTGGCGGAATCAACTCTTAAACCGTTTGTGCCGGCGGAAACAACTCTAAAACCGTTAAACGTGGCCGAATCCACAATCACGCCGGCTGCGCCTGCATTGAGTATCCGCAAACCATGTCCACTGTCATTGCTTAATACCAAGGGGGCATTCCAAGGCTCTCCATAGGCGCCATTGATGACTAATGGTTCAGAGCCCGTCCATGTTTGCCCCAGGTGGTTATGGTCCGAGCGGCCTCCACCGGGAAATTCTGACAAGGGAATGCTTCCCTCTGAAGTCGCAGGTAAGTCTTTGGGGTTTGGGGTCGGCTCCTGGCTCGCGAGGCGTAGGGTGTATTGGCCTGCGCTGTTCTCTGGATTGCCGTTTTCGGCTAAGCGGCCTTCGTAAGTGAAAACTGAATTTCCTGCTGATACATCGGCTGCCGGATTGCCGCCAACCATCAAGACGATCAATGTGCAGAATAGAATCAGGGACATTTTGCGTTTCATTTTATCCTCCTATCGGATCATATGAATGGGAATCTAGTAGGTCGGCTGATCTCGGTATCTTTGCCATGTTTCCTCCATTTTTGATAATCCTAATAATTGACTCTACAATCTCCCCTATAATTGCAGAAAAAAACTACCAATAACAGGTAAAAGACTGTCAAAAACTGTTAATTTCCATTACCCTTAAAAACAGTAGTGTGTGGGAGGCGTCAGCCTCCCACACACCACAAAGCCACATAAAAAGTCGGTTTACTACAGTGCTGGTTCAGTGGGGGGATTGACAAATGCGATCAACGCCTCGATCTCTGCCTCACTCAGCTCGAGGTTGGGCATCTCCGTCTTCGGCTTGACCGCCTTGGGGTCTTTGAGCCACAGGCGCAGGAACTCCGGGGCAGCGACATAGTTGTTCAGGTCTTTGCCCACATCCACACGAAAGGCTGTGAAGGCCGGCTCGATCCGTGGATTGTTATGGCAGGTCACGCAGCCTTTGGCGATGAACAGGATTTTGCCATACTCCTCCTGGGTGACCGGCTTGCCGGTGGCAGGCTGCCCACTGGCAGGCTTGCTTGCCGGAGGAGCAAGGCTCGACGGTGTGTTGGCTGCCGAGGCAAGCCCAACGCCAAAAGCCAGCAACCCTACGAATACCAGGGCAAGCGCCCAGCGAGCCTTCTTGCGCCAGGCTAGCCCGACCGCTAGGCACACCAAAGCCAATCCTAGAAAGCCCGCCAGGATCGCCGGGGTGAAGGAAAACTCCTTGCTCGTGGGGGGTTTTACCACAGGCTCGCTTGCCATAGGTCCGCTAACGATCAGGCTGGGCATAGGCTGGTCCATGGAAAATGCCTGGATCGACCAGGACCAGGAGCCCGCCTCTGGGAAGGTTATCGATGCCACATAATGACCTGCCGCCCCCTCGGCATTGGCCCCCACAATAATCGTCTCGCCTGTGGCAGGGTTCTTGGCAGTTAGTGTTGGGTAGAGTCCAGTCATCCGCGAGGCATCGCGGCCGTGTTGCCGCACGGTAAAGCCGATCAAGACCGGCTGATTGGCGTTAATCTG
>Ga0154774_1094_pt4 | contig 11669 bp, 10 predicted proteins | sample Rifle2008BG16ft_FD_105782 | JGI IMG/M metagenome (GOLD analysis project Ga0154774, IMG submission 105782) | Chloroflexi bacterium RBG_16_57_11
CCAGTGCAGCCAACCCGATCAGCGGGGGCAGCCAGGCGTACAGCGCCCCGAGATGCAAACCTACCAGGTCGGTCCAGAGAAACAGAATAGGGTAGATCGCCAGGCTTACTCCGCTGGCGAGGGCCAACCGTTCCCAGAAACCGAGCTTGTACCAGTCTTTCCATAGTGCATCCAACAACCCCCAACCCGGCAGTACAAACAGGAACACTCCTGCGATTAACCATAGGATCCAGGCGAATCCCTCCTGGATCAAGCCAGCCAGCTGAGGCAGAGTCTGGTACCCAAGGGCGAAGGTGAGCTGCGCATCCTGCGGTTGCCCGTTCTGGTAGAGGGCACCGTACAGGTACACATCGCCGTTGGCTGCGCCTGCCTCTACGCTTCCCGTTCCATCGACTTCGAGCTGGAGGTAATAATCCTGGCGGTTGGAATCAACCAGAGCGGGAAACTCGAAGGCGTAATAAACCGGCTGCTCAACCTGGGCGATGGGTATCGAGGCCGTGCGCAGATCATCGGTCTCCGCCGGGCCGGCGCGGATGTGCAGGACGATCTGCCCGGCGCCGGTTTCCGGCGGGCTCAGGTAGACCTGCAGGCTGTTCAATCCATCGTAATGCGCAGTGAAAGTTTGCCCGATTGAATTTTGGCTGTCCAGCACGACACTGCGGCTGTGCGCTGGCTGCTCGGATTTGAGGCTAACACCCGCGCAGCCAGTCATCACCAGGCTGATAAGGACCAGCATGGCAGGCCAGGCAAGCTTACGACTGATCTTCATCGCCGTTATGCTGATCTGTGGGAATTTCCAGCTCTATCCGTCGTAGTCGATAAAGTACTTCTTCCAGGATCTTGCGGTTACCACTGATTAAATCCGCCAGCAGGCCAATCAGCAGGATCTGAAAACCAATAATCAGAAATATGGCGGATAGAACGACGGACTGGACGTGACCTCCACCCTGGCCGATGATGTAAAAGTAAAGGAAGCGCAAGACCAGGATCGTGCCAGCCAGGATTAGCAAGCTCCCTAAAGATGCGAACACCCGCAACGGCCGATACATGGTGTACGCACGCACGATCGTAGATCCGGAATAGGTCAGATAATGTGGAATGCTGCGCACCAGCCGAGACGGGCGTGTATTGGGGTTGGTCCTGACTGGCACATACGCTACAGTAATCCCCCGGTTACCGGCCTGGATCAGTGTCTCGAGGGTGTAAGAATACTCACTGAGAACCAGGGTTCGCAGAGCCGCCTCCCGGCTCAGAGCACGGAAGCCGCTGGTCGCGTCCGGGGTTTTTAAGCCCGAGGCCTGGGCGATCACCCAGCTTCCCATGCGCTGCAGGGTGCGCTTGACCGGAGAAAATGCTTTCAGGCCGGCAACGCCGCGATCACCTACCACGATATCCGCTTCCCCACACAGGATGGGCGCGATCAACCGCTGGATGTCGTCTGCGTTGTATTGGTTATCTGCGTCTGTGTTAACGATTAGATCGGCGCCGTGATGCAAGCACGCATCCAGCCCGGCAACGAACCCTGCCGCCAGCCCGCGATGGGTATTCAGCTGCACGATATAGTGAACATTATGCGCTACGGCTACCTGGGCGGTTTCGTCCTGGCTTCCGTCGTCAATGATCAGGTATTCGATGACATCCACACCGGATAACTGGCGCGGCAAAGCCTCCAGGGTTGCTGGCAATGTTGCTGCTTCGTTGTAACAAGGAATTTGAATGATCAGCTTGACAGGCTTCTCGATAATCATTTCCTCTTGTTAGCCGTTATCTGCTTCTGGAAACGATCGGCAGGTAATAGCCCAGCGGTTTGAGGTTCCACACACCTGAGCCAAACCAGTTCCCTGCTTTGTCAAAGATCTGTGCATAAAACGCCCCGCCGTACAGATTGGGCAATGTCGCTGTGTCCACCATTAAATTCCAGCCATCGCTTCCATCCCAATCCTTGCCCAAGGATGTCCAGCCAGAGTTCAACCAATCGGAGGAGTGCCAGAAAAAGCGCACGTAACTGATGCCGCTCTGCCCATCACTGGCGAAGACGCTCAGATTGGTTGGCGCCAGGCGCACAACGCCACCGGGTGCAGGCTCCTGGATGATCCCAATTGGATCGTCTTGATCTCGCACCATTTTCAGCGTATATCGATAATCATCACCACCTGAGCTGGGATGATCCCAGGATTGTACCTGTACGTAATAATCACCTGTGCGAGGTAGTGTATAGGATAGCCATGAGTCGCTACGCTGATATTGTACCTGATCATCATTGCTTTCCAACACTGAGCGTCCATCCGAATCGAGCAGGCTTATGTAAGTGTCAAGAGGTGATCCAATTACCTGGGCTTCTGTCCAAATACCAACCTGGTCGCCGGCAGTGCCCCGGAAGCGGTAAAAGTCCATGTCACCACCCGGGCAGATCACCGCGCTCGATGATCCACCATATTGGATCAAGGTGGCCTGTGACGGGTCATTATCCGTGTCAGTACAAGCGGCTGGCGCCTCCTGGCTGACCGATACATCATCTACGATCCAACCTGTGTAATTGTTCAGAGCCCGGTCCAGAGTGACAAAATAAAACCGTAAGCGAACCGTTTGCCCTGCATAAGCCGCCAGGGAGATTGCCGGGCTGCGCAGCCAGTAATCGCTAGGATCGCCATAATGCTGTATCAAGTCACTGAATGCGCCTCCATTCACAGAAATCTGCACACGGCGTTGGTCATAATGCTTTTCTGGGCTTTCTGTATTGTACATATACCAGAAGCGTAAATATTGGGGTTGGCCTGCTGGCAAGTTGATCGGCAGTGAAGTGATGAACCCGGCGTTCGCCTCGCCGGTGTCGTAATTGGTCGCCGCAGGTGCGTATTTCCAGCTCTGCGTGCCTCCCTCGGTGTGGTTGGCGCTATTGGATTGCACCCAGCCACCACCACTGGTCCATCCCGAGCCGTTATTTTCCATCGTATCGGTGAAAGGCGGCAGAATGGTTGGCGATGTCGGCAGTGGACTGGCTGTCTGGATGGTTAATGCACGCGCCGTGCTCCAGCCGCTCTCTGCAGTGCCATTGCGCCCGCGCACCTGCCAGGTATAGCTGCCGGGAGGCAAGCCCCCGGGCTGCCAGGATATCTTTGCTTGCCAGGGCGATGAGCTAAATTCTATGCCGTTTAGCAACAGGCGCGCTTGGAACTCTAACGCACCTCCGGCATCCGCCCAGCTCAGGCTGAGTGATGCATCAGCGGGGAAAGCTGCGCTCGCTAAGGGCCAGATCGGCGCCGGGGTGCTGGGTGTTGTACCACGCGACTGTACCCTAACGGAGGAAACCGTCTTCTTCCCGATGCGGTTGTCGCTCAGGTTGCTATCATTACTTATAAAGGTCTCTGCCCGGCCTTGCAGGCTGGTTTCCTGATATAAGGTTGCCTGCAAATTCGTACCGACCTGGATAGAGACTATGCTGTTATCTCCCAGCGTGCCCAGGGATGACGGGTTCTGGAAGCTGCCTACCCCCAAAACGACGCACTCGCCCCGATAATCTTTCTGGTCGAACAGGGCGATCTGGCTGGCGCCTGGAACACAGGCTGGGGGCGGCGGGTTGCACGCATAGTTTTTGCTGAAATGTGTTAACCCGGGCAGTCCTGGCGCCTGATTGGATGCCCGATCGCGGATCTCCAGCGCCAGGCTGATGGGTCCATCTGGAATCTGGGCCTCACACATGTCCCAGTCCAGTGAAAAGGTGTTCGTGCTGGTCGACTCACCAATATCACTCCAGCCTTGACCGGTGCTTGCGATGATCTGGACACTCGCCAGACCGCTGTTTTCATCCAGCGCCCAACCGTTAATGGTTAGAATTGGTGACAGGATGATATCACCGGTTTTCGGTTGCAGAATACCTCCTACCGGAGGGGTTGAATCTGGGCTCATGAAGTTGTTCGACACATAGGAGGTTTGTGTGCTGTTGCATACGTCATCGTTATCGCAGTAAGACAGGTCAGATTGTAAGCGCGGCCGCCCGCCGTTAATCGACACATCGGCGAAAGTAATGTCCACCGACGTCCCCCAGTAAGAGCTGGGGTTCGTGTGTACCATGAAATGCAGGTGGTTGCCGGAGCTCACGCCGGTATCGTCGGCCACACCGATTTGCTGACCGCGCCGCACCTGCGCCCCAATCACCCGCAAGTCAGCGGGGATGCTGTCCTTCGCCAGGTGCAGGTAAAGCTGGTAGGTCACCGGTGAGGTACTGCGGTCTTCCAGCACCAGGTAATTTCCTGGTGAGTTTGCGTCGCCGTTTTCCTGCGACCAGCGCACCCGGACGACCCTCCCGCCTTTCGCCGCATGTACGTTGAACATCCCGCTCGGATACCCTGGACTGGCGAAATCGAAGGCGTAATGCGCGCTTCCGCTGGGTGTGTAGCGGTCATGGCCCACGCTCTGGGTCAATCGCATGGTATCTCCACCCCGCCAGGGAAGATAGTAACCGGTGATCGGAGCTGCTGGCGCAGCCGAAGGCGCCATTTCCGCGATTTCAGCGAAGGCAGATTTCTTCTCGGTAGGTACTAGGTCTTCAGGCGCGGATAGAAGGGCCTGGCTCCAGTCTGGATCATTGGGTAGATAGACCTTCCAACCATCATCCACACGTTGGACGATCACCAACCCTGGCTCGGTAGGCACGACATTCCCGGTGTCGGGATCGATTGGTATCAGCCACGCCGTCGCCCAGTTTCCATCTTTCGATATCGTGATATCGTCTATTCGGGTATCATAAAGGAAAAATGCCGGAAGGCTTTCTTTCTCTTTTTCGATGGCTTGCAGGATGGCCTGCTCGATGGCCTGCTCGTCAGCGCCTTGCGCGTTTGCCGGCAAAAAGGGCAATCCGGGAAACAAATTACGGCACTGTATCAAGATGAACACAATTGCCAGCAGGGCAGCCAGTTTTAGCAACCCATGCGCCAGGCGGTTGATCGTGGCACGGTTCATTACTGCTCCACTCCTCCGAGGTCAGGTCGCCAGGCTTTTCAAGGATCTGATCAGGGAGGATACTTCCACGGTGTTCACCAACGCCTCGATTTGATCAAGATCAGCCTGACCGTTTTACACAATCTGCGAATTTGCAGCGTGCCATGATGGGAATGCATGATCCGTGCCAGGCTTCTCTCTCGAGTAGGTTAAGCGGTTTGATGGACGCACTGGGTAACGCGTTTAGAAATGAACATTCGAACACGAGATGGGCATTTTCGCGTAAAATATGTGCAGGATTATAACACGCGTGAAGGTGTCCATTTGGCAGGCGAGGCGATCATGGAGTCACCGGCCGGGCAGGCTATCTTTTGCCTTGGGAGTGCTGCTCGCATTGGGTTGGCTCGCGTCGGTTTCGGCGGCGCCGTTGGTCCTCCAACAAACGGCGCAACCGTTGGAAGCTGCCATGCTTCAACAAGACACCATGACGCCTTCGCCAACGGCATCCTTATCCCCAACTGCCTCTCCTAGCCCCACACCGAGCCCATCGGCAACACCAACCCTCACCACAACTGCAGCCACGATGACGGTAACCCCCACCGGCTCGCCGGCTGCCAGCCTCACGGCGACGCTGACATCCACGCCTGCCGCCAGCGCCACCCTGGCACCCCCCTCTGCAGCCAGCCCAACCTGGACGCCGCCTTATCCATCTCCAATCCCTCCCAGCGCGGCAGTACCCGGTGTGCTGGCCTCTCCTACTGAATCCGGTCCCACTGCCACCCTCGTCCCTCTCCCCACGGTCACTTACCAGTTCCCTGGAGTCACCCCACGCGGGGATTTGATGGCCTTGGTCCAGCCCACCGAGGCGCAAGTCCTGCCAAAGGGTCAAAATCCCATCGCGCTTGGTTTTGGGCGCGGCTGGTTTTTATGGCTGGTCGTTGTCCTGTGGAGCGCGCTGGTTGCCTGGTTCGTCTTTGCGCAGATCATTGCACGCCGTCAATAAATATTTTTGTCGCCAATTCGATCCCATTCCCGGGCAAGAAGGAGCTCACGAAGTATTGAAAGCTTTGCTCCCGGTCTTCACCCCCTTCGTTGCTCAATAACAACTGCTTGCAGAATTCGGCCATATCCTGGACGATGCGCTCGTAGCGGTAGTAGGCCAGCGCGACCGGATCGATCTTTACTGCTCCATAACCCTGATAAAAAATGGCTTGAAAGTCTGGGCTGCTCCAGGTGGGGCAACCGCCAATCAACGCCAGGTCGCGTTCTCTGGGCGCCAGGATCGGGTTATCCCAATCCACAATGTAGATCGGTCCATCTGGGCTGATCAGCAGGTTACCGGGATGGATATCGCCGTGGCAGAGGACCAGCTCCGGTAATTGTTGTTGAAGCGCCTGATTGAGCGCCTCAGCGCGCTCGACGACAATATCGATCTCATCTCGCTTTGCCCTCATGAAGGCCGCTAATTTTTTCGCCACCGGTTCAGTAAAGTGAATATTCTCAACCTGTGCCTGGAACCGCTTGACCGCTGCGCGCCAGTGCGGAGAGTATGTCTCGTGCGGGAGCATCTGCTCGAGGACTGGCGGTACTTGTGCTGTGTGAATTCCTTTGAGCGCTATGCCAAAATCCAGCCATTGCTGTTCCGACAGTGCCATCTTATAGCCATCCTTTCCCTCAATGAATGGATATAGGATGAGCTTGAATTCACCAAGGCCACCCCAGAGCTGGTTATCTTTGGTAACGAGCGGAGCGATAATCGACCGAACGCCCTGGGTTGCGAGCATTCGTGGTAGGATTACACTGACCTGATCGAAATTACCGCTCCTTAACTTCAGAAAGTAGGATGTACCATCACATGTGTCGACGCGGTAGACGGCCGTATTGACATCATACCCAAGCGGCAAAAATGTCACCTGGGTAGGATGAAGCCGATATTGCACCTGAACACCGGAAAGGATCAGCTCGTCCGGGATGGCGGGTTTTTCAAGCATTGGAGGGACCTGAGTCTAAGCGGATTCACAGACCTTAAAGGTCTTGGATGTAATCAGCGGAACACCACTGGGAGGACAATAGGTGGTTGCGTGTAGATAAACTGCGCACTGATCACACCCCAGTTGCCGCGTACATCTTGTCCGCGCACGAAAACGGTATGCCGCCCAGGCGATAGCCCGGTGATATCGATAAACGCCTGCACGGTCTCCACCCGCTGGTCGAAGATACCGTCGACCGGCTGCATCGCAACCCTCGAGGTTCCATCGATCCACGGCGGGGCGTCGATAGTGTACTCGGCGGCGGCGATTTCTTGCATCGGCTCGCCACTGCCCGCCGGAAAGCGCCGGTCGTTGATCACTGCCCGTAAACGCACCGGCGCGCCACTCTCACCGCTCACAGGCATTGAAATCAGCGAGAGAGCTTCTGGACCAGCAGGCAGCAGGTAAGGCGCGCTGGCGGCTTTTGCCATATACTTCAAGGCCGGCAGGTTACCCGGCAGGATTGACTGTTCAAATGTGGCGCAATCCTGGAAGAACCAATCTCCCAGCTCGATGGTGTAGCCCGAAATGCCCAGCTCGCCATACGCGAAACCGTCGCTATCGCCTTCGGTGGGGTACATCAAATACGATTGTTGGGCGGTGTAACCGGTGAAGTAGGCGTACTTGCGACCAAGCGTTTGCATCGGCCGTTGATTGGGGGCCGGAGAAGCCGTAAAACCCCACGGCCAGAGTACCAACTCACCGTAGGAATGGACATCCACGAAAACCCCACTCGTGTCGATCGGCGCGGCGTCATTTAGATCGGTCCCGCGCCGGTCGGGGAAGTTGGCGCGTAAATAGGCCTGGATTGCTTGCACCTCCGGCTCGGATGCCGGGGAGGGACCACGGTAATTATAATCACAAGAATAACCGCTCGATCCACCGCAACAACCCCAGGCAAAGGGATAATTGCGGTTCAGGTCTGCCCCACGCTCTGATGGGTAAGCAGAGCAATAGTTTTGGTTGGTATTCTTACGCCAGAGTCTACCGGCCTCAGCTTTCTTGCGCCCATCTGGATTTGCGATAAGCAGCAGGTGAATTTCGTGGTAATCCAACAGCCAGGTGGTATCGGGATCGGATCCGTAGCCCCAAAGCAGGCTTTCGGCGAACCGGGTCAACAACTCGGCGGTTGCGTATTCCCGGCCATGCACCGCAGACATGGCGAAGAGTTTGGGCTTTTCTGTTGCGATGGCGGAGTTGGTCAGACGCAAAACATATAAGTCGTGCCCGCTACCCAGGGCTGCCTTCTCCCATGAATCGCCAATGTCATTCCAAGTCGCAAGATTTGGGTAGGCATCCGCCAGGGAATTCGCTGCAGCGTAAGTCTCCTCCACTGTTCGGTAACAGGAATAGCCAGGGATGCCATCGGTTTGCAGCGGGGAAAATTGCACCGGATGGTTTACCTTGTCGGTCAGCTCTTTGTCTATCTCCAGGCGAAAGCCCAGTGCCTCTAAACGCGCGTATTGAGCCTCGTCCACTCCCACGACGATATAACCCTGATCCGCATGGACTTCCCATGGCTCGATCCAGCTGGCGATTTCGCGCACCATCTGTTCGTCGTTGTAGTATGCCCGTACTACCCAGAGGCCCGTATGATCGGGCGGCGGCGCAGGGCGGATTGTAAGCAGGGCGGTGAGCAACGCCAGGAATAGCGGCAGCCAGCGTTTCATTGCGCGTGGTTGTGCCACAGGGTGAAATGGCTCAGGCTGGAACTTCCAATGAATTCGCGCAGGATCGAGTTATCCGGAATACTGTCACTTTCCAAAGGAAGGAACCATTCCAGGAGCGCCAGCAGTCGCTTGGCTTCGATATATTCTGGGGTGTAAAAGTGGACCTGGCGCAGGAGCGGCTCGGCCAGAGGCTTGAGCGCAGAGAGCTCGTAAACCAACGCCGAGTTGAACATGAGATCGGCGTTTTCCTGGTTGGGAAAGATGTACCGCTTCTCGCCCCGCCGCACCGATTCCCAGCGCTGGATGGTCTGGCTGGCTGTGTATCCACGCTCGCGGGCATCCCGGACGATGCGCCGGATGAGCCGGGTATCGGTGGTTGAGATGCGGTTGTGGCGGTCCAGGTTGAGCTGCGTCAACGCCGAGATATAGATGCGATAGGCCTGGTTGCGGGACAGCCGGTGGAACAGCTCCGGGTTCAGCCCGTGGATGCCTTCCATGATGATAATTTCACCCGAATGCAGGTGCACCATCTGGCCTTCTTCGCTCTTGCCGGTCAGAAAGTTATAGTGCGGGAGCTGCACCTGCTCCCCGGAGATCAAGCGCGTCAGATCGCTATCCATGTGCTCGCGGTCCAGGGCAGTGAGGGCTTCGAAGTCGGGCTTTCCTTGCTCATCGAGCGGTGTTTTATCCCGGTCGATAAAATAGTTGTCCATCGCCAGGGCAAAAGGTGCGATGCCGCAGGCTAATAGTTGCACGGCCAGCCGCTTGGAGAAGGTGGTTTTTCCCGATGAAGATGGCCCGGCAATTAGCACTACCCGCACCTGCTCGGCGCGGTTGGCGATCTGGCGGGCGATCTCCGTAATGTGTTGCTCGTGTAGCGCCTCCGAAACCAGGATCACTTCGTCACAACGCCCGGCCTGGATCGCATCGTTTAAGGTTCCTACGTTGGCGATCCCCAACCGGTCCAACCAGTCGCCATACTGACGAAAGGTCGCCAGCAATTTAGGATACTCTGGTAATGGAAGCAGCTGCTTTGGTGCATGTCTGCGGGGGAAGCGCAGCGTGAAACCGACCCCGGTGGCGGTCAGCTTGAACCAGCGCAGGTAACCGGTGGAGGGCACCATATAACCGTGATGGTAATCGCGAAACTCCTGCAGCTGGTACAGAGTCAGGTAGCTTTTCTTGCGGTGGGCCAACAAGCGCACCTTTTCTGTCTTACCGGTTGCCTGGAAGTATGCGGTTGCTTCGGCGATGGGCGTTTCCTGGCGCTCGAAAGGCAGGTCGGCCTGCACCAGCCGGTTCATCGCATCCTCCAGGGCACCCAGCTCTCCTGGTGAGAGCGGTGGTCGCCCGCTCACCTGGCAGAAATAACCGCCTGAGGACACCGAATGATCTACAGTCAAGGTTGCCCCTGTGAAGCACTGGTCAAAGGCCGTCTCCATCAGAAAAACCAGGGAGCGGCGGTAGATTAATGCGCCATCCGAGTCGCTCATTCGCACCGGGCGAACCACGGCGTCCATTTTTATACGGTAAGTCAACTCTCGCAACTCCCCATTCAAGACTGCCCCTACGATTGGCGGGTCGTCTGAGTCCGGCAACGTGCACAGAAAGCGTTCCAGGGTTGTATAGCGCAGGCCGCGCAGCACCCTGCCGTCCGGCAAATGCACCTCAACAGTCGGTCCGGGTTCGACAAATTGAATCTCAGAGTCTGACTTCGTTTTCATCCTTCAAACCTGTAAAAAGAAAGGCCTTGGGCAGTGGTCTATTTTAACATAACCCCCAAGTAGGGACGAAGCATCTGAATGTATACTTTTTGGTTGAATGAAGTTTATATGCTGGACGATTCGTCCCATCCTTTGTAATTATTATTTTACCTGTATTACCCATATGGTTCCCCGCTCGGCGTCCTCGATTTTGTTATCTGAGCGTACAGTATTGTTAGGCAGGCCGGCGGTGACCCGGGGAAGGAATGTTTTTGCCTGACCAGGTATCGAAGCTATGTAGTTTTTTCGGTGAATTTACCGAAGAATCCCCGTATCACAAGGTTTTTGAGGAGTTACAATTTATCGAACCGTTCGTGGCACGTCTTTATCCTTAGGACTAAACTTTATTCTAATCAGAGATAACGTAGTAAAATGCTTTTAGTGTTGAGAAATTATGATTGATATCCAGAAGCAAATTGAACATTGGCAGTCTAACGCGATCGAGGACTGGCAAGTCGCCAGAGATTTGATCGACGACGGGCGTATTCGCCACGGGTTGTTTTTTGTTCATCTCTCACTGGAAAAGGTGCTCAAAGCTCACGTGATCCGCAACACTCAAGATCTGGCGCCTCGTATCCATAATTTAGTGCGACTGGCTCAGTCGGCTGCCCTGGAGATAAGCCCGGATTATTTGGATGTTCTGGCGGACATGAATGCCTTCAACCTTGAAGGTCGTTATCCCGATGTGGATTTGCCACTTCCCACAATCGAAGAGACTCATAATTATCTTGCACGATCGGAAGAGGTCTTCCAATGGTTGATGAGTCAATTGTCTTAATCGTACGACAATATCTCAACAACTTGCGCAACCAGGGCCTGCCCATTACCTATGGTGTGATCTTTGGCTCTCAAGCCGAGGGAAAAGCAGATCGTTGGAGCGATATTGACCTATTGGTCATTTCCCCGCGTTTCGACCAGCCACAAAAGCGTTCGGACATTAACGTACTCTGGCGCGTCGCCGCCCGAACGGATAGCCGCATTGAGCCTATCCCGGTTGGTCAACTGCAGTATCAAAATGATGCCACCAGCACAATTATCGAAGTCGCCCGTCGCGAGGGTCAGGTCATCCCGCTTGCGGATTGAGTGTTAATCCCTTCAGAAAAACCAGAGAGCGTCGATATATTAATGCGCCATCCGAATCGCTCGTCCGCACCGGGCGAACCTCCGTATCCATCTTGATGCGATAGGTCAGCTCTCGCAGCTCCCTATTCACGACTGCCCCTACGATTGGCGGGTCATCCGAGTCTGGGAGAGTGCATAGGAAAAGC
>Ga0154774_1121_pt4 | contig 11658 bp, 10 predicted proteins | sample Rifle2008BG16ft_FD_105782 | JGI IMG/M metagenome (GOLD analysis project Ga0154774, IMG submission 105782) | Chloroflexi bacterium RBG_16_57_11
CGGGATCGCCGACATCAGCGCCTGGGTGTATGGATGCAAAGGACGGGCATACAGCTCATCACGTTCTGCAAGCTCTACCATCTTGCCGAGGTACATGACTGCCACGCGATCGGAGATATGTTCCACAACGCTCAGGTTGTGCGCAATGAACAGATAGGTCAGTTGGAACTCTTTTTGCAGGTCTTTGAGAATATTCAAGACCTGAGACTGGATCGATACGTCCAGCGCCGAGACCGGCTCATCGGCGATGATAAACTGCGGGCGCAAAGCTAAAGCCCGGGCAATGCCAATGCGCTGGCGTTGGCCGCCGGAAAATTCATGCGGGTACCTGCGGGCATGATAGTCTTCCAGTCCGACCTTCTTGAGCGTGTCCATCACAATCGCATCCTGCTCATTTTTTGTGCCGACGCGATGGATCCGCAGACCTTCAGCGATCGACTCGCCAACCGGGATGCGTGGGTCCAGCGAAGCGTACGGATCTTGAAAGATGATCTGCATATTCCGGCGCATGGCTTTTAATTCGGCGCCACGCAGCTTGAGGACATTGATGCCACTGAAATCGATCTCACCAGAGGTTGGCTCAATTAATCGCAGCACTGTGCGCCCGACGGTGGTCTTCCCACAGCCCGATTCGCCCACCAATCCAAGGGTCTCGCCTTCCTTAACATTGAAACTGACATCATCGACAGCTTTCACCCAGGCCACGATCCGCTGCAATAAGCCAGCACGGACCGGGAAATATTTGACCAGGTGCTGGACTTGCACCAGATTTTTACGATTATCGGATGTCCCGATCGTCATGACGCCAGCAGGTTGTTCGCTCATCCTCATTTTCCAGAAGCCGGGATTATTTGAAGTGCAGGAGATACCGGTGGTGTCACGCTCCGCTCAGTGGGGCGCGGTGGTCTTCGTGGTCGAGATACAGCCAGCAGCGCACCGCATGCCCTGGCTGGACGGTAGTCAAAACCGGCTCGATCCGGGTACAAATTTCCACCCCAAACTGCTCGCGCGCCTTGCAGCGCGGGGCGAACCGGCAACCTGGCGGCAGATTTACCAGGTTAGGCACCGTGCCTGGGATGACTTCCAGGCGATCTTTGACCACACCCAGCACCGGGATCGAGGCTATCAAGCCCTGAGTGTATGGATGCAAAGGCCTGGCGAACAAGGTCTTTATATCTGTTTGTTCGACAATACACCCGGCATACATCACAGCGACGTTGTCGGCCATCTCAGCGATCACGCCCAGGTCATGCGTGATCAAAATCACAGCGGTATCCAGCTCGCTGCGCAAGGCGCGGATCAGATCCAGGATTTGTGCTTGAATGGTCACGTCCAGGGCAGTAGTGGGCTCGTCGGCGATCAGCAGCTCGGGGTCCATCGCCAGGGCCATGGCGATCATCACGCGCTGCGCTTGCCCGCCTGACATCTGATGCGGGTAGGCTTGCGCTTTGCTCTCAGCATCGGGGATGCCCACCAGCTTGAGCAGCTCAACCGCACGCTCCCAATCCTGGCCTTTTTTTATCTGACGATGGATCTGGAGCACTTCGGCGATCTGGCCGCCGACTTTGAAAACAGGGTTCAGACTGCTTTGGGGCTGCTGGAAGATCATCGAGATCCGGTTGCCGCGGATATTGGTCATTTCCTTCTCGGTCAGCTTGAGCAGATCCATGCCTTCAAATAGGATCTCGCCTTCAATAATCTTGCCTGGCGGGCTAACCAGGCGCATGATCGAAAACGAAGTCACGCTTTTGCCACAACCCGACTCGCCTACCAGCCCAAGAACTTCACCGTGCTTGACCGAGAAATCTACTCCGTCAACCGCTTTGACCACCCCGGATTCGGTGTAGAAATAAGTTTTTAAACCTTTGACTTCCAAAATGTTATTGTTATTACGAGGAGCATCTGGCTTATAAGTCATTGAGCTTACTCCACCTGGCAAACGGCGTTTTAGTTTTGATTACTACCCAGGTTTTGCTCTCATTCTCAGGCCGCAGGCGAGTCATATTGGCTGCAAAACGAACTCTTCAACATAAAAACAAAAAAATCATACCATGAAATGAATGCTCTATGAGGGATGTACTTATCTCGACTATGGAACGCAACCCTCACCATAATTCAAACTCTCCAGATTCCATAGCCCGCTTTCCGTGGATGAGTCGAGCGCCAGGCCACAAAAATCCGGTCGCGCGGCTGCCAGCTTCAGGCGCTGGTAGAGTGGCAGCGCCGGGAGATCTTCGGTAAAGATCGCCTGGGCCTGAAAATGAGCCTGGCGATGTTCGGGCATTTCCGGCAAAGTAAAAAGCGCCTGCTGGCACGCCCGGTCGTAATCCGGGCTGTTATAGCCGCCGGGGTTGGCGCCACCCCAGCCCTTAGGATACTCCGGGTAAGGACCCGGGATTTGCTGGCTGGTATAAAGATAACAGGAGGGCTCGATCGAAGAGACCCAACCAAACTGCGCCAGGCTAAAGTTGCGACCGAAAAGCGGACCTTCTGGGCCAGGAGCATAAAGAGTCTCAACCGGTTGGGCGCTGATGTTCACCTCGATGCCACATCCCGCCAGTGACTCCTGGAGGATGGCTGCCGCGCGCTGCTTCTCGTCTTCACCGGTGGTCAGGAATGTAAATTCCAGGGTTGTGCCATCCGGGATACCCGCCACTCCTTGCGCCAGGCGGGGGGTAGCAGGATCATCGTCGGCGTCTACCCATCCGATCGCCTCAAGCGAGGCTTCGCCCGCAGCCGGGTCGAAGGCATATTTTCGACTGTCGGGGTTGTACAGTGGATGAGACGCCGGGATATAACTATCCGGGACGGCTGATTGGCCAAAAAACAGCTCGTTGGCCATACGTTGGCGATCGGTGCACAGGGCAACCGCCTGGCGGATCTCTTTTGAGCCAAACAGGGGCAGCGGGCCGCCGTTCTCGGGAGTATTTGAGGAGAGGATGCCGAAATCAGCATGCTCCCAGGCGGCTGCGGGTTGGAAGAACACCGCAGCTTTGCCGTTTTGTTGCAGCTCGAGTAATGCGTCGCCTTGTAGCTCCAGATGATTGGTCTCATCCAGGAGATCGCATTCGCCGGCCAGCAGCGCAGCCAATGCCTGGTCGCGATCGGGGATAAAGCGGAACACGAGCTGGTCAAAAGCGGGCAGCCCTTCAGCCGTCCGGAAATAGGCAGGGTTTTTACTTAAAGTGATATGGTCGCCCGAAGTCCATTCCTGTATGACATACGGCCCCCAACCAATCGGGCTGCGGCTGACCGTTTCGTTGGCTACAAGCTCAGCAGGCGGGATATCCCCCCAGGCGTGGCGCGGCAGCGGTGTGAAGAAACCGGCCGGGTAGCTGGGATCGCGGAATCCCGGAACGCCACGCCATTCCACGGTTTGCGGGTCCAGCGCCTGGTAGGATTGCGTGCGATCAATCAGCTCGGCGCGCACGCGTGGATAGAGGGATCGAGCCACTTCATAGGAATAGATCGAATCGTCGGCAGTCAGCGGTGCACCATCCGACCAGGTCAGGCCAGGACGTAGCTTGAAGCGAACCACCATCTGCTCCATCTGAGCCGGGGCTGTACCGGTGTAACTTACCACGCAAGCCGGATCGTTGCAGCCAGCCGGCAGGACCTGGACTCCCTCGGCCAGATTGGCCAGTCGTCCAGTGACATCCACCACCGGGCTCCCGGGTTGCACCTGGACCGGCTCCAGCAGGACATCGCCCGCCGCCTGGGTGGGCTGGCTCTCCAGGATAACCGGCGAATATTCGAAATCCACCGCGTCATAAGGTCCATCATAGATCGCCTGGCGAATATTGCGCGCCGCGGCGGATGCGTCGCCGTATAAGAAAAGCGAAGCCGACTCCTGGCCCATGCAGATGGTCAATAAGCGTCCCGACTCGGGCGCCACAGTGGGGTTAACCGCCTCAGTCGATATCTCAGTCGGGGCGAGTAAATTGGGTGTGGGTGTTGCCGGCGAGGGGAAATTACATGCCAGAGATACCGCTAATAACAGCACCAGCGGCCAATACCTTATCATCGAGTTAAAGGACATCATACAGGGAGCAGATATGGCGGGCGGGAGGCGTCAGGCCAGACGGCTAGGCCAAGGCCAGAGAGAACGAGCCGCACATAAAAATGCCGGATTTAAAGACCATACGTAAGTATAAGGAGGAGAGGACAGGGAGAGACTTTTCGGATGAGCACAGGTCGTGTTGTTTCCTTTATCTATCCTGGGCAGCTCGGTTGCGGCGCGTAAAAGCAGCTCCTTCGCTCGTGTAGACGGCGGATGATTGTTAACCCAGTTTTTCAAGCTGCGGCTCAAGTACGGATCAAACTGATTGTCCATGGGAGAGCCCTTTCCACTTCACACATGATCAGGAAACTTCTCGCCGACAGTTACGCCGTCCGCACCCAGGCTCTTCTTCAGCGCCAGGCGACCGTAATGCAGTCGCGATTTGACTGTGCCGAGAGGCACGTCCAAGATTTCCGAGATGTCCTGCAACGATAGGTCGTTCAGATAGTACAACACAATAACTACTCTTTGGGGGAAGGGGAGGTTCACGACAGCCTGTTGGACCCGGTCCCAATCATCCCGCGATTCAACATGTTCCTGCAAAGATGCGCCGGTGCCTGCCAACCAATCCGCCAGATCCTCCAATGGCCGGAGCCAGCGGCGGTTCCGTTTGATCCAGCTGTAGGTCAGGTTCACAGTCATGCGATACAGCCAGGGCTCCAGGGGTCGACTGGTGTCGATATGATTGGCAAAGCGATAAAGCCGCAAGAAGACATCCTGGGTCAAATCTTCAGCCGTGTCAGGATCGCCGGAGATGGCCAGTGCAGTGCGATAGACTTTACGTTGATATAGATCATACAGGTAACCAAGCGCTTCCAGGTTACCCTTCTGAAGCTGTAGAACCAGTTTATCGTCGCTGGATTCTGTCATTTTATACCCTGCAACTTTGTTGTTCTTTAAATCATACCACAAAAGAGGTGCTCTATTGAGAAAACCAAACACCGGGACAACGGTTTCTGTCAGAAAGCGGCCAAGTATCCTGAACGGAGCAGCTTGCTGAGCGGCAATCGCCGCACCCTTCGAGGACGCACAGAACGCTTCGCTCAGGGCGTTTCAACCATGATCATCCAGATAAGCCACGGCGGATAAAAAACAGGCTAAAAATCAAGACCAGGACAGCCGCTGCCAGGATGATCACAATCCGTACAGATGGGTTAGATTCTCCTGCGGCCGCAGGAACCAGCGTGGGAGCAGCCGTAGGCGTCGGCGTAGAAGCAGGCAACGAAGCCGGCGTGGCAGACGGGTCGAGAAAAGCCAATTGAGCCGCATTGGTTTGATTGAGCTCACCGGCGCCGTCCCACAGCCCGTTTTGGCGGGTCAGGTAGGCGGTCAATTGCCAGCAGGTCTCATCTGCAAGGGTCCCGGGCCATTGATAAGGCATGGCCGCGCAGATGTAATCGTGTAGCACCTGGGCGTTTTGGAATTTAATTAAGGAGGTTGGGCCAATGACGGGTGGCACAATGGTCGGAATAGTCCATCCATCCGGGTAAGGGCGAGCCCCGTGGCATCCCGACATCCAGCAATTTTGATCTTCGGGTGGATAGGTCTGGCGAAATTCGTCGGTCAGACCTTGACCGCGCTCCCCATGGCAGGGCAGGCAGCGGGACCAAAATTCCTTCGCCCCATAATCAGCCTGTAATGGTGTGGCCGGCAAGGTAGGCGGTGCGAGCCGATCGGGGGTCGGCGTGACCGTGGCCTGGAGGGGAATCGAGCGCGTCCTCCCTGTTTGCAAGAATAGCGTCGCCATGAGCAACGCTATTCCAGAAGAGATCATGATCTGCTTTGGCAAACCCAAAGATCTAAGTCTTTCCTCGCATGCGGGGGTCGAGCACGTCGCGCAACGCGTCGCCTACCAGGTTCCAGCCCATAACAAACATCGTCAGGACCAGGCCCGGCCAGACGATGATATACCAGTACTCATCCAGGCTGATAATCCAGTTACGGGCGAAGGACAGCAGCTGGCCCCAATCGGCAAAACCAACTTCTGTGCCAATACCTAAGAAAGAGAGGGCAGCAAAGGATAGCACGACATCCCCGATGGCCAAGGACGCCAGCACGATGGTGGGGAAGATCGCATTGGGCAGGATGTGGCGAAAGAGGATCCGCCTGTCTTTTACACCGACCACGCGCGCAGCCATCACATAATCGCGCTCTTTGACCGTGAGGATATCCCCCCGGATGATGCGCGAATATCCCATCCAGCCAAACGTGATAAGAGCCAGCATGGCTGGAACGAGAGTACGCCCAATTCTCGGTGTCAGCACAGCCGCCATGATCAGCGCAGCCAGGATGAACGGCAGGGTCAGGAAAACATCCACGATGCGCATGATGACGTTGTCCACCCTGCCGCCATAAAAAGAAGAAACCGAGCCGACGAGGATGCCGATCAACAACGTCGCAAGAACGACCACGGTGCCCGTCTTGAAGGCCGTCCGAGTACCCCAGACGATCCCATAGAAGACGTCATACTGTCCCTGAGAGGTTCCGAGGACGTGCACCCAATCGTCGGTCGGCATGATGCCCCACCAGAAGGGCAACGGAGGCGCATTCCGGTTCCAGGGGGACATCATGGGCTGAGGGTCAGACTTGAAGCCATCGCGCGGGATCTTGAAAGGGTCATTCGGATTCACAGGCGGCGCAATCAGCGGCGCGAAAATCGCTATGAGCACAAAAAGCGCGATCAAAATGAAGCCGAATATGGAGGCTGGCGTCTTGAACATCCCTTTTAGGACACGATAGTTGTCCGGCCCGAGGACCCGCTCCACCCGGCCTATCTTGCGTAAAGTAACAGTTTCACCCTGAAGTTTACTTTCACCGATCGGGATAGGTTTTTCCAAAGTAATATTTTCCATGGATCAGGCCTCCTCAGGACAGGCGCACGCGAGGGTCAATCACCGCGTAGATAATGTCTACCACCAGATTAGCCACAATCAGGATCATCCCGTTGAACAGGGCGAACCCCAGGACGGTCACCACATCCATTTGGGCTGCAGCATCGGCTGCCGCCTTGCCAATGCCGGGATAGTCGAACACCGTTTCGGTGATCACCACGCCTCCCATCAACCCCACCACGGTAAAACCCGCCAGGGTGACCACCGTAATCATGGCGTTTGGGCGGGCGTGCTTCTGGACCACGTCGTTTTCCCGCAGACCCTTGGAGCGCGCCGTAGTAATATATTCCTGGCGCAGGGTCTCCAACATCGATGAGCGGGTGACGCGCAGGAAGACCGCCCAGTTGAGGTACGCAAGGGTCAAGATGGGCAGGATCATGTGCCGCATGGCGTCCCAGAAAACATCGATGCGCGCATTGAGCAGTGCGTCAATCGTGATCAGCGAGGTGTAATTGTTAAATCCAGGTGAGGCGACAACAATGACTGCCCAATCGGATAGACGGCCAGGGGGGAACCATCCCAAATTGGCGTAGAAAATCATCAGCACCAGCAGGCCAAACACAAAGGTGGGGAAGGAGGCGCCGACGATGCTGAAAATACGGCCAGCCTGATCAATTAATGTGTCCTGATGCACCGCGCATTGGACGCCCAGCCAGATCCCCACCAGGATCACCGGCAACACCGCCCAGAGCGTCAAGTCAAGCGTGTTGGGAAAACGACGCTTAATCAAATTAATGACCGGCTCGGAGCCGACGCGCGAATAACCAAAGTCGCCGAAAAGGATGCCACCGACGCGCTTGCCGGTGACCTGATCTTCTTTACCGACCAGCCAGCGCCAGTATTGGACATACATCGGCTGATCCAGGCCATAGCGCTTGATAATGCCATCCAATGCCTTTTCTGTCTTGGGGATATCGCGAACATACAGCGCCGAGCGCTCCACCGGGGTCAGAAACTGCAGCATCCCAAAAATCAGCACCGTCACGCCGAATAACAGGACCGGCACCAACAACAGGCGTCGAATGATGTAGGCTGTCATGCGCACCTCCTGAGGATTTTTTTATCCGAAATAAGATGTTTTTTTCATCTTATTCCGCAGAAAAAAATCAACCTTTTAGTGAACAGATGGGAAGCCTGTTTCCAGGCTTCCCATCCTTCTAAACTAAGCTTCTATTCCTCCCACATCGGGTAGTAATAGAACTGGCTCCAGGAGCCATTGTAGTTCATGCCCTGGACGTAGCGCGGCATGAAGCCATGGCTGGTGCCGATCGCCAGGGTGATGCCAGGCGGGTTGTCGTAGACCGCCTGGTTGAGCTGGCGGTAGACCGCATTGCGCTCTTCAGGATCGGCAAGCAGTACGCCCTCGTTGATGAAGGGAACAAAAGTGTCCTTGATCTCCGCAGGGATGTTCTGGCGGGCAGCATAGGTCGTTACCAGGTAAGGCACGTACCAGTTGTGCGGATCGTGGAAGTCCTCGTGCCAGCCAACAAAGAAAATCGGGGCCAGGCTGGCGCGGATGGAGCGCAAGTAGGCCGGCCACGGCAGGCCTACCACCTCGAGAATGAATTTCTCGTTGACCGTTAAAAGGCTTTGGGCCAGGATTTCGGCGATGGTCTGGCGGGTGGTATTGCCCGTGTTGTAGGAACCCTGCAGGCGGAAGCCGGTCTCCCAGATATCATCGGGATCCTCGCCGGCCGGGACGCCATCTTTGTCGACATCCGCCAGCTTGAACTCTTCGGTACATTTATCCAGGTCAAAGCTATAGGTGGGATCATCTTCGTTGTAACCGGGCATGCCGGGCACCGCCAGGCTCTTCGATTGTACCGCTTCACCCAGGAAGATGTCGTTGATGTACGTCTCATGGTCGAAGCAGTAGTTGAAGGCCTTGCGGACGTGGACATCGTTGAAGAAGTCGGCAGGAACGCCGTTGCCATCCAGCTCGCCAGAACCCAGGTAGGTGTTGCTGCCGTCCGGGTTGGCGACCGCAAAGTTGAAGAACACATCCGAGCGGGTGTTTCCGGGCTTGGCCATGGTGCGGCGGAGAGGCTGGGTCGGATCGACTTCCTGGCAATCGTAGTCGTAGGTATCCATGTTCCACTGGCAGTCCTCGCCGACCATCTCATCCGCCTGGGAGCGATTTTCCACCGGTACATAGACCCAATCCGCATCACCGGCCTGGAGCATGGCGAAGCGGGTGCTCCATTCGTCCACCTTCTGGATGACCACGCGCTCGAGCTTGGCGGGCTCGCGCCAGTAGTCGTCATTGCGGACCATCACGACCTCTTCACCGGGGGTCCAGTGATCGAACTTGAAGGGTCCGGTGCCCATGGCGACGGCATTGATCGGGTTGGTCTCGGGCGGGATGGCGTAGAAATTCTGCCAGGTGTCGCACGAGCCATCCCAACCGCCGTTTTCAGCCACCCAGGCCGGGTCCATGACCGAGGACCAATAGCCGGCAATGGTGACCAGGAAAGGACCCCAGGGCTGCGCCAGCGTCATGGTGACGGTGCCGGCGGCGTCGTCAGCGGCGACCTTGGCATATGCGTCTTCGCAGACGCCCTTTAGGATCTCCGGATCGACGGCCTTCATAGCATCAACATCGTCGTACAGCGCAAAGGGGAGTTCGGCGTATTCTTCCGCGCCAATGCCATCGGCCAGCGCTTCAACGCCAAACAACTGCGCTGCTTCGACCGCCTCGGCGACGTCAATCGTGCCGACGCCGTAGAAGGGCTCGAAGACCAGGAACTGCGGGGAGTTCGTGCCGCCCTGCAGCAAGCCACGCACAAACGCGTAAGCTGCATCGGAGGCCTTCATCTCGTTGCCATTGTGGAACTTGACGCCGGGGCGCATCTTGAAAGTATAGGTCTTGCCGTCTTCAGAAACCTCCCAGGATTCAGCCAGCAGCGGCACCAGCTTGGACTCGTAGTTGCCCTCGTAGGTGACCAGGGTTTCGTAGACGTTTTGCAGGATCTCGCCGCCGGCGGTCTCATAGTCGAAGGCCGGATCGAGGCTGTCAGGCTCACCAATTGAGGCGTTGATGAACGTGGTCGGGTCTTTGGATTTGAATTCCACCGGTGCTGCTTCCTCGGGAACCGGGGTCACCTCGACCTCGACCGTCTGGATGACCGTCTCACCTTCCTTCTCTACAACGACGGTCTGGATGATCGTCTCGGGGGTAGGCGCCGGCGGCTGAGCGCATGCGCCTAACACAAAGCTCGCCAGGATTACCAGCGAGAACAGGGTATAGAATTTATTACGCATGTTTCTTCTCCTCAAAAAAGTGTTGGTTCCAATACGTTTATGTTCCGTCAATGGTTCAAGCCTATCGATCATTATCGGATGCTAATCACCACCTCCTTTTCAACCAAGCCTGAAGCCTTGTCCTACCTTTTCGGGTTTTAGATTTGCGATGCACGTAAGGTCACGTAGCATCCAAAACTAAACTAAATGACAGGCGACCCAATGATCCGAGGCGACCTCGCGCCATACGGGCACCTGTTCCGCACAAATTTTTTGCGCCAGTGGGCAGCGGGTGCGAAAACGACAACCAGACGGCGGATTGACCGGGCTGGGCACGTCGCCCTCCAGGATGATGCGCTGGCGTTTCTCTTCCACCACCGGATCCGGCACCGGCACGGCCGAAAGCAGCGCCTGGGTGTAGGGATGCAGCGGGTGGTTATAGAGCTCATCGCGCGAGGCCATTTCAGCCAGGATACCCAGATACATCACGGCAACCCGGTCGCTGATGTGGCGAACGACCGAGAGATCGTGAGCAATAAACAGGTAAGTTAAGTCAAATTTTTCTTGAAGGTCTTCCAGCAAGTTGATGACTTGCGCCTGGATGGACACATCCAGCGCTGAGATCGGCTCATCGCAGACGATGAATTCGGGCTGCAACGCCAGGGCGCGTGCGACACCAATCCGCTGGCGTTGCCCGCCGGAGAATTCATGCGGGTAGCGACTGGCGAAAGTCGGACTAAGCCGAACGGTGACCAGCGCTTCGTTGACACGATCATTTAGTTCAGCGCCCTTGGCGATATTATGCACCATCAGCGGTTCGCCCACAATGTCGGCGATACTCATGCGTGGGTTCAGGCTCGCATAAGGGTCTTGAAAAATCATCTGCATCCGGCGACGCATCCGGCGCAAATCTTCGCCTTTCATCATCGCCAAATCGGCTCCTTCAAAATAAACATGACCGGCTGTGGGCCGGTAGAGCTGCAAGATTGTGCGCCCGGCGGTTGATTTTCCACACCCAGATTCTCCCACCAGGCCAAAGGTTTCACTGCGCCGGACCTCGAAACTAATTCCGTCCACAGCGTGCACCACACCCACCTGACGCTGAAAGACCCCTGCCAGGATCGGGAAATGTTTGACTAAATTATCCACCTTAAGAAGAGGGTGATGATTATTGTCAGACATTGCGCGGCTTTCCTTCCTTCACATCCCACCAGCATGCTGAGCGATGGTTCATTTCAATTTCAAACAGCGGCGGATTTTCTTTGCAGCGATCAAAAACATACGGGCAGCGAGGAGAGAAAGGACAGGCCTTGGGTTGTTCGAGCAATACCGGTGGCAGGCCAGGGATATCCGTCAGCCGTCGGCGCTCGCCCTCATCCAGGCGAGGCAGGCTGTTGAGCAATCCAAGGGTATATGGGTGGCTGGGATTGGCGTACAACAGTTTTACCGGGGCCTCTTCAATAATAA
>Ga0154774_1101_pt1 | contig 11563 bp, 7 predicted proteins | sample Rifle2008BG16ft_FD_105782 | JGI IMG/M metagenome (GOLD analysis project Ga0154774, IMG submission 105782) | Chloroflexi bacterium RBG_16_57_11
GTCTTCGATAGCCGAACTCGTTCGGACACTCAGACCGCCTGGGACTACGCGGATGCGTACACCTCCGGGTTGGCACAATTAGGCAGGCGCTCGCCCTTCAATCCGGCGATCAGGTTCTCGGCCGCCATCGTCGCCATCTTCTCGCGCGTCGTGCGGCTGGCGCTTGCTATGTGCGGGACTACGGTCAGGTTGTCCAGGTCTAACAGCGGGCTGTCGACGGAGATCGGCTCCGGATCGGTGACATCCAGCGCAGCCGCGAAGATGCGCCGCTGCTTGAGCGCCCGGTACAGAGCCTGCGGATCAACCACCGGCCCGCGGGAGGTATTAATCAACACCGCACTGGGCTTCATCAGCGCCAGGGCGTAGTCGTCGATCAGGTGGTGGGTCTCCTCAGTCAACGGCGTATGCAGCGAGACGAAATCGGCTTCGCCTAACAAGGTCTCGAAACCGACCGGCTTACCAGGCAAATACGGGTTTGGTGACTCCAACGATGGATCGTAGTACAGGATGCGCATCTCGAAACCGCTGGCGCGTTTCGCCAACGCCTGGCCGATACGCCCGTAACCGATGATGCCGAGCGTGGCGCCAAAGACATCGGTTCCAAGCAGCAAGGATGGCCCCCAGGTCTTCCAACGGCCATCGCGCACGAAGCGCTCCCCTTCCACCACCCGGCGGGCTGCCGCCAATATCAGGGCGAAAGCAAAATCAGCAGTCGCATTCGTAAGAATCCCGGGCGTGTTGCCCACTGGAATGCCGCGCCGCGTGGCAGCGGGCAGATCGATGTTATCGACCCCGACAGCATGGTTGCTGATCACCTTCAAGCCCGGCCCGGCGGCGTCCATCACTTCACCATCGATGCGGTCGGTGAGCAGACAGAGTAGACCTTCAATGCCGCGCACCCGCTCCAACAGGATCGCACGCGATGGCGGCAGCTCATCTGGCCAGACTTCTGCATCGCAGAAGTCGGTAACCATAGACTGCCCCTTTTCGGGGATCATACGGGTGACAAAAACTTTCGGCCAGATCGACAAGAAGCCCTCAAGGCGAGTTTTGACGATAATACAAGAAATTCATCTCTCGCAGACGCCTCCGCAGCATCACATCCAGGGCCTCCTCCCGTAAGCGCCAGGTCCAGTTGCCGCTGGGGTTGCCGGGGTAGTTCATGCGCGCCTGGTTGCCCAGGCTGAGCAGGTCTTGCATGGGGGCCAGCGCAAACACTGCCACCGATGACCAGATCGCCCGGATCAGATCCCAGGAGACATCATGTCCATCCCGAGCCAGGTAGCGGCGATAAAAATCTGCCTCTTGCTCGCCCACCCGCTCGTACCAGCCGCGCACGGTGTCGTTATCATGGGTGCCGGTATAAGCCACACAATGAACCGGGTAGTTATGCGGCAAAAACGGACCATCCGGTCCGCCGCCGAAGTCAACTCCAAAGCCAAACAGCAAGACCTTCATTCCTGGCAAATTAAAAGTTTCGCGTAATTCATCCACGTCCGGGGTGATCACCCCCAGGTCTTCAGCAATGATGGGCAGCTCACCCAGGCTGGACTGGATGGTGCGGAAGAAATCCACCCCCGGAGCTGACACCCATCGACCATACCGGGCGGTCCTGGCCCGACCGCGCACCTCCCAATAGGCGCAGAAGCCGCGAAAATGGTCGATACGCACGATGTCCACCTGCCGAAGTACGGCGCGGATGCGCTCCAGCCACCAGGCATAACCTGAAGCCTGGTGCACATCCCACCGGTACAACGGGTTACCCCATAGCTGCCCGGTGGCCGAATAGTAATCTGGCGGGACCCCGGCGACGACGGTTGGACGACCCTTCGCATCCAGGAAAAAAAGCTCTGGGTGGGCCCAAACATCCGCGCTATCATGGGCGACGAAGATGGGGATATCACCGATAATCTGGATGTGGCGCTTGCGAGCATATTTGTGCAGCGCGTCCCATTGGCGGGAAAAGATAAACTGGCGAAAGGCATGGCGGTTGACCGCTTCGGCATGTTGGCTGCGAGCGTCAGCCAACGCCTCAGGCTGGCGATCGCGCAATGGCGCCTTCCAGGAGGTCCAGGATGCGCCCTGGTGAGCCTCCTTAAGCGCCATGAAAAGCGCAAAATCCTCCAGCCAGCCGTGTTGATCCTGGCGCCAGGTATTAAATTCTTGCCGCAGACGGCGGCGTTTCGTGTGGGTGAAGCGCTGGAAAGCCAGGTCGAGCAGGCCCAGTTTCCAGGGAATCAGCAAGCCATAATCCACTTTGCCAGGCTGAAAATCAGGCAGGTCGGCCAGATCAGATTGGAGCAGAAGCCCATCATCAACCAGCCCATCCAGGCTGATCAGGTACGGATTTCCGGCGAACGATGAGAAACATTGATAAGGCGAATCGCCGTAACCGGTAGGCCCAAGTGGCAACACCTGCCACAATCTACAACCGGTCTCTGCCAGGAAATCGACCCAGGCGTGGGCGCCTAGGCCAATATCGCCAATCCCAAAAGGTCCCGGCAGGCTGGTAGGATGCAATAAAATCCCGGATGATCGTTGAAACTTCATACGTGCTTCACCATTTAGACATCAAAAGGCTCACGCTTGGTTTGCAGGTATGCGCCTTCGCGAACGGTGGTATCCACGAAATCACTTTCGATTACATCCGGCCCAATGATCACACCCTGCTCGATCACCATCCCCGGGCTGATTCGACTGCTTTTCCCGATCATAGTGATCGCCGGCTGCGGGCAGACCTTGCCGATACGCACCTTCTCACCGATGCGAACTTTCTTATCGATAATGGAATGCTCGACCACCACGCCGGGACCGATGATCGAGTCGGTAAGAATGACTGACTCATATACCACCGCGCCAGGTTGAACTCTGACACCGGGACCCAGCACGCTTCGCTCGACCCTTGCGCCCTTGGCGATCTCGCACCCATCGGTGATCATGCTATCCAGGACTGTGGAGCCGTTTTCAATCCATACCGGAGGACGTTCCTCCGTGCGCGTATGGACAATCCATGAGCGGTCGTTTAGATCGATGGGAGGCGGCGTAACCAGTAAGTCCATGTGGGCTTTCCAGTATGACTCCACCGTCCCTACATCCACCCAATAACCCTCAAACGGATAAGCAAAAACCCTTTTATCCTGAGCAACCAACCTCGGTAGAATATCCTTACCAAAATCATGCGATGAATCGGCGCGCATGTGATCATCCCACAAAGCCTGGTTGAGCAGGTCAGAATCAAACAGGTATACACCCATGTTCACCAGGTTCGAGGGTGGCTCTTTCGGCTTCTCGATGAAAGAGTGTATGCGCAACTGGTCATCTACTCCCAGGATGCCGAAACGTGAGGCTTCCTCCATCGGTACTCGAATTGCGGCGATGGTCAATTCGGATTTATGACCGAGGTGATAATCGATCATCGCTTTGTAGTCCATGCGATAGATGTGGTCACCGGAAAGGATCAGAACGAGATCGGGTGGGCCACGCTTGATGAACAGAAAGTTTTGTTGGACGGCGTCAGCGGTGCCCAGGTACCAATCCGAGCTACCGCGCGCCTTATATGGCATGTGGATACTCACTCCACCAGTGAAGTTGCGGTCCAAATCCCATGGAACGCCGGAGCCAATATGCTCGATTAGCGAGTGGGGGCGATATTGAGCCAGGATCATCACATCAAAAAGCCCCGAATTGACGCAGTTAGACAAAGTGAAGTCGATGATGCGATATTTTCCCGCAAAGGGTACAGCAGGCTTGGTGCGTTTGGCGGTCAGCACTCCCAGACGAGAACCCTCGCCACCGGCCAAGATTACAGCGCGTGTTTTCATCCGTGCCCTCCTTTCTGAAGTATGCTGGGCCTGCCTCCCCCGAACTGGCAAACCACGCGAGATACGTTCGGCTAGGGCTATCTGGGATCGGAATCGACCCAAAACCAGACAGCCTCTACTATGTCTATCCTTTCGATGAAAATATATTGGTGAAACAACCCCATTCTATCAACAAATTCTAACTCGTGACAGGTTCATTCTGACCTTGCCACATGGAGCAAGCAGAGATCCGGGCAAATTTACAATATTAATAGCCACATTTATGAAACATTCATGTCATATTACAATGAGAGCTTTGCAAAATGAGCCAATTATGGATTAAAATACTCATCACAACCTGGCAACATCGAGAACACGTATGAGCCTGAGCGCCCTTAGCATCCACGCTCATTTCTACCAACCTCCACGCGAAGATCCATGGACTGGCGAAATCCCGATCGAAAAGGGAAGCGCACCGTTCCCAAACTGGAATGAGCGCATCCACGCGGAATGCTACCTGCCAAATGCTGTACTGGGAAATTTCGCCAAAGTCAGCTTTAACATCGGTCCGACACTCTTCTCCTGGCTGGGAGAACACCACCCCGACACCATGCATCAGATCATCGCTCAAGATCGGGCGAATTACCAGCGCTATGGGGTTGGCAACGCCATGGCGCAGGCATACAATCACTCAATCTTGCCGCTTTCGGGGTATCAGGATAAGCTGACTCAGGTGTACTGGGGACTGGCAGAATTCGAGCATCGCTTCGGGCACAAAGCTGTGGGCCTCTGGCTTCCAGAAACCGCGGTGGATTACGAAACCCTGGAGATCTTGTCTCAGTTGGGCGTGGAGTACACTATCCTGGCTCCCTGGCAGTCAGAGCGCCAGGACATCGATCCTAGCGAGCCATATATCGTCCAACTCCCGCAGGCGCGAAACATCACGGTTTTCTTCTACCAAAGAGAGTTGAGCGGGCAAGTCAGCTTCGACGCAGGAGCGACGATCAACGCCGACCAGTTCGCAATGCAACTATTAAAGCCACAGCTTAACACAGCGAAGTCACGCCGGGGCGAGTCACAGATCCTGATGATCGCCTCAGACGGAGAGCTGTACGGGCATCATAAAAACCACCGTGATCGCTTCCTGGCTCGCCTGGTGGATGGGGCGTCCGAGGCGGCTGGCTTGTACACGACATTTCCATCTTTATGGCTACGGAACCATGCTCCGCGCCAGTTTACCCGCATTCGAGAACGCACTTCATGGAGCTGTCATCATGGCGTAATGCGCTGGAGCGGGGCTTGCGCTTGTACGCCCGGCAAGGCAGAGTGGAAAGCGCGGCTTCGCCAGGCATTCGATAACCTGGCAGGTGAGTTGGACGGGCTTTACCGGGAATTTGTTCGCCCGCTGGTGGGCGATCCGTGGCGATTACGCCAGCGCTATATCCACGTCATGTTGGGAGAAATGGGCATGCCAGCTCTCATCAGCGAGCAGACCGCCAACACTCTCAGCCGGGAACAGATGAAACGAGCGACGTTGTTGCTGGAAGCTCAGCGTGAACGGCAACGGATGTTCACGTCGTGTGGCTGGTTCTTCGAAGACTTTGATCGCATCGAGCCGAGGAATTGCGTCGCCTATGCAGCACAAGCGGTGCGCCTGGCGCGCCAGGCTACAGGCGTGGATCTGGCGCCTGGCGCAATCAAAGACCTGCGCCATGTGATCAGCCCATACACCAGGCTAAATGCGGCGCAGGTCTTCGAAAGCTACCTGGATAGACCCTGATCGATCATGGTACAGATAGCATATCCAGCTGGTAACCCGAGCGCTGCTCTGCCTTGTGCAGCAGCTGAACCACTGCATAAGCTGAGTTGATCACCGATACAAAGCTGCCGGGGAAAACAGTGGCGGGATCTGGGGTTGGCGTTGTTTCGTCTTTTTCTTCCTCAATATCCATCTTTGTGTCATTATCGGCCGGTCGGTGAGTGATGATTTCCGCGACGTAGCTCCACCAAACGAGCTCTTCAAAACATTCTTTGTTGAACCACTGCACCCCATCGTGTGTGTGAACCTGAAGAAAACGCCTGGCATCGTCATCCTTTGCCCAGAACTGGATGAGACGGCTTGCAAGCATGCTGGGAGCTTCTTCACTCAACCAGCCTGCCTGCCCGACCAGGAGGCGTAGCAACGGAATATTCCGCTCGACGGCGCCCGCCTCCACCTGCATTTGTTTCAACACAGCGACGATTTGCTTGCCAAGCAGCCATTCATCAATCCAGACGCGACTGAGTTCTGTGCTGTCTTCCTCCCCGCTGAGCCGGCCCAATGGTGTAATGAACAGACAGCCAAAGAACATTCCCCAAACCTCCGGAAGGTCTGCGTTCAGGGCTTTTCCGCCGGTTTGTGTTTTATCAAGAGGGCCATTGAAAAGGTAGTTCAAAGCCTGCCGGTATCTCGCCGGGGCTTTCGCCAGATCTTCCTTTAACATGGCAAGCGTGAGCAAGTTTTGCATTTGGCGCCGCACCTGCAAGGCCAGATCTTCAGGCGCTTGAGCCAACGGTTTTTCCACATCAACGCTCTGATCCGGCCAAAGTTGTTCCATAGCTGACTGCAAGACAGCCCGGTATTTTGCCTCGGTTTCCTCGAGAGCCAGGTGGAGATTAACCGATGAGAATGTGTCCGCCTCGGCCCGGTTCTGGATCAGCCAGGTGAACATGCCGGGATTGACCAGCTCGCGGAATGGGATCAGCAATGGCTCCAGGGCCATCTCCCGCAAGGCATAATCGATGCTTGGCACACCGGCTCCGTCCAACCTCGCTGCCAGCCTGGCGTAATTCTGCTCATGATCGTCCTGAACCTGGCGGAAATCCAGGAAAACCCGGCACTTGTAGGCGCCGAGCTCAATGAAGAGACCTTGCTGGACGAGCTCATGGCAATTGCGAATGTACTCCAATCCGCTGATGTGCTCTTTGAATATCACAAACCAGGCCGGATCATCCTGCAGACCCAGGCCTTTGCCCAACGTGCGGTTTTCGAGTACTTTTTCATCGCCCTCTCCGGTTTTCACTGCAAAGGCTGCCGAGGTGCGTATCCAGCCACGCGCCTGTGCGTACCGGTTGTGGTAGATAACCAGTGCACGCTCTAAACCATAACCGTTCGAGTAGGCGTAAACGTCTTCGTTTACAAATCCTTCCGGAGTGTAGAGATCGTAGAGCAGGAAATTTTGCGCCTCCCCAAACAGGTAGCGTCGGCGGAGCAATGGGAAGATCTCACGCTGGTGCCGCTCAACCAGCCCCGGGTCAGGGTCTTCATGCCACTTGGGGTAACGGAATTCCATGCCGTATTTCTCAACAAAGCCCTCCACCTGCCCGTGACCAAACATGGGCAAGCCAGGCAGGGTGGCCATCATGGCACAGATACCGAAGTATTTGTCACCTTTTCCAAACTGGTCGACGGCAGTGCGCTCATCGGGGTTGTTCATGAAGTTCACATAACGTTTAAGGATCTCGGTGTCGAATTCCAGGGTATTCTTGATCACCAAACGGTATTCCTGGTTTTTCTCATCGCGCATCATATTCATGAAGGCGCTATTGTAGACACGGTGCATCCCCAAAGTGCGCACAAAATAACCTTCCATCAGCCAGAAGGCTTCGGCCAACAGCAATGTATCCGGCGCTTCCTGAGCCACACGATCGACCACCATACGCCAGAACTCCTCGGGAAAAACCTCATCGAACTGGTCTTTGGTCAGGCCATGCTCGGCGCGGCTGGGGATATCGCCGCCGCTGCCCGGCTCAGGGAACCACAGACGGTGGTAGTGACGTTTCGCCAGGGTCATGGCTGCGTCGAAGCGGATGATCGGAAACTTACGGGCAACGTGCAGGATCGTCTGGATGACGGCTTCACGTACCTCCGGGATGAGGTAATTGAGCTGGGCGGTGTCATTCCATGGCATGGAGGTGCCGTCGTTACCGTGGTAAATGTAACGTGTGTCGCCGGTCCAATGGTCCACGCGCTTGAAGACCACCGCTGCATCCGTGTTGTCAAAGTAATGATCTTCCAGGTGAATACCCACCCGGTCATCCCAGGACAGATTGACCCCATTGAAGGTGTAAGCCGGGTATGGGCTATAAGTGAGCTGGACAAACCAATCGGGATGCTCGATCAACCAGCGTGAGTCGATGCCCATGTGGTTGGGCACCATATCCGACGCCAGACGAATGCCATAGCGCCAGGCGCGGTCGCGCAAGCTGCTGTAGGCCTCGTCGCCGCCCAAATCTGCAGCAATGTCATAGTAATACAGCGAATAGGCCGAGGCGACAGCTTCCTGGTTGCCGCGCAGCTGCTTGATCCTTTGTGAAGCCGGGCTACGCTCCCACAGGCCGATCAGCCACAAACCGGTGAAGCCCCAGCGTGCCAGCATTTCCAGCTCCTCGTCGGGGACTTGATCCAGGTGCGTGATTGCACGCTGATATTTTCGTGAGAGCTGATCGAGCCAGACATAGGTATTCTTGGCCAGCAACACCAATCTGGGCATCCAGTCCAGGTCGGCACTGAAGCGCTCCGGCTCCAAAAGATAATCTTCGCTCGTGAATTCGTAAACCACCGCCGGGCCGCCGCCCCCCGGCCCAAAGACAGGTTTCTCTTCTTCGCGGATCAGATCCAGGCTGGTAAGCAGGCGCGCCAGGACGAATGAGAGCATGCCGCTCCAGCGACGTCTGATGAAATCGAGCTGCGCAAAAAGCGAATCAGGGTGTGCCCGCGCCGGAGCACGCAAGACCTCGATCAGGCTCTGGCTCTCGGGGCCATAGCTGGGCTGGGTGTCGAAGAACTCAACCAATGAGCGGACCAATCGCGGATACACATGTTGGGATTCCAGGCTGGTATCGTCGAAAAGCTCCGCAAAGGGCTGGAAGGCAGGATTTTCATTCTCAAGCCACAGCATCAAGAGCTCTTCCAGTGCGATTTGACGATTGGATACCAGGCTGCCATCGAGGCGGCTCGAATCGCTCGCCAGATACTCGTCCGCATCGAGGTCTCCACGGTAGACCGGCAAGGGTGGAAACTCTTGCGTAAACTGGAGAAGAACCGCATCAACCTGTTCACGCCCCAGGGCCGCTTCCAGCCAGTCCAGGGCAGCCTGCATCACCCCCGGGTTTCGTGTCTGGCGATATTCCTCGATGACCTGATGAAGGATTTCGTCGATCAACCCCATTGCATTGATTTGACCGGCACGCACTGCCTGGTCGGGGTGAGCAACCAGGTCGCGCTGGGCATTCATAAACTGTGCGAACCGGCGAGCCGCCAGGAAGTTGGCGAAAATTACATTACCACTTGTTGTAAATGGAGCTTCGTCAAACTGATAGCGCTGCCGCGCCCGGCGAGAAACATGAAATTCCATCCGGTGAGGCAATTGCCTGGGTTGGTTTTGGGTCATTCAACGCTCCATAATGCATATTCTCTGCCTGGTCTCGAGGATGAGTCAGGCAGGCAATTGTTGCAAAAATTTCTCGGCAACCGATAAGTGAAACTTTGCCCCACATTGGGTGAACAGGTCGACAGCTCGCTGGAGGTCCTGGCGTGCCAGGGTTAGCTCATTGCTTGTTTGGCGAAAGATCGCTCGCTGGTGCAAAGCGCGACCCAGGCTGATACGCTCTTCCCGGTCTTCAAAACGCTTGATAGCCTTTTCGAAGCAGACTGCCGCATCTTCGTGATCGCCAAGATAAGCGCTGGCGAGGGCAACAATGTACCAGTACCAGGGCGAGTAATATTCTTCCTCATCCAATACGCTTCGATCCAACGACTCCAGCATACCCTGCAGATCCTGGCGGCGGTCCAGGCGGATTAATGCCAGGAAATATTGGCCCGTATGGCGGTCGCCCATGTCACTTTGTACCTGGAGGATCAAATCCAACAGCTCCTGCCAGCGCTCTTGCAAAGTGTATAAATTAACCCGCACGTCCACACCCCAGATCTGTAACTGTCCCTGGCCGGTAATCTGAGCGCGTTGGACGACGTAATCGGCGTCGCTCCAGGCGGCTTCGAATTCGCCCAGATCGGCGTAAATATTTGCGCGCGTCGAGCGGATCAGGGCCTCAAGCCGGAGATCGCCGGTGCGATCGACAATCTGTAAGCACTCATTGGCCGTTTGAAGCGCCTTCTCCAGGTCACCCAGTCCATAATAAGCATTCGCCAGACTGTGGATGCCCCAGGCCTGGCGAGCCAGAGAACCGATCTTTTCCCCGATCTGGCAATCCGCTTCGGCGTGTTGCAAGGCCAGGCGCCAGCGCCCGGTGGCGAGATAATCCTCGGCCAGGAACTCTTCGCCCAAGGCTACAGAGGCCAATATACCACTGCGCTCGCCATGGGCTATGCTCTGTCGAGCCCATTCCATGCTGGTTTCAAAATCACCGCTCTGCTGGTAGGCGCCGGCAAGATAGGCGTAAATCTCAACCAGTACCGTCGGTTCATCCAGCGGCTCGGCGATCTGGCGAGCCCGTTCCAGGTATTGAATAGCCATATCCCAGTCAGCGTGAAGATGATAATAGCGACCCAGGATAGCGTTCGCACGGGCCAGGTCGCGCGGATGGCTCTGCAAGTCGAGATCATCCAGCGCCGCCAGCAAATGGGCACGGCCGCGCTCATCGCCAATTTGCGCGTACACCGCGCCGAGCATAGTCTTCAGGCGCGACCTTTCGTTTGGCGATTGGACCAGTTGCAAAGCACGCTCAAAGGATTCGGTCGAAGCCTGGACCATGCCACGCTGCTCCTGTACCGAACCTAGGGTTTCATAAAGTTTCGCCAATTTATCGACATCCTGCAGCGTTTCAGCGCATTCGATGGCATGCTGGTAACCGTGCACTGCTTCATCCAGTGCAAATACCTTACTCGCCAGGTCGCCAGCCCGGATGGAATATTGCATCCCCTTGACCAGGTCGCCACCTTCGATAAAATGATGGGCCAGTGATTCGACTGCGGTGGAGCGGTTTTGCCCATCACCGCCTGAGATCGGCAAGAGACCGTTTGTCCCCGCAAGGCCATAAAGCTGTTCCAATCCTTCACCAATGCGCAAATGCAGCCGCCGGCGGCGGATCGGATTGAGCTCTTCATACAGGACCTCACGGATCTTGTCATGCGTAAATGCGAAGGTTTCGCCGCCTTCGATACGCAATAACTGGGCATTGCTGGCCTCATCCAGGGCGTCCAGCAAGTCGTTTTCCGCCGGTCCCGCAACGGTCACCAGCTCTGCAAACGTGAAACGCTTGCCCAGCACGGCCGCCGTATGGAGCATTTCGATTGAACCACTCCCTTGCCGGCTTAACCGCCGTCCGATGGCCTCTTTGATGCTCTGTGGGATGGTCAAATCGGTGATCTCTCGCCTTTGCCAACTACCCTCTTCCCAGTAAATTTGCCCTTGCTCGATCAGAGACTTGATTACTTCTTCGATAAAGAACGGATTCCCTTCCGTCTCGCGGTAGATCGCCTGCGTAAATTCATCTGATGGGCGCTCCTGGGTGAACAGGGAGGCAAGCAATTGCCCGACCTCTTCATAGTCCAGACGGTTTACCGAGATACGGATCGCCAATCGCTCTCGGTTCCACTCCACCAGCGAGCCGGCAAAGGCATGTTGGCGATCCAGCTCGACTTCACGATAGCAGGCCACCACCAGGAAGCGTTCCTGGCGCAGATGCCGTAACAGGTAATGCAACAGGGAGAGAGTGCCTTGATCAGACCAATGGATGTCATCAATAAACAGCAATAGCCCGGA
>Ga0154774_1045_pt3 | contig 11513 bp, 7 predicted proteins | sample Rifle2008BG16ft_FD_105782 | JGI IMG/M metagenome (GOLD analysis project Ga0154774, IMG submission 105782) | Chloroflexi bacterium RBG_16_57_11
CGGGTTATCTGTAGAAAGGCTGGTCTGGTAGGCGGTACGGAAGATGTCTTCTGCGCTGGTCAGGTTGGCCAGGGCAGGGATGCAGCCCTCGTACGCGCAGGAGCCGAAGGCGACCAGGATTTTCGATTTCTGGCGTAGGAGGCAGGCGATTTCCTCGTTTTCGGAGGTGCGGATGGCGCCGTTGAACAAGCACAGATCGATGTAACCATCGGGATATCCGCGTACGTCATCGTACTTGAAATCAGCCGCCACAGGCCAGAAGGCCAGATCAAAGATCGCATCGACATCCAATATTTTGTCGCCGATATTAAGTACGGCGATCTCACAGCCGCCGCAGGAAGCAGCCCAATACATCGCTAATTTTGGCTTTCCATTTTGTGGCATGGCTAAACCTCCATCCTGGTTGGCAGTTCGTCCGGGATGTGATGCGTCTGGGCCGGGTGGTGTCCGTTGTGCAACACTTTCTCGTGCCAGCGCAGCGGTCCCAGCAGGCGAAGCTCCTCGGTCATCCGGTCGACGGTTTTCGCCAGCAATGGCCCTTCGGATGCCGAAGCCCAGACAATCTGGACGCGCTGCTCTTCGATGCCAAATTGCACCAACACCCGTTTGAGCAGCGTGTAACGGCGCAGGGCTTTCAGGTTTCCTTCGATATAGTGGCATTCGCCTGGGTGGCAACCGGCAATCAGCACACCATCGGCGCCCTCGCGCAAGGCTTTGAGCACCAGATCCGGCTCTACCCGGCCGCTGCACATCACCCGGATGGCGCGCATATTCGGTGCATAATGCAACCGGGCGGTCCCGGCCAGGTCCGCGGCGCGGTAGGAGCACCAGTTGCACAGAAATCCGACGATGACAGGTTCATAAATCAGATCCATGGGATTTCTCCTTATCTCATACCTCCCAGGTCTCAAGCCGGGGCTGCTTCGCTCTCAACCGGTTGGCGCACATCCCACAGCAGGCCCTCAATCTGCGCCATCAGTTGCTGGCGGGTGAAATGCGCTCCGGTGATGGCTGCGCTGGGGCAGGCTGCTACACAGGTGCCGCAGCCCTGGCAAAGGGCGGTGATGACCTCGGAAACCTTGCGATCTTCGTGGTAGACGATTGCCGTGTAAGGGCACAGGTTGTTGCAGATACGGCAGCCGGAGCACTGCTCGCTGTTGACATGCGCCCGCACCGGCTCCATGAACACAGTCCCCTGGGCGATCAGGCTGGCGGCGCGCATCGCGGCTGCAGCCGCCTGGGCAACCGTCTCCGGGATCGCCATGGGCCCCTGGCAGGCGCCGGCAATGAAGACGCCCTCCACCATGGTGAGAATTGGGTCGAGCTTAGGATGGCGCTCGATGTAGAAGCCGCTGAAATCGCAGCCCATGCCGAACATATTAGCGACCTCACGGGCGTCGTGGCGTGCTTCCATCCCCACGCTGAGTACGACCATATCTACCGGGATGCGTCGCTGGACGCCATACAAAGTGTCGTAGGCCTGGACGATCAACTTGCCCTCTTCCTCTGGCATACGACCAGCGTCGGTCACCTCCGCCACGCGGCCACGGATAAAATGAGCGCCTTCTTTCATCACGCGATGATAGAACTCTTCATAACGTTTGCCCGCCGCCCGAATGTCAATGTAGAAATTGTACACTTCGGCATCCGGCAATCGCTCGCGAACCAAATGGGCAAACTTCAACGAGTACATGCAGCATACTCTGGAGCAGTACTCGTTATAGTTTTCGTCTCGCGAACCAACACAGTGGATGATGGCTACACTTCCGGGCGCTGTCCTGCCATCGCGCAGCACGACATGACCCGCAGTTGGCCCCGAGGCGTTGACCATACGCTCAAACTCCAGGCTGGTGAAAACATTGGCCAGGCGACCATAGCCGTACTGCGGGATGCGGTGGGCATCGAAGGGGTCGTAGCCGGTCGCCAGAATAACACTACCCACATTTAGCGTCAGGAATTCATCCTTCTGGTCGAAGTCAATCGCCCCGGGTGGGCAGAAGATCTGGCAGGCTTTACACTTGCCCTTGACAAAGTAGGTACAATTCTGAACGTCCACCACCGGGTACATCGGCACGGCCTGCGGGAAGGGGCGGTAGATAGCTTTCCGGTTGCCCAACCCCACGTTGAACACCTCGTCGAGCACTTTCTTGGGGCATTTCTCTTCGCAGATACCGCAGCCGGTGCATAGAGCCTCATTCACATAGCGGGCTTTCTTGCGGATGGTAACGGTGTAATTGCCCATGTAGCCCTCTACCCCCTCGACTTCGCTGTAGGTCATCAGAGTGATGTTGGGGTGCTGGCCCACCTCTACCATGCGCGGGGTCAGGATGCAGGCGGCGCAATCCAGGGTCGGGAAGGTCTTGTCCCATTGGGCCATGTGCCCGCCGATGGACGGCTCGCGCTCGACCAGGTAGACATGGTAACCGGCGTTGGCCAGCTCCAGTGCAGAGGTGATCCCGGCAATGCCACCGCCAACCACCAGCACGTTGGGGTTGATATCGACCACCACCGGCTCCAATGGCTGATGGTGCACCACCCGCTCAACCGCGCCCTTGATCAGCGCTTTGGCCTTATGAGTGGCAGCGGCGCCGTCCGTCGTGGTCCAGGAATCCAGCTCGCGGATGTTCGCCATCTCGAACAGGAAGGGGTTTAATCCTGCGCGCTGGCAGGCGCCGCGGAAGGTCTTTTCATGCATATGCGGCGAGCAGGCGGCAACAACCACGCGTGTCAGCCCCAAATCTTTGATATCTTTCTCGACCAGGTCCTGTCCCAGGCTGGAGCACATGAACTTGTACTCGCGAGCGATCTCCACATTGGGTTGCTCGCTGGCCCAGCGCGCCACTTCCATCACATCAACCACACCGGCGATGTTGGTGCCACAATGACAGATGTACACGCCAACTTTTTCGCTCATAGATGCACTCCTGTTTCCACTGGAAAGAATGTGTCCAGTTTTATTTTCCGGTCAGAGGGCCTCGTGCACCAGCTCGACCAGGTCTTTGATCGCCAGGCGCCCCTCCAGGCCGGTGGTCTTGATAGCGTCCTTGTACATAGTCACATCTTTGGGACAGGCGACCACCATCGCCTGGACCGCCTCCAGCGCGGCCGCTTCCCGCACCCTGGCCTCGCTGGGACGCTCTTTAACCTGCTGCTCTTCCATCCAAATCCGGCCGCCCCCTGCGCCGCAACACAACGCCCGATCGCCATGCCGCGGCATCTCAAGCAAACGGCAGCCGGTAGCGGCGATCACCCGACGAGGCGCCTCGTAAATACCGTTGTAGCGCCCCAGGTAGCAGGGATCATGGTAGGCAACCGTATAATCCAGGCGTTTAGCCAGTTTCAGCTGGCCCGAGGCGAGCAATTGGTCGAGCAATTCGGAGACATGTAGAACTGGCCGGTGTCCATTTGAATGGCTATTTGTGTTGTGCATTGTTGGGTATTCATTTTTCAAGGTGTTGTAAGAATGTGGGTCGGTGGTTACAATAGCCTGGTATTCGCAGCGCTCCAGGGCAGCCAGGTTCTTTTCCGCCAGCATTTCGAACAGACCTTCTTCACCGACCCGGCGCACATCGTTGCCGGCGTTCCGCTCTGCATCATAAAGGAGGCCAAAGTTCAGTCCCGCCGCCTGAAAGACTTCGGCGGTCTTGCTGGTAATCTCTGCCAGCGTGGCGCTATAAGCGGCGTAGTCGCCGGTGAACCACAAATATTCGACCGGTTCGCGGCGGGCATCCTTGACCTTGAAGGGCAGCGAACCCGTCCAGCGGGCGCGCATGCGATCGGATTGGCCAAAGGAATTGCCGTAGCGAGCTAGCTTCGCCAGCGCATCCTGCATTAAGTTATCAACCTGCCCCGCATCGACCAGGTGGCGACGCAAATCCACAATAACGGATACATGATCAACGAATGCTGGGCATACGGATGCGCACGCCCGGCAGGTCGTGCAGGCCCATAATTCGTCCTGGCTGATGACATCGCCGTATAAATTTTGACCGTTCTCGGAACGCCACACATGACCGTTCAGCTTAAGCATCAGATCACGCGGCGAAAGGCACACACCACTTGCGAAGGCTGGGCATTGGTCCTGGCAGCGCCCGCAGCGAGTACAGGCGTCGAAATCCAACAACTGTTTCCAGGTGAAATGCTGCCATTTTTCCACACCCGGCCCGCTGTGGGTGCGGGCTGGGGCCAGCGCCCCAGCCGGTTCGAGTGAGCGGAAGAAAATGTTGATTGGCGTTGCTACAATATGAAACAGCTTCGTATAGGGCAGGCTGGCAATCAAGCCAAAGGCTACCAGGGTGTGAATGATCCAGATGGTCAGATGTAGGGTGCGATCGGTTGGGTCGCCGAGGGATTGAAAGAGGGAGGCGAGCGCGGAGCCAACCGGCGACCAGACTGCCCAATCCGGCTGCATCACGGCGATGCGCAATCCCTCAACCAGGTAGCCTGTGATGGCGATCACCACCAGACCGATGAGCACAAGGGCATCGTCGCGCGCCAGGCGGGGGTCAGGCTGGTTTTGCAGGCGCGGCGGGCGCTGGACGTAGCGCCGGTAGATGGCCATTCCCAACCCGACCAGCAGCAAAACACCAAAGATGTCTAAAGCCAGCTCGAAGAGTATGTAAAATGGCCCGGTTAGAAACTGGAAACCGAAAAACAGGCGGGTGATATCCCAGTCGATGGTCGCCAGGGCAGTGCCCAGAGCCAGCACGATCATCCCCCAGAAGATGGCCAGATGCATGAACCCGGGATATGGCTCTTCCAAGGTACGTTTTTGGCCGACGGCCTGGACGATGAGGGAAGCAAACCGCCGGCCCCAGTTTCCGCCGCGCCGATCTGGTTCACCCATGCGCCAGCGCTTTACATGCCGGTAGATGCCGTAAGCGAAGACCAGGATGGTAACCAAGCCGAGCAGATACTGTCCAATCTCTGCCCAGTGGGGGATATTCCAGAAGGTCTCTCTAATCGGCATGGCTATTCTCTCCATCTACATTGCATTCAAGCGGCGAGGTCAATGCGCAACGGCCGAACTGATTTGTTGTAACTGTTCGGTCAATACGGGAACCAGTTCGAAGAGATCCAAGGTAGAGCCATACTTTGCTAGGTTAAAGATTGGAGCGTCGGGGTCGCTATTAACTGCCACGATCATCTCAGCATCGGCGATAGCCTCGACGTGCTCCGGAGCGCCGCTAATGCCCAGGGCCAGGTAAAGCTTGGGCTTGACGTGCTTCCCCGATTTGCCCACCAACCGGGAGGCCGGCAACCAGCCTTGATCCACCACAGGCCGGGAGGAGCAAACCACGCCGCCGAGCGCATCGGCAAGCTCCTGCGCCAGCTGGAGGTTATCCTCGTTTTGAATGCCACGGCCCACAGCCACCAGCATCGCTTCCTTCGAGATATCGACGTCGCCGATTTCCGGCTCGATATAGCGCCTCAAGCGCAGGCGCGGTTCGGTAAACGCCGGGGCTTCCAACAGGGTAATATGTGGGGGTTGGGCGCTGTGCCCAGCCTCGGGTTTATATACCCCAGGCATCATCGTCGCCAGGGCGGTCGGACCGGGTAACTCGCCTTCGAACAGGATCTTCCCACCGCACACCTGGCTGACAAACTTGAGCGTGCCATCCTGGGTAGATATACTGCGACAGTAGCTGACCAGCGGCAATCCCAGTCGCGAGGAGAGCGGACCAGCCACCTCGGCGCCGATGGAAGTATCCCCGAACAGCATCAGGCGCGGCGCGTGTTGTGTGAGCAGGGGTTCCAGCGCCTGCTGATAGATTTCAGGGTTGAAGTCGGCCAGGGAGGGGTGATCCATGTACCAAACCTGGTCAGCAGTCAGCTCGTTCGCCAGCGCCTGGCTGTTGTGGCCCAGTAAGATCGCCGTCACGCGGCCATCCGCCGCATGAGCCAGGGCGCGACCGGCAGCCAGCATCACATACGAGATATCTGCCACCTGTCCTCGAAGATGTTCGATCAGTATAAAAATATCCTGGTTCATCTCAATTCTCCTGCCACAATCCTGCATCAGGATCACAGCACCCCGGCCTCACGGAAGATCTCCACGAGTCGGGCGGCAACAGTATCGACATCTCCCTGAAGCATCATCGCCCGCGCCCCGCTTTCGGATTTGTACATCCTTCCTACTACCTGGACAGCAGGCGGCACTTGCGGAAGGAACTGTTCTTTGAGCGTAGCAGTCTTCATCGCTTGGCGGATGCGGCTGAAGGCGATATAGCTTAGCGGGCGTTCGGCAGCCTGGATGCCCAGGACGGCGGGCAATGACACTTCAATCTCAGCCATCAATCCTCCGGGATATTCCTTGCGCACCAGTGCGCTGTCATTGCTCAAGGAAACACCCGATACATAGCCGACATAGGGGAGTTTTAGGAAACCCGCCAGCAGCGCTCCCAGCGCCCCATCCAGGTCGTTGTGCGCCTGGACGCCGGTGAGCACCAGGTCCGCGGGCGCCTGGCGTAGCAACTTGGCGATGAGGCCCGCAAGTGCGTGATTGTTCAGGCCCTGCTCGAAATCTCCACAAAGCTTGACTAGTTGGTCAACGCCTTTGGCCGAGGCGGTGAACAGCGCATCGTCTGCTCCGTCGATATCCAGCGCGATCACGGTCACGTGCGCCCCGGCGCGTTCTTTCAAAAGGACTGCCTGCTCGATGGCGTGCTCGTCAAGCTCGTTAAGCTTGTATCGCAGCCACATCGGATCGAGGCCAGTACCCTGGTCGTTTATCACCAGCTCTTCGACCAGGTCGGGCACGAGTTTTACCGGCACGACGATTTTCATCACGACCTCCTCGTCATTCGCCTATTGACTCGGCTAACAGCTCGGCGATATCCCTCACGATCAGCCGGCTGGCCTTTTCCACCATCTTGGCGGCGTCTTCAAAGCGTGGGGCTTCATAGGGGCAAGCGATCGCCAGGATTTCCGCACCCGCTGCCACGGCCTCACGCACCCGCCATTCAGACAACCGCACATGGGCTTTTTCCCAGGTATATCCATCCAGCCACATCCCGCCGCCCCCTCCGCCGCAGCACAGGCTCGTCTCCTGGCTGTGGGACATCTCCACCAGCTCGATTCCCGGGATGGCTTTTAGCAATCGCCGCGGTTCATCGAAGACGCCGTTGGCGCGGCCCAGGTAGCAAGGATCGTGATAGGTCACCCTGGCCTTCATACTGCGACGTAGCAATGATTTGAGCTGCGCCATGTGATCCGCCAGGAACTGCGTGTAATGGCGGACAGGATAGTTGATCCCAAGCGCCGGGTACTCATTTTTCAGTGCATTGAACGCATGCGGATCGGTTGTGATGATCTCCCCGAAGCTGTAGCGCGCAAATGCTTGAGCGTTCTTTTCGGCTAGCATCTCAAATAGCCCACGTTCACCTGCCAGGCGCTGCGAATCACCATCGCTGTTTTCTTCCGGACCCAGGACGCCATAATTGACCCCCAGGGCGTTGAGCACTCTGGCAAACGCCTGGCTGACCTGCTCCACCCGGGGATGGAAGGAGGCGTAATCGCCAACGAACCACAGCACGTCAACCGGCTGCCGTGCCTGGCTCATGATCTTTACCGGCGGCTCGACGCCTCGAGACCAGGCGGCGCGCCGGCGCGGCGATTCGCCCATCGGGTTGCCGTAACGTTGTGAGTTTTCTAACGCGTCTTGTAATTCCGTCGGCACGTTGCCCGCCAGGAGCAGCTCCTCCTTGGCGCGGGTCATCAAACCCTGCGTCAAGGGAATCTTGGCCGGACAGGCACGTGTGCAGGCATAGCAGGATACGCACATCCACACCAGGTCGGTTTTAATCACCCGATCGAAGAAGCCGGCCCGCAGGGAGGCAATCATCTTGCTGGGGGGAAAGTCCATCAGGTAGCCAAATGGGCAGGCGCCGCTGCAAGTGCCACACTGCAAGCAAGCCAGAAAATTTTCACCTTCAGGCAGTTTTTGCAGGCTGGCGTAAAAAACATCATTGAACGAAGGCCTTTGTGTGACTGGAGCCATCGTCATGATCGCACCTCCGGATAGTAAAAAGTTGATCCGAATTCTCGCTCAGGTTTTATGGCGTGGCTGGGAGAGATTGAAAAACCTGGCACCGCTTAATGCCAGGATAATCGAGACATGGCTACAAAACGACTACAAAATTAAGCCCAACTGGCTACAATTTTTCCCCGATTTTTACCAGGATTTGTTCGGCCAGGCTCTGATCGTAACCCCGGTGATGATGTCTGGCTAGCTCCAGAGACTTATACGCGAAAGATTTGGCCAGACGGAAATTGTCCAATAACAGGTGCGCGTTCGCCAGCCCGGCGTACAAGCGGCCCTGTTCGGCACGCGAGTCGAGGCGTTCGGCCAGGGCCAGACCATCACGCAAATACCCTAACGCCAGCTCGGGGCGATCCGCCTGGTTTTCCAACCACCCCAGATAGCACAGGCAAAAGATTTCCTGTGTTGGGTCGCCGATTTCACGGGCGAGATCCAAGCTGGAAAGCAGGCACTCTCTACCCTGTTCTACATGGCCACTACCGGCCAGAGCCACACCCAGATCTCCCAAGGCGATGCGCCGTAGATAGGGTGTTTTTGCCTGCTCGCAGCGCGCCAGAGCTTCCTGGGCCAGGTTTTCTGCGCGCCGGAAATTGCCGGTGTAACTGTCAAGCGCGGATAGATTACACAAGGTGTGGATTTCATAGCCCACTTCGTCCAGATCATGGAAGATCTGCAATGCTTGTTTCAACCTTGCTTCGGCAGGGATGAAATCGCCTGTGGCGCGCTCTGTCAGGCCGATCTCGCGGAGCGCCCGAGCCTCCAGTTGCCTGTTCCCGATGAGGAGGCTCAATTGTAGAGTCTTTTCCGCACATTCCCGCGCCTTCAGGTATCGGCAGAACCAGCGATGCGCATTTGCCTCGCGGATGTAGATATGCGCCAGGGCACTTTGATCGCCCAGCGCGTTGGCCAGGCGGGCTTCTTCTGCAAGATCATCCTGGTAGGATTGCATCTCTCCCAACGCTCGGAAAACACTGCTACGCTGGGACAGCGCCAATATTTGCAAACGATAATTGGCAGTGATGTCTTCTGGCATGGTCAGGTTAACTGCCTGTTGCTTGAGCGAAACCAAGGCGCGACTGAAGAAATCCAGTGCTTCGGTATATGCCAGAACCCGGATGGATTTCTCCCCGGCGCGCAAGGCATACTCCGCTGCCTTTGCGGATTCCCCGCTTTGTTCAAAATGCCAGGTAAGCAGGGCGAGATCGTCCGGATAATATTTTTCCACCAGCCTGGCGCACTGGCGGTGCAGGTAGCGGCGTTGACCATAACGGATGTCGTTATAGACGACCAAGCGCACCAGATCGAAAGCAAATTGGTATACACCGTGGTGCTCCGAGAGGAGGCGGTGTGAAACCAGCTGATCCAGGCTCTCCAGGATTTCTAATTCACCGGCCACGATCAGTTCTGGAGCCATTTCTTGAGTGATTGATTGGTTCAAAACGGCGATAACCTCCAGGATCTTACGCTCCTGAGAGGTCAGCGGGATCAAACGGTACTGGATCGCCGTCTGCACTGTCTTAGGGAGCGGCAGGGCAGCCAGATCTGTCACCTGTTCGGGGACCAAATGACTCTCGATCAGTGCTTGTATCGTCTCGAGAAGATAGAAAGGATTGCCGCCTGAAATCTGATGTAGCCTGACTGCCAGGTCTTGTTGCTCCTCGTGGATGCCAAAGTGATGAGACAGGATCTGGCTGACCTCATCCGTATTGAAGCCGGGGAGACAATGCTCTTCCAGCAATCCCAGCCGGTTCAGCGCAGCGCGCAATCCGGCCAGGGGTTGGGCCTCTTCCCTACGGTAAGAGCCGATGATTAAAAGATGCCCCAAACCTTCATAAGCTAACCGGCTAGATAAATAGACTAACCATTCCAGGGTAGTTGAATCGGCCCAATGAAGATCATCCAGGATGATCACGAGCGGTCGAAATCGGCTCTGCAAGCTGGTCGCGACCTGGTAAAGGGCTTCGAAGAGCCGCCGTTGCGCTTCCTCCTGCCGGGCTGGCAGCGGCGCCGGCAGGTTGGGGAAGCGAGAATAGATTTCCGGCAGTAACCTGGCAGCTTCAGCCAGCCAGAGTGGGTTGATATTCAATAAATGGGTTTGGATTTCGACCACCGGCCGAAGGGCTTCTGCGATTGGATGGTAGGCCAGGTTTTGCAACCCTTGGGTGCATGCGCTGTATAAGACGGTCCCATTGCAATGATAATGTGAAGCGATTTGTCGCAGCAGGCGTGATTTTCCGATGCCCGCATCCCCGCTGAAAAGGATCACCTTACCCCGGCCCGAGCAAGCCAGGTTGAAAGCCTGGTCAATGGCGTTTAGAATTTCGTCCCGACCGATAAAGGGCGTCTCCAGGCGGTGTAATGACCTGTCAACCAGCCCATGTGGACGGGGTCCGGAGGCAGACTGGTAAACCGCCCAGGTCTTCGGTGAGGGGCTGATCCCCAGCTCCTGTTCCAGGGTGGCGACACAGGATTCAAACTGGCGCTCCGCCGCGCTGCGATCCCCGACGGCGGCGTACAGCTCGATCAGCTTGCAATGAACATCCTCCGCCAGGTTGTCGATTTCGAGATAGCGCCTGGCGTGAGCGATCGCCTTGTCATGGTCCTTGCGATGGTGGTGGTAATCGATCAGATCGGACAAGATCTCCAGATAACGGCACTCGTAATATTGCCGCTCCCGGTTGACCCAGGCTTCGAATTCTTGAGTATCGCTTAGATTAAAGTTGCTCAGGAATGGACCACGATAGGACTGGATTACATTCTCCAGGGTGTTCAAAGAAAACGGCAAATCATCCTCCAGGCCTGGGTGTCTCTGGAGCAGCTTATGGCGCTCAGCATAAAGTTTCACCAGGGCGACTGTATCGGACCACGTACGCACTGGATCCAGGGCAATATACTCGCTGGTAAATTCAATCAGATCCGGCTCAGGCAAGGCCAGGCGCAGATGGGTAAGTAAATGGGTGAGATTGCGCCGGGCTTTGGGCAGGGGATCTTCAGGCCACATCAGATCGCAAAGCTGTTCACGGGGAATGGGTTGGAGATCGGCGGAAAGGCGGTATAGTAAGGCACGCACCTGGCGGCGCGAGATGGATAGGATCCCATCTGACCAGGTGATCACTGGCGGACCCAACAAGGCAACCCGGAAGGCGGGTTGGCCAACGCTTTGCCCGCCGTTTATCGCCGTCAGATCGGAAGATTCATTTCTATTGCTCACCGCGGTCTCTTACAAGTGGTCAACTCCAAAAACATACCTGTGGTTGTCTAATCAATTTTATTATACATACTTTCTTTCCCAATGAATATTCGATTTGGTGGTCGGAGTGAAGCCTTTTTAATAGTCGATTCTTCCTGGGGATGGATGACCACGCCTGAAGCCCGCGCTCGCCAGAATATCGACGCCCAGCTCACTGGCCGCGGATGTGTGGTGCAGGATGGCCTTGCCATGAACCAGCTCACCCGGTCAGATCTGGACGAG
>Ga0154774_1063_pt1 | contig 11500 bp, 8 predicted proteins | sample Rifle2008BG16ft_FD_105782 | JGI IMG/M metagenome (GOLD analysis project Ga0154774, IMG submission 105782) | Chloroflexi bacterium RBG_16_57_11
GCTGCACTCACCACGCTGGGCACGATCTTGATTGGTTATCCGCTGGCTTATTTCATTTCTCGAGCGCCAGCGCGCCAGCGAGCAATCTACCTGTTTCTCATCCTGGTGCCATTCTGGACCAATTTCATCATACGCATCTATGCCTGGATTATGATTCTGCGCACCGAAGGTTTGTTGAATACATTTCTGCTTAAACTTGGCATCATCCAGTTACCACTGGAAATACTTTATACGCCCACGGCGGTATTAATTGCCATGGTCTACGAGTTCCTGCCTTTCATGGTGCTGCCGCTCTATACATCGCTTGAGAAAATAGAGCCTGCTCAGCTCGAAGCGGCCGCCGACCTGGGGGCGCGCCCCTACAGAGCTTTTCTACGTGTGACGCTTCCCCTCAGCGTGCCCGGCATCATTGCGGGCACGATCCTGGTTTTCATCCCCGCCATGGGTATGTTCGTCGTACCGGACCTGATGGGAGGTGCCAAGACCATCCTGGTGGGCAACCTGATCCGCAACCAGTTTCTGACCGCTCGAGACTGGCCTTTCGGATCGGCGGCCTCCATGCTGCTCCTGATCCTGACGCTGATCTTTACGCTTTTCTACACTCGACGTGCTGGCTTTGGGGAGGAATTGCTGGTATGAGCGAGAAGAAGCCTTCTCTTGGGCTGCGCATCTATGCGGTATTGGCGTTCATTTACCTGTACCTTCCAATTTTGATTCTGATCATCTTCTCGTTCAATACGCAGAAGATCAACGTACGATGGCAAGGTTTCACTTTGGATTGGTATAAGGTGCTAGTTAACGATCAAAACGTGATCCTGGCAACGCGTAATACGCTGATCATTGCCACGGTGTCCACCATCATCGCTACAATTATCGGCACAATGGCAGCCCTGGCGCTCCAGCGATACCGCTTTCCTGGTCATGACGTGGCTGAGTCTGGGTTATACATTCCAGTGATTATCCCTGAGGTGGTGATGGGGATTTCACTTCTGGCGTTCTTTGCTTCGATTGGCTTGACCCTGGGTCTGGTGAGTATTACACTCTCCCATATTGCTTTCAGCATTCCATTTGTCACCTTAGTGGTGCGCGCCCGCCTTCACGGTTTTGACAAGTCCATTGAAGAAGCCGCCATGGACCTGGGGGCGAATGAAGTGACCACTTTCTGGCGGGTGACTTTGCCTACCATCATGCCGGGTGTGTTATCCGGCGCATTGCTGGCATTCACCCTTTCACTGGATGATTACGTTATCACTTATTTCACGGCTGGCCCAGGGTCAACCACCTTGCCCCTGCGCATCTTCTCGATGGTGCGCTTTTCCGTCACTCCCGAAGTAAACGCCCTGTCCACCTTGTGGGTGCTGACGATTTTCGTCGTGTTGTTGATCGGTCAAATTGCCCAACGAAGGCAAACGACCGGCTAATGATCTTTCCCCTGTAATCCGGATTTTGGACTGCCAATATCCAGAGGAAGAACAACCAAGTCGCCAATTTGAGGAAGAGATGAAAGGAGAAGAGAAATGAAAGTCTATCGAACCATCGTGTCCGTCATCCTGCTGTCTATCTTGATTGCCGCGTGCGGAGGCGGGCAACCAACCGCCACCAAATCAACCGAGCTGAACCTGTACGCTTGGTCCGAGTATGTCCCTCAGACATTGCTGGATAACTTTACCACACAGACAGGTATCAAGGTCAATTACGATACCTACTCATCGAATGAGGAGCTCCAAGCGAAGCTGCAAGCTGGCGCTTCAGGGTATGATGTGATCATCCCAAGCGACTACATGATATCCATCCTGAATAAGCTAGGTTTGCTAGAGAAAATTGACCTGGCTCAAATCGCCAACTTCAAGAACATTGACGATCGCTTAAAGAACCAGGGGTATGATCCAGGCAATCAATATACGGTACCGTACCAATGGGGTACGAGCTGCCTGGTCGTCGATACCAGCAAGGTCAGCCGGCCGATAACGAAGTGGGCTGACCTTTGGGATCCCGAGTTCGCCGGGAAAATCGTGCTGCTGGACGACGAGCGCGAAGTGATCGGGATGGTGTTAGCGACTCTGGGTTACGATAAGAATTCCACCGACCCCGCTCAACTGGAAGAAGCCAAAGCGAAGCTGAGCGAGCTCATGCCGAGTATTAAGCTGTTCGACAGCGATAATCCAAAACAGGCTCTGTTAGCAGGCGAGGTCTGGCTGGGACAAACCTGGAACGGCGAGGCATCCATCGCCCATGGGGAAAACGAGGCGATCCAGTATGTGTTCCCGGAAGAGGGATGCACAATCTGGATTGACAACCTTGCCGTCCCGAAGGGCGCTACCCACCTCGATGCCGCACACACGTTTATCAACTTTGTGCTGGATGGCAAAAACAGCGTCCTGATCACGGAGGAATTTCCTTACTCTAACCCCAATAAAGCGGCCCTTGAACAGCTCAAGACAGTGGATGCGGCTTTGTACGATTCCTATATGAACTTTCCGGCTACAAACCCATCTGCAGAAGATTTGCAGAAGACAGCCGCGATCAAGGATATCGGCGAAGCTACAGCCCTTTGGGATCGCATCTGGACCGAAGTAAAAGGAGGCGAATAGTCTCACCGCGGCACACTTACCCGGTAAAAATAACGCGGCTCAGGTGCGGCGCACCCCGGAGTGGGCGAGGCTCAGCAGTGCGCTGCACCAACCGCGCAAAAACGATCTCAGACAAAAAAGTCGTAGGGGCGCATGGCATGCGCCCGCCACGTAAATTGGATTTTAACCAAATAAGGAGAGGTATATGAAAGTGCTGCTTGTTGGAGTCGGAGGGGTTGGAGAAGCCATCTCGGTCATTGCCAAATCTAAACCCTGGGTTGAGCAAATCGTGCTGGCCGATTACAGCCTCGACCGGACCAAAGAGGTGCAGGCCAAATTAGGAGATGCAGCACGATTCCCGGCCGAATTCGTGGATGCAAGCCAGCAAAAAATGATCGAAGAGCTCGCAAACAAATATCAAGTCGATATCATCATGAATGCCTGTGATCCGTTGTATAACGTGCCAATCTTCGATGCGGCGTACAACACCGGGAAGAACTATATGGATTTGGCAATGACCCTGTCCGAGCCGCATCCCGAGGACCCATTTAATCAGTGCGGGGTCAAGCTGGGTGATTACCAGTTTGAGAGGGCTCGCCTGTGGGAGGAAAAGGGGTTGCTGTGCATTGCAGGCCTGGGGGTTGAGCCTGGAATGGCGGATGTCTTCGCCCGCTATGCCCAGGATTACCTGTTCGACGAGGTCGAAGAGATTGGTGTGCGCGATGGCGCCAATATCGAGGTGCGTGGCTATGAATTTGCGCCGAATTTCTCGATCTGGACGACCATCGAAGAGTGCCTGAACCCGCCGGTTATCTGGGAAAAGGGTCGTGGCTGGTTTACTACAGCACCCTTCTCTGAGCCGGAGGTTTTCGAGTTCCCGGAGGGTATTGGTAAGCTTGAGGTGGTCAATGTAGAGCACGAAGAGGTGCTGTTGGTGCCACGCTGGGTGAAGACAAAGCGTGTAACGTTTAAATACGGGCTGGGAGATCAGTTCATCAATGTGCTGAAAACGCTGCACATGCTTGGCCTGGATAACAAGGAGCCGATCAAGGTCAAAGGTGTGATGGTTGCGCCACGCGATGTAGTCGCCGCGTGCCTGCCCGATCCGGCGCACCTGGGCGACCACATGTTTGGAAAAACCTGTGCTGGGACCTGGGTGAAGGGCGTGAAGGATGGCAAGCCTCGCCAGGTATATATCTACCAGGTGTCAGACAATGAGGAATGCATGCAGAAGTGGGGCTGCCAGGCAGTGGTAGCACAAACCGCCTTCAACGCGGTCATCGGCTGGGACCTGCTCGAGCATGGTGTATGGAAAGGCGCTGGCGTTTTAGGATCGGAGGCTTTCGATCCGGTGCCGTTCATGAACAAGATGGCCGATTACGGCTTCCCTTATGGGATCAAGGAAATGAAAATTATCGAAGCTTCGCCGGTAGCAGAATAAATAGAATTACTCTAAGATTGCGAGGTGAAACATGCCATTCGGATATAACGGGAAAATCTTACATGTTGACCTGACCCAAGGTACGCTTGAAGTGGAAGAACCGCCTGAGGCGTTCTACCGCAAGTATATGGGCGGCAGCGCCATGGGGATGTATTACATCCTGCGTGACACGCCCGTCGGCGTCAATGCATTGGCACCGGAGAACGTGTTGACGCTGATGGCGAGCGTGACCACTGGCGCGCCGATTTCGGGCCAGAGCCGGCTGAACGCCAATGCCAAATCCCCGCTCAGCGGGGCGATCGGCGATTCGCAGTCTGGTGGCTTCTTTCCGGCAGAGCTCAAGTTTGCCGGGTACGATGGCATCGTGGTGAAGGGCAAGTCGCCCAAGCCGGTTTACCTATCAATCCTTGACGGAGAAGCCACGCTACACGACGCCGGCCACCTGGCAGGCAAGGTCACCGGTGAGGTCGATGCGATTCTGCGCGCCGAGGTTGGCCGGCCGAAAGCCGAGGTCCTGCAGCACGGCCCGGCTGCGGAGAACGGGGTGCTGTTCTCCAGCCTGATCTCGATGGCCACCCGCAATAACGGGCGCACCGGCATGGGCCTGGTGATGGCGAGCAAGAACCTGAAGGCGGTTGTGGTCAAGGGCAGGGAAAGAATCGACCTGGCCGACCCGGCTGCCCTGGCCGCGCTCAACAAAGCCGGTCCGAAGTTGATGCCCGAAAACCCGGACGTGGACGCCCTGGGTACGCATGGCACAGCCAGCGTATTGCTGCCGCAAAATATGATGGGCACGCTGCCAACCAACAACTACAACCAGGCGCAGTTTATCGCTGCCGAGGAGATCAGCGGCGAGCGGATGACCGAGACCATCCTGAAGAAGCGCGAGACCTGCCACGCCTGCGTGGTGCGCTGCAAACGGGTGGTTGAGATCACCGAAGGGCCACACCGTGCGGATCCACTGTATGGGGGACCGGAGTACGAGACATTAGGCACATTCGGCTCTTACTGCGGCGTGCGCGATCTGGCGGCCGTCGCTGAGGCCAGCCAAATATGCAATATGTACGGGGTGGACACCATCTCCTGCGGAGCGACGATCGCTTTTGCAATGGAATGTTTCGAGAAAGGCATCCTCAGCCCCGAGCAGACCGGCGGGCTGGAGCTGCGCTTTGGGGACGCCGAAGCCATGCTGGAGGCGCTCCGGCAGATCGTAGAGAACCGCGGCCCGCTGGGCAAGCTGCTCTCGCAAGGCTCGGCGCGGGCGGCTAAAGCCTGGGGCCCGGCGGCCGAGGCGTGTTTGATCACGGTGAAAGGCCAGGAGGCTCCGGCGCACATGCCGCAGGCCAAGAAGTCGCTGGGTGTCATCTATGCGGTCAACCCCTTCGGCGCCGACCACCAGTCCAGCGAGCACGACTGGATGTACGAAGATGGGGTTGCCTCGCAGCTCTACCTGGACCGGCTGGCCGAATTGGACCTGAAGGATCCCTGCGAGGCGGGCAGCCTGGATGCGGAGAAGGTGCGTTTTGCGGCTTACACCCAGACCTTTTACTCCATCCTGGACACACTCGAGCTGTGCCAGTTTGTCTGGGGGCCTGCCTGGACGCTGTACGGCCCGACCGAGACGGTCGAGCTGGTGAAAGCGGTCACCGGCTGGCAGGTCAGCCTGTATGAGTTGATGAAGGTGGGCGAGCGGCGGCTGAATATGCTGCGCTATTTCAACGCACGCGAAGGCTTTACGCGCAAAGAAGACGCCCTGCCGAAGAAGTTCTTCCAGCCTCTGGCGGGAGAGGGGCCAACCGCGGGCGTTGCGCTCGATCCAGCCGAGCTCGAAACGGCTCTGGATACCTATTACCAGCTCATGGGCTGGACGCCGGACGGGGTGCCCACCCAGGCCAAGCTGGTTGAATTGGGAGTAGTGTAGGCGTACTGAGCGGTAAGGCTATGCGGTTATAGCTGCGCCCAAGGACCGGCAGTCTTCGACTGCGGCAGGCTTCGATTGTACTCAGCACGCCTACCCTCAGACCGCCTATGGATAATTGTACAAGGAAAACTATATGCTCTCTTACGAAAACACTTTACCCCATGTTTCACCCGTCTGGTCGCGCTACACGCCGATCATCGCCCAGCGGGCGGAAGGTTGCTATGTGTACGATCAGGACGGCACGGCTTATCTGGATTTCACCTGTGGGATCGGCGTGACCAACACGGGTCACTGCCATCCGGCCGTGGTGGAGGCCATCCGAAAGCAGGCAGGTCTGCTCTTACACGGGCAGGTGAACATCATCTATCACCAACCGCTGCTCGATCTGGTGGGCGAACTGCGCCAGATCGTCCACCCCAGCCTGGATGGTTTCTTTTTCAGCAACTCCGGCGCCGAAGCGATCGAGGGCGCGCTGAAGCTGGCCCGCCAGGCTACCGGGCGCCCCAACGTGATCGTCTTCCAGGGCAGCTTCCACGGGCGGACGGTGGCGACCATGTCGCTGACCACCTCCAAGACGATTTACCGGGCTGGCTACCAACCACTGATGCCCGGCGTGTTTGTCGCACCCTATCCCTATGCCTATCGCTTTGGCTGGGACGACGAAGCTACCTCACGCTGGTGCCTGGAAGAGCTGGAGTTTATGCTGAACACCCAGACCGCGCCGCAGGAGACGGCTGCCATCCTGGTTGAGCCGGTGCTGGGGGAAGGTGGTTATGTTGTGCCGCCCGCCAGCTTCTTGCGCGGGCTGCGCCAGGTGTGCGACCAGCATGGTATCCTGTTGATCACGGATGAGATTCAATCCGGCTTTGGCCGCACGGGAAAATGGTTCGCTCAGGAGCATTTTGGCCTGACGCCGGATATCATGACGGCTGCCAAAGGGATTGCTTCCGGCCTGCCGCTCTCCGGCGTGTTTAGCCGCCTGGAGCTGATGCAGAAGTGGCTCCCCGGCTCGCACGGCGGCACCTACGGCGGCAATGCGGTCGCCTGCGCCGCAGGGGTTGCCACCATCCAGGCGATGAAGGCGGAGGGCATGGTTGAGAATGCACGGGTGCGCGGAGAACAACTGATGACCGGGCTACGCCACCTGCAGGAGGAGTTCCCGGCGATCGGCGATGTGCGCGGCCTGGGTGTGATGATTGGCGCGGAGTTCCGCACCGATGATCGCAAACCCGACAAGGCGACTGCAAAAGCCGTGGTGCATGCTTGCCTGGATCGGAAGCTGATGCTTCTAACCTGTGGGCCGTGGGACAACACCATCCGCTGGATCCCGCCGCTGGTTGTCAAACCGGAACAGATCGACCAGGGTCTGCAGATCTTTCGCTCCGCGTTGGAAGAAGTCCTCAGCTAAACGTTTTTGTTCGTCACCGACGTGACTCATCAGCCCGGGATATCCCCTCGGGCTGATGTTGTATTATTCACCAACGGCGTGTGTCCGGGCGCGATGCAGCGACGGATATCCCTGGGCAACCAGCTCTGGGGTTGGCAAGGCAGCCTCATCGGGCTTGTCCGAAAGGCCAAAGAGCAACGCTCCGCGCTCCCGCCAGGTCTGTGCGATGGCAAGCAGTTCGTGAGTGATGACAATCTCTTCGTTCAGCAGCTTCTCTACCGGGGCCGTATCATCCCCACAGCCAAATCGACGAATGGTGGTCAGGTATTCATTGCGCCGGAAGGCTTTGAACGGTGTCGGGTCGCCACGCTGGACGTTGGCGTAAATCTCAGCGTGGATCTCCTCCAATTCACGCGGCAGATTTGTCTTGTGGGCCTCCACGTCGGCAATGAATTGGGTGAAGGCGTCTACCCGCCCCGATCGCACATCGGCCATCAAGGTTTCTCTACCATACAACCCGGCGCCCAGGATCAGGCAGATGTAGGCCAGGTAATCCTGGTTGTCGCCGGTGAAAGGGTGGAATTCGGGCTGGTTGAGCGGCTCGTAGGCAGCCCGAAAGGCGCCCATGTCAAAGGCCGTGCCCAACAGGCTGGCCAGCGTATCTTGCACCGCCTGTAAGCGCGCCTGGTCGATGACGTTGCCGTTCCGCCCGCGCGCCCCCAGGGCGGTCTTATCCAGATCGACGATCACGGCGGCGTGCTCGTCCACCGGCAGGCCCTGCGACTGGCAATAACGATCGAAAGCCAGCAAGGCTGCCCAGCGGTTGGATAAATATAACCACGGGCCCTGTCCAGTGGGGACAGCTTCGACCGACGGATCGGATTTGGTCTCCGAGCCGATGAAAGCGATGCCAGGCCAGCCGCCCGCCGCGCACAGGTTGACGAAGGCGGTGCCATCCAGCAAGCGCGTGTCGCCGATGAAGATCAAACGCCGGATGGGAACACTGGGGGCGTCTTGATCCCGGGCGGCGGCGAGCATGTGCACAACAACCTGAGCATATGCAGCTTCGGTTTTGCGCGGGAATACGCCGGGTGAGAGCCCTACACGGGAGCGCAGATCGTCCAACCCAGGCAGGGATTCATCCAGCGGCGCCAGGTTGCGGTATACCACCCGGTCGCCCAGAAATTGGTGGATCGTAGCAAGGCCATAGTTGTTCATTGCTTGCCTCTCACGATATTTGGGCCGGGTCAGGATGACGCCCTGGCAAGGATCAGGTCATGCAGGGCGCGCACTGCAACATCTGCATCCGTGGCCGATACAACCAGGCTGATGGACACCTCCGAGGAGCCCTGGGCAATGGCAATCACATTGACATTCTGGCTGCCTAACGAAGTGAACACACGCCCGGCGATGCCGGGGGTATGGATCATCCCCGCGCCGACAACGGTGATGATGACCACCTCATCGGTCGCCCAGATCCGGTCGATGTCTTGCTGGGCCAGCTCGTTGCTGAAAGCCTTCTCTAGAGCAGCGATGACCTGGTCGGTGGCGCTGGAAGGGACGGCAAAACAGATCGATTGTTCGGATGAAGCCTGGGTGATCAGCGGGACGCTCGTGCCGGTGGAGGCTACCGCGCCGAAAGTGCGCGCCGCTACGCCGGGGACCCCCAGCATGCCCCTCCCTTCGATGGTGATCAGCCGCTGCCCATGAATAGCGGTGACCGCTTTGACATCGCCATTGAGGGTCGCCTCTCGATCCGCCACCAGGCGGGTGCCGGGATGGTCCGGGTTGAAAGTATTGCAGATGCGCAGACCGATCCCCGCATCGATCACCGGGCGGATCGTTTTGGGGTGCAACACTTTGGCCCCGAAATACGCCAGCTCGGCGATCTCTCGATAGGTCAGCTCGGGGATGGTTCGCGCGGTGGGAACGGCGCGCGGATCGGCGCTCATGACGCCATCCACGTCGGTCCAGATCCAGACATCGTCCGCCGGGAGGACCGCCCCCAGGATACCGGCTGAGTAATCGCTGCCGCCACGACCCAGAGTGGTCGTAATGCCTTCGGGCGTCGCCCCAATAAAGCCAGTCACCACCGGCACTCGGCCCAGGTCCAGGATTGGGCCCAGCACCAGGCGCGAGCGTTGTTGGGTGGTTGCCAGATCTGGGTGGGCGTTCTGAAAATTGCGATCGGTGACGATCACTTGCGTGGCTTCCACATACTGCGCCGGAACGCCTGCGCTGTCCAGCGCGGCGGCCAGCAATCGCACGCTCATACGCTCCCCCAGGGCAGCGACAGCGTCCAAGGCTCGAGGCGTGGCTTCGCCCAGGACGGCAATCGCCTGGCACAGGTTTAGAAAATCCGAGATCAGGTGGCCGACATCTTGCTTCACTTGAGCGCGCCGCGCCAGGTCGCTCACTAATTGCTCGGCGATGGCGTAATGCATCTCGCGCAAGCGCGCTTCAGCATTATAGAAGCTGCTCCCCTGGCCGAAAGCTGCCTGCGAGGCGCTTTCCAGCAACAGGTTCGTCACACCCGACAGGGCGGAGATGATCACGACCAACCTGGGCCAGTCCCGGCGGGTGCGCCGGGTGATCTCCACAACCTGAGCCATGGCTTCTGGCGTGCCTACCGATGTGCCACCGAACTTCATCACCAGGGTCGCGCCGCCTGGGGTGGCTTGAGTTGTAGATGTAACTGGGTCTTGGTCAGACATAGATCTTTGCCTCGAGGTGATTTAGAAAAGGCTGGAGCTAAAGCGCACAACAGGCTGATTTTACTGTAAAATGGGGGAGAGTAAAGGCCAAGTGTGAAATGCCAGTCCGAGTTGCCATCGTAGATGACCAACCCATCATCCGCAGCGGCTTAAGCGCGTTCATACGCTCGTCAGATGAGCTGCTGCTGGTTGGTGAAGCGGCGGATGGCGAAGAGGCGCTCCAGCTTTGCGAGCTGGTGAAACCGGACGTGGTCGTCATGGATATTAAGATGCCGGTCATGGATGGGATCGCGGCTTCACGCACCATCCGCCAGCTCTGGCCCGAAATCCAGATCGTCCTGTTGAGCAGTTTTGTCGAAAAAGGGCTGGCACAGAGCGCATTGGAAGCGGGCGCCAGCGGCTATCTGATCAAGGATATCACGGCTGAGGAATTGATCGCCGCGATCTACAAAATCCATCAGGAGCGCCAGGTAATCACGCCGAAAACTCTGGCCAGCCAGGATCCGCTCGAAGTGATCGAGCAGGTCGGACAGACGCTATCTTCCGAGCAGATCGACGCCAGCCGTTTTGTGGGGTTGCTACGCCGGCACCTTCCGACAATCTTGCCCGGCTGCCAGATCGAAGTTCGCATCTTCCCCAACCGGGAGTTCCTGACTTTCCCTGCAGAGGGGCTGCAACGTTTGTCGCCATCTGGATGGACCTGGCTGCAAGGCCAGACCAGTTTGCGCGTGGTCCACTGCAGCAACGGGTTTCCGTGGGCGCAGGATGAGCTATGTGAGAGCGACCTGATCCTGGCCCCGGTCCTGGCAGAAGGCGGGCGTTTGCTTGGCGGGATGGCAGTCTGGAATGCCGATACCGGCGAGGAACCGGGCTATTTGCTGCCGGTTGTAGAGGCTCTGTCGCAACAACTTGCGCGGGGTATGTCGCTTGTGCTGGGACACGCCAACCGGCCAGTACAGCAAAGCCTGGCGCAGCAATTGGCCGCAGCGGCTAAGATTCAATCTGACCTCTTACCCGCCCGGATGCCCAACTTACCCGAGTGGGAGTTCGCCGCCCGCCTGGAGCCTGCCCTGGAGACCTCCGGCGACTTCTACGACGTGATCGCGTTGTCTAACAATCACTGGGGGTTGGTCATCGCCGATGTGTCGGATAAGGGCATGGGCGCAGCGCTGTTCATGGCCCTTAGCAGCACCCTGATCCGCACCTATGCCAAGCAGTATCCTACACTACCAGCGCTTTCGATCAGCACAGTCAATGAGCGTATCCTGTCCGACTCGCGCAGCGGGATGTTCGTCACCGCATTTTACGCTGTGCTGGAGCAGAACACCGGGCGGCTACGCTATGTCAACGCCGGCCACAACCCGCCTATCCTGATCAGCAATAAGAAAGGGAAGGAGGTTGACCGGCTGCAATCCACCGGCATGGCGCTGGGCGTTATGGGGGAGATGATCTGGAAGCAGAAAGTGG
>Ga0154774_1137_pt1 | contig 11377 bp, 8 predicted proteins | sample Rifle2008BG16ft_FD_105782 | JGI IMG/M metagenome (GOLD analysis project Ga0154774, IMG submission 105782) | Chloroflexi bacterium RBG_16_57_11
TTCCCGGCTACACGTTGACCTGCGGCAGTGACCAGCGCGTGCAGCCGCTCGATCTCACCATCCAGTGCAGTCTGTCCCAATTGTGTCAGGCGATAAGCTTTGCGCTCACGCCCATTTTCCGCTGCGGACGGATCGTCGACGCGTTCGATCCAACCTTGCTCTAGCAAGCGTTTTAGCGCCCCGTATAGCGTGCCTGTGCTCAATAAAACTCGCCCCTGGCTGAGCTTTTGGACATCTTTCATGATCGCGTAACCATGTCCGGGCCCTGGCGCCAGGCTGAGCAGGATAAAATAAGTGGTTTCTGTGATCGGCTGACTGTTTTGAACTTCCACCGGTTCTCTCATTTCACACCCCAGAAATAGGTAGATTGGCGACATGTCGTCTGGCAACATATTACATGATTTCACCGTTAATGTCAATAGTGAATTATCCGTCCCTCCAGATTAAACTATATATGGAAAGGCTCGCCTCTCGCCTGGTCAACCCTGTGAAGAGACGAGCCTTCTGCTATTTCATTTATCTACGGCGTCGTCAGCGTTCGCGGTTGGACGACGATAAAGATCGGGTTCGCTCCCGAGCCAATGGAGGTCAGTGTGCCCTTGGAATCTCGGGCTACGATGTAGTATTCTGTGCCCAGCGGGGTCACTTCCAAGGCTGGAATGATCGCCGTGTACGCCTGGTTGGCGGTCTCCGCCATTGGCAGGAAGGTATATCTGGTGGTACCGGCGATGCGATAATAAAGCTGTGCCTGTTGCACGCGGATATCGTCGGTTGCCACAGCCATCACGGGCAGGTCCTTGGAATCGGTAGCGATCTCGATCGAGTCGTGGTAGACATTCGCGGGCAGGTCCTTATCCGTTTTCAACAACACCACCGCGGTGGACCAGATCGTGTGATCCGGGGAGTCTTCATAAACAACCTTCAAGGTATCTGTGCTATTAACCTTGATCCCACCGCCCTTGGAGCCGGTCTTCTGCATATTCAGAACGCCGGTGAAGGTCCCCGGGATGTCGGTCGGCGCCATAGCCACGACCACACCTGCCGGTTGTGCATCACTCGTGACGGTGACCTGTGGGGCAATCGCGTCTGGGTCGTGCAGCGTGAGCTTGACCGCTGTGGATTCCTGGGTCAGGTAGGTTGCCTTGTTGAAGTATATCGCTGCGATGCCCATGCGGTCGAGCACTTGCTGTGTCAGCGTCAGGCGGTCGGCTCCGGAGATGACCTGTGACAGGTTGAAGCCGAAATACACCACATGGAAGTTATTGTGCGCTGCATCGCCCAACACTTCCATCCCCAGGTTGTGACCGAAGGACCAGGCAAATAACGGCACCACCGATCCGATTGTGCTGACCGCAGGGTCCAGGTAGTCTTCGATGGCGCGGCCGGGGAACTGACGTAGCTCGAAGCTGGCGTACCCGCCGATTGACTGACCCAAACCGGTGATTGTTCCGCCGCCCGCCTGGCTCGACATGGGGTAAGTGGCGCCGAAGTAGTCCCTCAGCATCGCCGGATCGACGCCGGAAGCAGCGCCCGTCGTGCCAGAGCCCAAGGCGTTCGCCAGCCTTGGGCTGCTCATCCACAGCTTGCCGCCGGCATTCAGGTAGGCCTTGAGATCGGCGATCTCTTGGAGGTTGAGTTGACCCTGGTAGCGGCCGGCTTGCCCGGCGGACCAGATCACCAGCTCGTGCTGCTGGAGCAGGGCCAACGGAACAGTTTTCTCAACCAGTACGTAGGGCACGCCCAACGAAGTGAGAGCGCCTTCAAAGGCCTGTTCAGCGGTGTAGCCATCGTCGTCGTCAACGATCAATACCGGGGCTGTGCGGGAGAAGACGCGGGCAAAACCCGTTTCACTGGCTGATCCGCCCTCAACCGATGCGGTGACAGTGAGGTCGAACTTGCCTGCAACAGGTGCCGCCCAATTTGCGCTGACTACGGATGGCGCGCCCGGCGGCAAGGAGGCTAGTGTGGTCTCGGCCAGTTTTACCTGCTGGCTGCCCAGGGTGGCAAAGAACTGGACCTGGACGTTTTGCAGCTCCGCTGCGGTCAGGTTGTACACCTTTGTAATCAAAGATGCCGGGCCAATCCCGGCGATCACCGGCTGGTTGAGCAATGCCGGGCGATCCAGGCCGAGCTTGTTTTGCACATCAGCTTCTTGGACGATATCGAGCGTCATCGTCGAGCCGATGGCTGAGATGTTCATCAGAAACCATCCGGTCTTACGACTCCCCCCGGCGACTAACGGCGTATTACGGTCTGTGTTGGGGGAGGTGTAGGGCGTGAGGCCGAGTGCGGTATCTGACCATGGATCCGTTGGCTCGCCACGGTTCAAGTTAAGCGCCAGCTCCGATGTGCCGTCACGAAAATCATATTCCATTACTCCCATGCGATAACGCGCAGGTGAGTTCGCAGGCTTGTTGTTACTGCCACCGCGATCATAGTGCCAGATGAGCAATCCGGTGGCGTACTCGGCTTTGTCAAAGATGGAGCCGGCAATGCGGTTGGATACCTGTTCAATGTACAGTCTCTCGATCGTATTCGTGGTTCCGCTGGTCGCCGTGCCACCCAGGGGAATCTCGACGATGTCCGGTGCCACGGTGCGAGGTCGGACCTCAACGCCCAAGGTCGTATCTCCTACGACATGAGGAGTAACCCAGCCCTGGTTGATGCGGCTGAAGGGATTCATGACCGAAGGATTAGATCCGGCCGGATCATTACCCATCCATGAGCCGCCGGCCATCAGATCCCAATCACCACTGCCCATCGAGCGATAGTTGGTATCGTAGTAGTCAGGTTCCCCGATGGAATGGCCCATCTCGTGCGCTACGACACCGATGTTAAAGCCAATCGCTGGTACGGTGTTGACGCCACGGATACGAACTTGCCGACTATCCGCCGAGGCGATGCCCGTATTGAAGCTCGCGTTGCTGGCATGCGACCATACCTGTCCTGCCTGTCCGGTGGCTTCCTTGCCGGGGCCGGCATGCAACACAACTACCATATCTACTGAGCGATATTGGGTGCCTTGCGAGGTATACACGACCCGGTCATTATCGAACTGATCCCACCAATCGGCGCCTAAGGCGGACAACTGCGGGCCGAGATCGTTGATCATCCCTGTAACGCTCCTGCCGCCCGGTAGCTGGTAGTCATAGGCGTACATATTGCCTGGCAAGGTGTATGGCCCGATCACCTCGAAGTCCGGCAGAAATTGGCCATAGGACATTTCGAAGTAGAGATCAGAGACTGTACCGGTTGGACTCGTGCCCAATCCTGAGATCTGGTCTTTGAAATATTGCGGAGTCTGGTAGGACTCAAACTTAACGTCCTGGAATTCTGCCAGGATGACTACGTAATGATAGTTCTCTACGACTGTAGCTTCCTGGATTTCGAAGATCGAGGCGTTCGGCGATTGTACGTCTTTTACCGCTTCGAACACCGCTTCACGCTTGTCATTGCCTTGCTCATCGAGCCAGCGCGACTCCGTCTGTCCGATCTTCTTAGCTAAGCCGTCCGGCAGATCTTTCCCAACCACCAGGCTGGACGGGACCGGCTTCCCTTCTACATCAGCTTCAGCGTACGTCCACCAGCCATCTGAGCTCTCGAGGATGGTATATCCTTCTGTAGTCTCCAATTGCCCACCGGTTTCCGCCGGGGTCAGGTACGCCGTTACGGTTGTGCCATCCGGCTGCACCAGCTCGATGGGGTCAGGGTTCGGCGGGATAAAATCCAGGAATTCGTCAGACCATAAATCGTATGGATCTGCAGCGGTACGCTCAGGTAGTGGCGGCTCATCTTGAGCCGCTGCACTGGCAAATGATCCGAGGGCCATGATCAAGATCAACATCAGGTTCAGGAGTAATCCGAGCCTGCTGGCAAGAGAGCGGTTCTTGTGATCAAAGTTACCGTTTTTCATGCTGTTCTCCTTAAATTTATACTTTGATTTTTTCTACAAACAAAACGGACAACTGATGTTGCGCATATGCTGAGGTTACTGCTTTGGCAAAGGAAATTTGACTGACAACCCTGTTTGCTCCGACGCACCTCCAATCGTTATTTAACACGAACCTGGGAGCTTTTGAATATCTTCAGTGAGGAAGATCGCGCAGATAAACGGTGGAACTACTCGGGTAAATCGTATGAGCACTCCACATCGTGAACCGCTCTCGAATTTATGCATATTCGTCTATGATCAGGCTAACAGATAGGCCGAATCGCTGATCGTATGACTCGATTCACCACGCATAGTGCTTTAATTTGTTGGTCTGAGTAGCCATTATGTGGATTTGCTAAGAAAAGTATAGTTTAACCTTTTTGGGCTGTCAATAGGAAATGATACCCATTACATTTTACCAATATATATTGAGTTAATAGGTAGAAATTATCGGAGATGCAGGGAGATCATTCGTTTCAATGAATAAATCGATCGCCGAACCGACCAGTTTGCAACCCCGTACCGTATGGATATAGGCGTTTTTATGTTCCAGATCATCGGATAAACATCTTTTTGGTAGCTGTTTGGGAATTCCCTACTTAACCACAGTTGCTTTCACTGCCCAGGCTCGGGTAATTAATTGAATCGACCCATCCTCCTGAACCGGAACGCGCTGTCGAATGTGATCGTGCAAACGAGCACGCGACGTTTCATCGAGCGCCATAACGTACGCCGGAGCCGGTCCCTGGCCGCCCAGGAATGGGTTCCAATAATCATCGAAACCCGAAAAGTTGGTCGGGATGTCGATTGCCGTAACCTCAACGGCCTGTAGTCCATTTCTTTCGAAGAGGTTGGTGAGTGCATCTGGGTTGCAAACTGGAAAGCGGACCCCTTCGTCTATCGTCGCCGATCCCGGATCAAGCTCCACCGCCGCATCCCAGAAATGACGTAAGAGCTCCATCTTCCCGGCGTAATCCCAGACATAGGCACCAAGGACGCCTCCGTTCCTTGTCACCCGTGACATCTCTGCCAGCGCCGCCTGTTGATCGCGGACAAAGTTCAAGATCAAACCCGAAACCGTCACATCGACTGATGAGGTGTCAAGCGGGATTGCTGCTGCCTGGCCTTGATAGAACTCTACCCGGTCCGCGAGCCGATTTTTTGCCTGGAAAAGAAAATCCTGCGAGGGCTCGACCCCGGTCACGGCAGCCGGTGAGCAGTAGTCCAGAATGGCGGCGGTTAACGCGCCTGTCCCGCAGCCGACATCCAGCCAGCGCCAGCCTTCGGGGACGCTCAACCAGGTGAGAAACCGCGGCGCAGTCTGCCGGCTCCATCGGCCCATGTACCGCTCGTATGGATCGCCACGTTCCCAGGTGTCTGACAGGTGTTTCTCATCCATAGCAAGCAACAGACGAATCAGGATAGGCGAGCCAGAATAACTTACACAATCACAACCCGGGCATCCAATGCCCGGCAACCCTCCCCGGCTGAAAAGACGCGTATTGGGTTGATATCCAGCTCTTTGATCTCGGGAAAATCCACCAGCAATTGCGAAACGCGCAGAAGCGCATTCACCACCGCCACGAGATCGGATGGCCGGTGCCCGCGCGCCCCTTTCAATATCTGCACACCGCGCAACTCTTCCAACATTTCACGCGCCTCGCGCTCAGTGATCGGCGCCACGCGCAAAGCGGCTTCGCCGATGATCTCGACGAAGATGCCGCCTAACCCTGCTAAGACCACCGGCCCGAACTGTGGATCCTGCCGCCCGCCCAGGATCAGCTCCTGCCCGCCGATTACCATTGGCTGCACCAGCACGCCGTCCAGCCTGGCATGGGGGTAGATTTCGCGAATACGGCGAAACATCTCGTCGAAGGCCGCCGCCAGCGACTCGGCGTTGCGCAGGTTAAGCTGCACACCACCGGCATCCGATTTGTGGGAGATCTCTTTAGCCAGGATTTTCAGAGCTACCGGGTAGCCGATCTTTTGGGCGGCTGCTTGCGCTTCCTCCACATCACTCGCAAAGTGACCGCGCACAGTCGGGATGCCGTAATGCTCCAGCACTTCCAGGGCTTCGGATAACAATAGATTTCGCCCTGCACGCAGCCCGGTTTGGATTAATTCGCGTGCCGCCTCCCGGTTTACTTTGAAGGAGGGCGCTGTCTCGCCAGAATGCCCTCGGTATGACAGGCAGCAGTGACAGTGGCTGATTTGCAAGGCTCGCACCGTCTCGACCACCGCAGTGAAAATGGGGAAGTCATAATTCTGTTTCAGGTAGGCGATCTCCTGATAAGCGGCGGAGAGATAATACGCTACCGGCTTCTGGTGCTGTTGCGACAAAGCCATCAGCCGCTCCAACAAAAGGCGGCTCTTCAGGTTTTCTGCTTCGGAGAGCGAAGTATGCAGGAAGACCACGCCATCCACGCCTTCAAGCTGCAATGTCCGCTCGACGATTTGCGCGTACAGCTCCAGATCGAACAAATCACCCAGGTCGAGCGGGTTGGTCAGGCGGATCACCGAAGCGCGAAAATTTTTCTCGATTTCGCGCAAAAAGCTATCGGGGAAGGGAGCCAGGTCAAAACCTGTTAGCTCACACGCGTCGGCAGCGATCACCGCTTGACCGCCGGAACGCGAGATCACCGCCAGGCGCCGTCCCTGCATCGGCGGCAAGCGTAGGATCTTCAGGTTATTGCCCAACGTGGTGGCGTCGTGGACGCGGATGATCCCTGCCTGCTCGAAAGCGGCCTCCACCACTGAGTCATCCGATGCCAACGAGGCGGTGTGCGACTTGGCGATGTTTTGCCCCAGCTTACCGATATTGGCTTTAAAAGCCAGGATTGGCTTGGTCGACCGGCGGGCTATGTCCATCAGGCGCCTGCCATCCCCCATGCTCTCCAGGTACAGAAAAATCAGCTCGGTACCTGGATCATCGATCATGTATTCGAGCATGTCTTCGGCGTTGATATTGAGCATGTTGCCGACGGAGACAAATTTATTCAGTCCCAGACCTTCGTTAGCCAGCAGGTTGAGCACCGCCATGCCTACACCACCGCTCTGGGTGACCATCGTCACGCCGCCGGACTTGATGAACTTCTTCAGCCGCGGGAAAGGTACACAAAACCCGTTCTCCATATTGATCACGCCGATACAGTTGGGTCCGACGAAGCGGATGCCGTGTTTTTTCGCCACTATTGCGATTTCATCCTCCAGACGTTGCCCTGCCTCCGTGTATTCACGAAAACCCGCCGTTTCAATAATCGCCCAGCGGATGCCCTTCTGACCACACTCTTCCAGGATGCCCGGCACGGTATGCGCCGGGGTCAGGATGACCGCCAGGTCCACGTGGTCGGGGATATCCACCACGGTGCGGTAGATCCGGCGTGTCTCGATCATCCCGCCGCTCGGCCCAACGGCATACACGATGCCACTGAAGCCGTATTCGACCAGATTGGCAACAATATTACGGCCCAGGTTGTCCGGCTTGGAAGACACACCGATCACGGCGACGCTGAGCGGATAGAAGATTTCTTGCATGGGATGGCTCCGTTCTCGCTGATCATTGAGATTGAGTGAGGGTCGGAAAAATGAACTCGGGTCAGGCGTTCGGCTTAGTTATCCCGAAATGGCTTACCCTACAGATTCTACCTGAGGCTTTGTAGCTTGACAATTGGGAAGAATAGTTTTGAAGAATAATTGTAATATCAGGATTTTGCAATTAGGAGACATACCAAATGACCCAGGTGAGCATCGGACGTGTGAAACGGGATATCTCCGACCTGGTCAATCGCGTGGCTTACTCCGGAGAACGCATTGTACTGACCTCACGCGGCCGGCCTAAAGCGGCTTTGGTGAGCCTGCAAGATTATGAGCTGCTTCAGAAGGCCGCACAAGGCCAGGGATCTCGTGCCCAATGGCTGGTTGAGGCCCAAAAACTGGCTGACCGCATCCAGCAACGTCGCAATGGTGAAGTGCTGGATGTGGATGGGCTACTGGATGCCGACCGACGCGATCTGGACGCTCAAGCTGAAGCGCGCCTCCGCCTATGATTGTTATTATCTGGTCATTGCTGAAGCCCTGGAAGCCCAATTCTGGACTGCTGATCGACGACTTTTCCATTCGCTCGAACCGGAGCAGCTTGATTGGCTGCACTGGAGCGGGGAAGTTGTCTAGCTCGAAATCCGATTGAGAAGCAACAGAAAAGCCGGCAGACGTATTTGCTTGCCGGCTTATTTTTCATTCACAAGCGCTTTCGGACGCTACGAGGGCGTCAACACAAAATCGGTCTCCAGCGCCATTGTCTCGCCCACATTGGCGACGAACGGCACACTGGGCACACTCAGATTAAAGTCGGATCGGACGATCGTCACCTTTGCCGATCCTACCAGACGCTCGGGTGATTCCACCATCACGGTTACATCAAAAGTCACCGGCTGGGTCACATCCTTGATGGTCAGATCCCCGGTCACCTGGAAGGTGTATGACTGGCCCGGTGCTGCGTTGCCACTCAGACCGGTGATCTGGGTTGGCTTGAAATTGATGAATTCATACTGGTCGGTGAACAGGATGCGGTTGCGGATCGCCTGGTTACGGCGGCTATCATCGGTCTCCAGAGTCCGTGCGTTGATCACGATCTCCCCGATTTGGGCTGTAGATAAGTCATTGAGATCCACTGCTGCCTGGCCGGCGACCTGATTGCTCACGCCGATCACATCCTTGGGCTGGCCACGTAGCTCCTCATATATGACGAAGCGCACCTGTGATTCCTCCTGGCTGATCTGGTAGTTTACCGCGCTACCTTGTGGAGCAGCGGCAGGAGGGTCGCTTTCAGTGGCCGCCGGCGCCTCTGGCACGGTAGCTTCGGTTGGCTCCACCTGAGTTGGGGCAGTAGTTGTTGTTGGGAGTGAGGTTGCACTTGCCGCGATTGCCAGGGTGGGCGCGCTGACCGGCGCGCTGGCGGCCTCGGTTTCGCCAAGTACAAAATCGTAAAGCCAGATGCCGCCCGCCAGCGCCATGACAACCAACACGACCGCGGCGATCAGCATGACAGTTCTGTTCATAATTCTTCCTCCAAATGTTGTGTCATGGAACTAACATGACATATTGGGCTGGATTATACCTATTACTTGTTAGGAAATTGTTCAGGTCACCTGAGTAATTGATGAGTCCGGCATCAAAGGTTGACACGATTAACCAACCGCTTTATGATGCAATGGAGTCCGGTAAATCCTTGATATGATACGTTTCCGATGAATAAATAGATTTATATAACGTCCATAAAAGTTATGCTGTGATTGACATCTATCGTAAGCATTACGCCGAGCTGCAATTCGAACGCGCGGGACTGTTTGAGCTTGTGCAACAAACCTTCCACAGCACTCAGGTGCTCTATCCAGGTTGTTTCGTGCACATAACGCCATCGCTTTATTTCCCGCATGTGGTCTACCTCGACCAGAGCCCTGAAGCTCAAACCTTCTTTGCTGACTTGGAAAATGTCTCCCAATACGTAGATCGCAATAAGCGTTATCGTCGTTCGGCTTATATACGATTCATCGCCCAGGATTTCACCGACCCGCTGCCCCTACCGCAAGGCAGCTTTGACCAGCTCATCTCACTTTTCACTGCTGGCGTTGCTTCCGCTTGCCAGGGCTATCTAAAACCCGGGGGTCTGCTGCTGACCAATCGTCATCAGGAGAACAAAATGATTGATTTTGAGCTGGTGTCCACAGTTCGCTATCGAAGCGGCAGGTACCGTTTGATTAAAGGCAACCAGGCTTTGCAGCCCGTTGCCCGAAGCGACCCCAAACAGATCTCGCGCTATCTTCGCCAGAGGACTCGTGGTCTCCAGTACTCCGAAAACGAAACTTACTTTCTGTATAAAAAAAGACGGTCGCAAGGTTGATGAGCTTACCTAGCCCGGCGGTATCCGTACCCATCCTTTGTCAATGATTAGATACTTTTCTTAAAGCGGTATATCGATGGATATTTTCCTCACTCTCCTCCTGTTCACAGTCATCCTCATCATTGTGTATTTCCTGTTACTTCGCCCTTGGATTCTAACCTGGGGTGCGAGCAAACAAGAAGTAAAAATGTCCCTTGTGGGTGATGAGGTCGTTCATAAGCCGCACTTTATCGCCACCCGCGCGGTGACGATTAATACACCTGCTGCCGAAGTCTGGCAATGGATCATCCAGATCGGCTCGGCCCGAGCCGGTTGGTATAGCCTGGATAGGATCGATAACGCAGGTGTCCCCAGCACGATGGAAATCCTGCCAGAGTTCCAGAAGATCGAGTTGGATTACTATATCCCCTTTACCCCGGACCAGAAAAATGGAATGTGGGTCAAGGATTTTCGCCACCCGGAGTTCATCCTTTGGTGGGACCGGAAAAGCAATGGCACCTGGGGCTGGTATCTGCAAGAATTCGAACGCGACCGCACCCGCCTGATTACCCGTTTGCGCACGCGCTACGACTTCAGCTTTCCGTGGTTGATTTATTATCTGTTTTACGACTTCGGTGACATCGTGATGATGCGCAAATGCATGTTGGGGATCAAGCAACGTGCTGAGCTCCATCATGCATCTTCCAAGGAGAAGTCTGTGTCATAAGCGGGATCTTCCGGCTGAATGTCGGCATGATAATCTACTTTCGTGGTGAAATTACCTTGAGTACCAGTGTAATCTCTATGCTGAGGTAGCAGGATATGACCGAATCTGTTCACTATCCGTATAGAATCCAGGCTGTTCGACCGGCGATGATCACTGAGTAAAAACCGCTCCAGCCGGAGAGGATAATCATCAGACCGCCAAGCAGGATCAGAAGCCAGAAACCGGCGATCACGCCGGGCAGAAAGCCCTCCAGCCTGGTCGAAGATCCGGCCCCGCTCTTCGAGATCTCGAATTTTTCTGCGATTCCCTCAAAACCGATCTGCTTGTGTAGGTCCATCGCCAGGTGCTGGTTGCCAAAGGTGGAGAACCCCGGCAGCCTGGCTTCGATCGAGCGCAGCTGGTAGCGCCTGAAGCGGATATATTCGCCGTTGCGCGCCTGGACACGATTCCAGATATAACATACCGGTAATCCAAAGATAGATATCAGGATTGCCATCAATGCTTTGTCGCCCAGCGTATCGCCGAGGGTGATCAACGAGCCCAGCGCCACCAACAAGACCGTGTTCATCGTCAAGAAGGTATGGTTCCGCTGCTGGCGGAGATCGTCATCATGTTTCCATAGGTCGACGTTTACCTGATATTCGACCACCAGGTCGGGTCCGGGATTTTCATCCATCGCTTAGTTCCTTTCCTTCATACATATTGATAATAGGTGATTTCAATCCACCACAATCATACTTCTTCCAGCCGAATATTTCCAATTAATAACCCTTGACGAAAACCCATCTGCGATGGTACACTCTGTTTTGTATTAAGGATATATTAAGAAAGGAGGCGCGTT
>Ga0154774_1137_pt5 | contig 11302 bp, 12 predicted proteins | sample Rifle2008BG16ft_FD_105782 | JGI IMG/M metagenome (GOLD analysis project Ga0154774, IMG submission 105782) | Chloroflexi bacterium RBG_16_57_11
ATTTTGATCGCACGGCCTCCATCCATAAGCGCGTCTCTGAGATCACCCGCATACCGATGCCGGAAACCATCGCCGTAGATGTCAGCCTTGAAATTTGGCCCTGGCGATATATGATCCGATCCTGCTTACCGGGTACCGAATGGGCTTACCTGCGTAAGCATCTGAGCAAGCCGGAGTTGGCGAAAGCATATTGCCAGATGGGTGAAGCCATCGGTCAAATACATCGCATTGTTTTCACCGGCTTTGGCGAGCTTGATTCTTATGGCCAGGTGGTTAATCCTGATCATCGTTGCGTATCTGCATTGATCAGGCATGCTTCTCAAATCATCCGCAGCCCTCGATTGCTGGAGGTATTTCTTGGTTGCCTGGAGCATCGCGCGGTCTGGTTCGAGGATGTAGTGGAGAGCAGTCTGTGCCACGAAGATCTGCATGGATACAATATTCTTTTCAGCAGGCAGGTGGGAGAATGGCGGCTGGCTGCGATCCTTGATTTTGACAAAGCCTGGGCGGGCCACACAGAGACAGACCTGGCCAGATTGGAGCTGTGGACTGGCATGACCTCGCCGGATTTCTGGGAGGCATATCGTCAATTGAACCATGTGAGTGCGGATTACACCCATCGTCGCCCGATCTACCAGCTATTATGGTGCCTGGAATACGCCCGAACGACATCAAAACACCTGGCAGACACCCGGCGTGTGTGCCAGGAATTGGGGATACCGGTAATTGATGCCTTCGATTGAAATTGCACGAACGAAAAAATGATAAATTGGCATAGAATTTGCAACAAAGTGTGCTATCATGGTGCAACTCATATAACCTGTATTGCACCGCAGCCGCCTTGTCTCGCATTTGAATGCTATGCCGGAACCGACTGCCCCCGATCTGAGCTGCCTGCCGCTTTTCGCCAGCCTTTCGCCTGAAGCGCTTCAACGGATACAAGCGCGCCTGACCTTCTGTCAGATACCCGCAGACCATGAGCTGTTTAAGCTAGGCGAACGCGCCGGCCTGTTTGCCATCGTCGAGAGTGGTCTGGTTTGTCTCGAGGGCGCCGATGGTGTGCTACGCACAGTCGAGCCAGGTGGTAGTTTCGGCGAGGCTATGCTGCGCTATGGTGTCCCAAGCGTTTTTGCTGCCCACACGCTCACTCCTGCCACCCTTTGGGCACTCAGTCATGCCGATTGGGTGTCGCTTAGGGAGGAGCCACTTCCGGAGAAAAGCGAACTTCCACTTCCACCGGTTAACCAGCAATCCGTCTCTGAGCTAGGTGCCGAAGCGCCTGTTCCTGTTCCGGTTGCCTCTTCCCAGACGGCAAATTCATCGCCTCATCGGACTCGCCTGGGGAAATGGGCCTTTCTCCTGGGGGCCCTGGTCTTAATTGTTCTCATCGCCGGTCCTCTGCTGGCAACTTCTGGTAGCGCCTGGCTGGCGTTACGTGCTTTGGACGCCCATCAACCAGATGTAGCCGTTTCTGTGCTGCGGCTGGCGCTGGCTCTCCAGCCAAATTCAGCCATGTTGAACGATACCTACGGCTACCTGCTCTTTCGCCAGGGCGAATTGCAGCCGGCCCAGATTCAATTCGAGCGCGCTTTATACCTGGACCCTGAGCTGGCATCCGCGCTGAACAACCTTGGGGTGACCTTGCTGGCTCAGGGGCAGTCTAAACAGGCCGTCCAGCAGCTGCGCTCAGCCAGTGTGCTCGACCCGGGAAACGCGATGTTGGTGCAGAACCTCGGGGATGCATATCTGGCCAGCGGTGACCTTGAATCTGCCATGGCCGCCTACCAGAACGCCTTCACCCTCGACCCAACCTTGCAAACCGCCCGTTCACGTTGGGCGATTCTGGCCCTGGGACATGCTGACCTTGAAGCCGCCCGCCAGGCCTGGCTGGAAGTCATCGATGCTAACCCGCAGGATGCTGAGGCACAGCTCGGCTTGGGTGTAATTGCCTGGCGTGAGGGACGCCCTGCGGCAGCCGTTCAGCACCTGCAATCCGCACGCCAATCCGATCCAGGAAATCCGCTTACACGGCTCTACCTCGGGCTGGCCTGGCAAGCTATCGGCCGTCCGGATAAGGCGGTGCCTGAATATGAGCAAGCTCTGGCGCTCAGCCAGGATCTGGCTGTGCAGAACCTGTCACGGGAGCATTTGTTGGAGCTTTTCGAGTCATTAGATCACCCCGATCTCCTGCAGGGCGCCGGCTTGAAAGGAGGTGAGCAGCAGACCGCGCCCTAGTTCAAACGCGGCGAGCTTTTCGAATGATTACTTGATCCACAACGATTTGCAGTAAGGTTGTTATCGGCTTGCCGGTCGGGGTGACCTCACCAGTGGCGCCGCCGATCACGGCATAATATCCAAATTGTGAGGAGGAATGTTACACATGAAAGCTCGTATTCCATTAATTCTGCTGGTCGTCTTTGCGCTGTTGGTGGTGCCAATGTTCAACACCCACGCGCAGACTGGCCCCTGGTACTACTGCAGCGCCACCCGCACCTCTGGCGGCTCTGGCACCTATTATGATCCATGGGCATGCAGCAACAGCACACAACAGAACACCGTGACCGATACCATTTGCCGCCTGGGCGGCGGCACGTTATACCGGATCTACACCGGGTATTACGTGATCTACTATGTCAACTACTCTCCCAATGGCTGCACCGTCGTTCAGGATGGGGAGTACACAGGCTATCCACCCAACACTGGACCGGATATCCCACTACCGCTGATCATCGGCGGTGTAGTCGCGGTCGGTTTGTTGTTTGTAGCTGCCGGTTTGGTGCTGCGTCGAAAAACTGTCTCGGCGTAGCGATACATCGGATAATTTTATGGCGACACGATCCGGGGTTTGGCGAGCTTGTTTGAGCGATCTGCTGCTGGCCACCGGCCTGCTGATGCTGGTCGGCGGAGCTCTCATGTGGGCGAGAAGCGCGCTGGCTGCCCAAGAGGTGGCTAACCGTCGTTTTTTAGTTGCCAGTGTCCCACTGGCTATGCCCCTGCCCGAACGAGCGAGCTTCACGATGCTGATCGCAGGCTTGCCCTCGCCACCCCCGGAGTCGCCAAAGGTGCAACCGTCGCTTGAGGAACAGGCGCCATATGAAAATATTGTGGTGTCGGAGGATCTGGTGACGCCTGTGGCGAATTCGTTGGCTTCGCCAACTCCCATTGCCTCAGAAGTACCTAAGACTGCCACACCTGTCCCGACCACACCGGTCTCAGGCGAATCTACGATCGCAACCCCAACCGGCCCCGCCGCAACGCCCGAGACGACACTGGCAGCCCCTGCGGATCAACCGCCAACAGAAAGTGTCCTGGTGGAGTCCAATCCGATTATTCGTATCGAAATCCCGGCTCTCAAGATAAAACGTGCGGTTGTCACGGTTGGATTGCGTGCAAATAGCTCCGGAAGAATGGACTGGGATACAGACGCGATCTTTGCGACCAACAATCGACAGGATCTGGTTGGCCACCTGGTTGGCTCTGCCTATCCAGGGCAAGGTGGCAATATCATCCTGATCGGGCATAACTACAACCAGGTAGATTATGGTTGGGAAGGGGTGTTCGTCAATATCAAAAGCCTGCAGCCGGGCGATCGAATTGTCATCCGGGGCCAGGATGGGCGTGAATACGCTTACCTTGTCCAGCTAGTGAAGAAAGTCCCCTGGCGCTCGAAGAATGGCAAAGAGCTGGAAAAGCACTTGAATTATCTTGGCCCTTCGCCAACAGAGCGCCTGACTCTGGTCACTTGTGGTGGAGCAAACATCTGGCCCTTCCCGGCTCGCGTGTATGTCGTCGCTGTGCCAGAAGGCAAATGACACCTAGATTTGAGGTAAAATGGTTTCGGAGGAGGCAGTCATGGAAGATCCGAACCAGCTCACCCCACCCTCAACAACCTCAACGGACGGCGATACGGAAAACCGGTTACGGTTTTTCACCACGCCGCTTTCTCAGCGTGGCTGGCCTACCTGGCTGATCTATGCCCTGGCAGTCCTGGGGTTGATCTATGTCCTCAACCCGACCCTGGGAATCCTTGAGTTCATCCCCGATAACCTGCCCCTGGTTGGCAACCTGGATGAAGGCGCTGCATTTTTGTTGATGTGGTTTGGCATCCTGGAATACCTGCAGAGGAAAAAGCCTCCCTCCCCCTGATCCGCTCAATTCTTAATTCGCCGCCGCAATCTTTTCGTCCTGGGCGATCAACCGCCTGATCTCCGGCAGTGCAGCCTGCGCTGCGCATTCGCCGGCCTCGATCACCTCGTGCGCCAGCTCGAAACCGGTCAACAGGCTCACCTGGTTGGAAATCTCCGGACGCAGCACCAGATCGGGCGGATTGAGCCGCAGGCAATACTCGGTCATCTCGGAGATCATGATCAGGAAAGTGTTCATTACCTCTTGCATCGCCGGTGGCAGATAAGCGGTCTTCGGGGCCAGTACGATCGGCGCCTGCCCGGGTTGATTGCGGGGAAAGTCCGGCATGACATCCACTGCTATGATCTTCTTCATCCCTGCCTGAGTAACCACGTCAACCGGCACATTATTCAGGATGCCGCCGTCCACCAGCAACAATTCCCCGCGCGGCACTGGCTCGAACACTCCGGGCACCGACATCGTCGCCCGGATGGCATCGACAACTTTTCCGTCGCGCAACACGACCTCCCGTCCGGTACGAATATCGACCGCCATCAATGCCAACGGAATCTTCAATTCTGCAAAGGTCAATTCTTCGCCCAACAGGCTGCCGAGCTGCCGGTACAGGCGGGTGCCTTTTAGCAAGCCCCTCCCGGTGAGCTTGAAATCCAGCAGGCGGAGCTGCTCCATCCGCTTTCGGATTTGCAACGCCACCTCGGTGATCGAATCCAGCGGGACACCGGCGGCATAAGCCGAGCCAATAATGCCGCCCATGCTGGTCCCGGCGATAAAATGCACCGGGATGTTTTCGCGCTCGAAAACCTTAAGCACGCCAATGTGCGCCAGGCCGCGGGCGCCGCCGCCGCCCAGCGCCAGGCCGAGGGTGGGTTTATTCAGCACTGGGTCCATGATCTGGATTATAAAGGTATATGACGCTGCGCGTCAATGTATTCACTTCGTCAGAAAATTCTCACACCGAACTATACGACTCCTTGGTCAGGATCCGCTTCTAATCTCATGGGGATCCCGGCGATCATGAAAACCACTTTTCCGGCGACGCTCACCACTCGTTGGTTGGCCCACCCCAGCAGATCGCGGTAGATGCGCCCGAGCGGGTAGGGCGGCACCAGCCCCAGCCCGACCTCGTTCGAGACTACAATCCACTCAGCCGGGCTGGATCGGATCGCCATGAGCAGTTCATCGATCTCGCTTTCCACCTTTGCAGTTGCCACCGCCTCATCGGGTTGGTCCACATCCGGAGCGGCTTCGAGTAGTCGATTGGCGACTAGAAGTGTCAGGCAATCCAGCAGGATCACCTCCGCCTGTAGCGGATTATCCAATAGCACACGCCCAACGCCAATCGGGATTTCGTAGGTTTTCCAGGAATCGGGCCGCTTTTGCCGGTGGATGGCAATGCGCGCCTGCATCTCTGCGTCCAGCGCCTGGGCTGTGGCGATATAGGCTACCCGACCACTATTTCGGACGGCAAGCTTCTCAGCGTAGGTTGATTTCCCGCTGCGCGCCCCTCCCAAGATCAAGGTCAGCTTCCCCATATGATTGTCTCCAGCACGCTCATATCCAGCGCCGCCTCGACGGTATCGGTCAAGCGGTTTAGCGCTAGAGAAAAGCGGTCATTTTCCAACTCGTTCGAAGCGATCGCAACCTCCTGCCAGCCCAGGCTGCGCAGCCAGGCGCGGCGAAAGTGTGTGCTGGCGAAAATACCGTGCAAATAGCAGCCCCAGATATGGCCATCCGGTGACATTGCCCCATCCGGAAGGTTCTCTCCAGTACGGTTGGCGGATGCGCTGCGGGTAGCCGTCTGCCGGCTGAGCGCCAGCCAGGACGTTGGGCTATCTGTCCTGGCTTTCACGAACTCACCCTCAGGTGCTCGGTGCAATTGAGCAGGTTCAGCATGGCGCCTTCGGGGTATACGCGTAGCTCGGAAAGGGATGCATTCGATAGATGGAGTTGCCAGAAACGCCCTGCCGGCATGCCCAGCGCCTGTGCAATCAGCAATTGCAACGGCCCGCCATGCGCTACCAGCAGCACGGTGCCGCCGGGGTGGGCAGCAAGGATCGATGCATACGCCGCCTCCACACGCGCTGCCAGCTCAAGAAGGGTTTCTCCTCCTGGCGGCGCATTATGCTTTAGGTCGCTCTCCCAGCGTTGCAAAACACGCGGCTGGCGTGCCTGGATTTCGCCGTAGGTTAGCCCTTCCCACATTCCAAAACACATTTCGCGCAGGCGCGGCTCAGCGATTAATTGCCCCCGCCGCTCTTTCGGTAAAGCGCCGTGGATGATCTCTGCCGTCTTCCAGGCGCGAGTCAAATCGCTGGTATAAATCACTTCCGGTTTTTCTGTAGACAACAGTTCAGCAATCGCCTGTGCCTGTCTCACGCCGGTCTGGTTGAGCGGGATATCCGTCTGCCCCTGGAATCGACCGCTGGTGTTCCAGTCGGTTTGCCCGTGTCGTACGATCAACAAGCGTGTGCTCATACGAGATCTTGAGTGGCAACCAGCGCCAGCAAAACGCTGGTCTCGACCAACAGGTTGATCGCGCCGTAGATGTCGCCGGTCAGCCCTGGGATACGCTTCAGGGTGAAGCGCGTAACAGCAAGCCAGGTGATCAGCGCGGTGATCGATACCGCCAGGATTGGCCGTGGACTGTACAACCAGGTGGCGCCAAGCAACGCGAGCAGGGCGAAGATTGTCGCCAGCACCGCCTGGGGAAACCTGGCGTTGTCCTTGATTTCCCTGCCCAGCCCGCTGGAGCGGGCGTAGGGGTAGGCGATCAGCGCCAGAGCGATGCCCCAGCGACCCAGCACCGGCGCCAGGAATAGGGCTGCAAGGCGCGCCCCATCCAGCGCGCTCAAAGCGCTGAATTGGATCAACAACAACAGGATGCCACCGGACAGGGCATATGCCCCGACCCGCTCATCGCGCATGATTTCCAAACGCCGCTCGGGAGTAAAGCCTCCCAGCAGCCCATCGCAGGCGTCGAGGAAGCCATCCAGGTGTAGCGCGCCGGTCAACAACACCCAAACGGTGAGCACCACCGCGGATCGCACCAGCGGCGGGAATAACCAGCTCGACAGCCAATCCATACCGACCAGCAGGCCGCCGAGTATGAGCCCGACCAAAGGGTAGAAACCAACCGCGGCGCCCAGCTCACCCGTGGTGAAAGGCCGGCGAATGAAGGCGGGTGAGATCAACAGAAACTGGACGGCTGCTAAAAAAGCTGCCAGATGAGAAGCTCGCTCCGGCTGACCGGGCGGGCTCACTGGGCGTCCTTCTCCGACACACCCGCCTCGCCAAAAGTAGCCATCTCGGCGAGCGTTTTGCAGGCAGCTTCTACCAGCGACATCGCCAGCACCGCCCCGGTGCCTTCTCCAAGGCGCATTTTCAGATCGAGAAGTGGAGAGACGCCTAGCCAGGTCATCATGGCATGGTGACCGTACTCTTGCGAGGTGTGGGCGGCGATCAGATAATCCCGGACCGGCGGAGCCAGACGCACTGCGATCATGGCTGCAGCGGTAGAGATGAAGCCATCCACCACCACGGGTCGGCGGTTGGCGGCCGCCGCCAGGATGGCGCCTGCCAGCCCGCCAATCTCGAAACCGCCCAATTTTGCCAGCACGTCTACCCCGTCTTGTGGATCAGGCTGGTTTATTTCTAAAGCGCCTCGGATCGCCTCGATTTTTCGCTGCCAGCCGGCATCGTCCACACCGGTCCCGCGGCCGGTAATCTCCTCCACCGGCTGCCCGGTAAGCGCCACGGCGATTGCAGCCGAGGGGGTGGTGTTACCGATGCCCATATCGCCTGTGGCCAGAATATCCAGGCCGGCGGCAATTTGCTCGTATACAACGGTTGCACCTGCTTCGATCGCCTGAACGGCTTTCACCCGGCTCATTGCCGGGCCGCGGGCGATGTTCCCGGTGCCATAAGCGATTTTTTTTACGATCAGGCCGGGGGAGGCCGGCAAGTCAGAGGCTACACCCATGTCTACAATCACCACACGCGCCCCGGCGTGTCGCGCCAGTACGTTGATCGCCGCGCCGCCGCGCAGGAAATTAAGCACCATCTGCGGAGTCACTTCTTGCGGGTAGGCGCTGACCCCCTCCGCTACGACGCCGTGGTCACCGGCCATTACGATTACCACCTTGTGTTCCAGCCTCGGGGTGGGCTTGCCGGTGATCCCGGCGATCTGGATAGAGAGGTCTTCCAACCGTCCCAGGCTGCCTTGTGGCTTGGTGAGAATATCTTGCCGAAGGCGCGCCGCTCGCATGGCGGCTGAGTCTAATGGTTTGATGTTTGAAATTAATTCTTCGATGATCACAAGCCCTTTTTTCATCCAATCAGCCCCTCGCGCCCATCCGGGAGGATCAATGGGCTGCCATAATCCGGATGCGTCATAACATGGACCGGGATGTGGTACACCTCGCCCAACGTCTTCTCGGTGAGCACGACGTCCGGTGAGCCGCAGGCCAGCAACCGACCCTCAACCAGGAGCGCCACCTGGTCAGCGTATAACCCCGCCAGATTCAAATCGTGTAACGCCATAAGCACACAAAGCTGGTGCTCGCTCGCCAGGCTGCGCACCAGGTTGAGAAGGCGAGATTGGTGTTGCAAGTCGAGGTGCGTGGTTGGCTCGTCGAGCAATAACACCGGGGTTTCCTGGGTGAGGGCGCGCGCCAGCAGCACCCGTTGTTGTTCTCCACCGGAAAGCTCACCCACCCGCCGACTGGAAAGCTCCTGGAGCTGAGTGCGTTCTAACGCCTGGCGAGCGCTTTCATGGTCTGCTGTCCCCGCCTGACCCAGCCAACCAAGGTATGGTGTGCGGCCTATCAACGCCGATTCATACACGGTGAAAGCCGGAGGAAGATTTCGCGCCTGTGGCACCACCGCCAGCAGGCGAGCCCGCTCGCGCACCGGGAGGATCGATAAATCCTGGCCAAAAACGCGCACCCTTCCACTTTGGATTGGCTGCACCCCACTTACTGCCCGGATCAAAGTGGACTTACCCGCTCCGTTCGGTCCGATGAGCCCTACGATTTCACCCGGGCGCACCGTTAACGAAACGCCGTCCAGCGCTAGGCGTCGTCCATAGGTTACACGAAGGGTTTCAATTTCAAGCATTTCCTTCTCTCCCTTTCCGGTTCGGGTCCGGGATTTACCAGTACGCCAGGTTCCTGGCTCTGCGAAGCACCCACAAAAAGAAAGGCGCACCTACCAGCGCGGTGACAATCCCGACCGGCAACACCTGTGGAGCCAAGAGAAGGCGCGCCACCAGGTCTGCCAGCAGCAAAGCCGTGGCGCCCCCGATTACCGACAGCGGAAGGAGTAGCCGGTAATCTGATCCCCACAGCATCCGCACCACATGCGGTACGATCAAGCCGATAAAACCGATGATCCCGGAGAAGGCGACAGCCGCGGCTGTGGTGAGCGAGGCGGATACCAGCAGCAATGTTTTTACGCGTTCTGCGGGCAAGCCGATTTGTTGAGCCTGCTCTTCACCAAACTGTAGCACATTCAGCGCATGTCCGGAGGCAATCAAGATCCCTAGCCCGATCGTTATATAAGGCAGCACGGCCAGCACTGGTGCCCAGCCGCCGATGATTGATCCGCCCAACAGCCAACCAAGCGCCCGGCGGAGTTCTTCGTTGGATCGCAACATGAGCAAGGAGGTGAGCGAGGTGGCGAAAGCGCTGACTGCTACTCCCGCCAGGATCAAGGTAGTCGTAGGCAAGGTGTTGCCCACCCGCGCCAGGCTGTAGACGATCAGCAGGGTCAGGCTGGCGCCGATAAATGCTGCAACAGGGATGGTGTACAGGCCAAACAGGCTCCTGGGCCATTCCACCGACATCGCCAGTACAGCCCCCAGTCCGGCGCCTGTAGCGACCCCGATCAGATACGGATCGGCCAACGGATTTCTGAACAGACCTTGATAGGCGGCGCCGCTTCCACCCAGAGCTGCTCCCGTCAGCAGAACCAGTGCAGCATGCGGGAGCCGAATCTGATACAGGATTGTGGAAAAGGTTTTTGGCCAGTCTGCTGGGAGGGAAAAACCGGGTAACTGGTCTGCCAGGATGCGCAGCAGTGTTCCGGGTGGGATGAACACTGGACCGGCGGCCACGCTCAATACCAGCGCGACCAGCAGCAAGCCGAGGCTGATCAGGTAGGGTCGGAAATGGTGGGTCGCCATGGGTAACCTTTGAGATTCATTTTGTCACTCGGCTTTTCGAAGGATATCGCACGATTGGACTCATTGCATCCCGATTTATTGAAACAATTCCGGATGCAGCAGGCGCGCCAGCCCCTCCAGGCCATCCACCAGCCGGGGCCCGGGTCGGCTGACAAGATTGTCGTCGAAGGGAAAGATTTGCTCCTTCTGAACTGCAGTCAATGCCTCCCAACCAGCGCGCGCTTTCACCGACTCCACCGTCACGCCGCCCCACAAAGCGTCGCCCAACAGGATCAGGTCCGGGTCACGGGCGATGAGCTCTTCCAGGCTGATCTGTACCCACTCACCCTGAAGGTTGGCGCCCAGGTTGTCGCCTCCGGCCATTTGAATCAGCGAATCGATGAATGTTCCGGGCCCTGGGGTCCAAACGGCATTCGGATCGGTGCCATCGATTTCATAGAACACCAGCGGTCTCTGGCTGTTTTTAGCCATTTTTCCCTGGATTGTCGCAACCCGCTCTTCCATCTCACCCACCAGCGCCTCTGCTTCAGGTTCGTGCCCCGTCAGCTGTGCTACGGTGTGAAGATTGGTGTACAGACCATCAAAATCAACCGGGTTACCTAAGGTGAACACCGTTACCCCGGCGTCCTGCAGGGCTTTCGTTTGCTCGGACGGGGTGAGCATGCTTGCAATCACCAGATCGGGATTTTGGGCCAGGATGGCCTCCAGGTTCAGCTCACCAAAACCTCCGCCAATGTCGGTAATGGTCTTGGCTTGTTCAGGGTAATCGGAAGTTGTATCTCGTCCGACGATCTGCGGACCGGCGCCCAAGGCGAAGAGGATTTCCGTGTTTGCCGGCGCCAGCGAGATGATCCTCCTGGCAGGACCGGGGAGGGTAATAGGTTTTCCAACGCCATCGGTCACCACAATCGTGTCTCGGGTTGGCGCGGACGTGGCGGTAGGTTCTGGTGTCGCATCTGTTGTACACCCGCTGAT
>Ga0154774_1096_pt4 | contig 11240 bp, 8 predicted proteins | sample Rifle2008BG16ft_FD_105782 | JGI IMG/M metagenome (GOLD analysis project Ga0154774, IMG submission 105782) | Chloroflexi bacterium RBG_16_57_11
CGCGCATTGGCGTCCACGAGCTGGACCTGAGGAATTTGACCAACCATGCTGAGCGACTGGCAGTCGTGTCACCCCACCTGCGAGCCTTCTTGCTCGAGTCAGGTGTCAGCGCGGGACGCGTTGACCAGATGCTCGATCTATACCGCATGACGAAGAGCATGTATTGCTCGGTGCAGGTGGATTTCACTTATGAAGCCATCGGGATGCGGCTGGGGCCGTTCGAGATCCTGCACGTTCCCGGTCATTGCGCCGGGCACGTCGCATTCCGGCTGCACGATGTATTGTTCAGCGGCGACCATGTGCTTGCCGATACCAGCCCGCACCAATCACCGGAGCAGCTGACGCATTCTACCGGGTTGGATCATTACCTCAAGTCGTTGGAGGCGCTGCGCCGGTGGTCGAACGGTGTCTGCCTGACACTGGGCGGGCATAAGGAGCCGATCCTCGATCTGAATGCCCGCATCGAGGCAATCCTGCAATTGCATGCTGACCGGCTCGACAAAACCCTCTGGCTGATGGATGAACCACATACGATTGCAGAAGTATCACAAGCGTTATTTGGGGAGGTGCATGGCTACAATGTGCTGCTGGCCCTTGAAGAGGCCGGCGCACACGTGGAATACCTGTACCAGCGTGGCTTGCTGGGGATTGAAAATCTGGAAGAGGTGGAGCGCGCCGTTCAGCCTCACCCGATTCGTTATCGATGCCTGCCGTGTCAGGCAAAATCGACTCCTTAGGTGCGGGCCTTTTGATGGCGATCCGATGTGCCTTTAGGTTTCAGACCCGTCCTACCTTCGATCCTGGTTGTAAGAATTTAAGGAGAGTGGCCTATGTATTCTTTTGACCCAACCGAAGAGCAACATATGTTGATCGATGCCATCCAGCGCTACGCGGCCAATGATCTGCGAGCCAAGATGCGTGACGCCGATGAAGAGAACCAGCTGCCAATAAAACTGATCGAGAAGGGGTGGGAGCTTGGCATCCTGCAGGCCTCGGTTCCGGAGGAGTACGGCGGGTTTGGTGAGCGCTGTGCGGTGACGGGTGTGCTGGCGGCGGAGGAGCTGGCTTATGGCGACCTGGCGGGAGCCATGGCGGTGATGAGCCCGGGACTATTCGCCTTGCCGGTTGCCATGATGGGCAGTGAAGCCCAAAAAAGTAAGTATTTGCCTTCTATTGTCGCCGGACCGTGGGCAAATTATACCGCCGCGCTAATCGAGCCGCGTTTTGATTTCGACCCCAATGACTTGCGCACCCTGGCGGTGGAGGATGGCAAAGGGTACCTGCTCACCGGCGAGAAGACCTTCGTGCCTTTTGCTGCCGAAGCCGATGCCATCCTGGTATATGCACGAAAAACCGGGCAGACCGCCAGCCTGGATGGCATCACCCAGGGTTTTATCATACCGAAAGGCACGAAAGGCCTGGAAATCGGTGAGCGGCAGAAGACCCTGGGGGTGCACTCTTTGCCGCTATACTCGGTGCGGCTGAACGAGGTCCACCTGAAGCGGGAAGATCGCCTGGGCGGATCGGAGGGCCACGAATTCGGCCCTCTGCTAACCGCGATGCAACTGGCTCTTGCCTCGCTGGCAGTGGGCATGTCGCGCGCCGCTCTGGATTACGCTATCAGCTATGCAAAGGACCGCGAGGTGTTCGGGGTCAAAGTGGCGCAAAAACAGGCCATCGCCTTCATGCTGGCTGAAATGGCTACCGAGATCGAAGCCATCCGCCTGCTCACCTGGGAGGCAGCCTGGTTGCTGGATACCAATCACCCGGAGGCGGCCAAGGAATCCTATCTGGCGTTGACCGGGGCGACGGATATGGCGATGATGGTCACCGACCGTGCCGTACAGGTGTTGGGCGGGCATGGTTACATCCGTGAATATCCGGTTGAGCTATGGATGCGTAACGGCCGTGGTATTTCTACTTTGAATGGCTTGGCGATTATCTAGTGGACGGAGGTAACCGATGATCGAATTTGAGGCTCCAAAACCGATACTGATGCTTAACACCGCACTGGAGACTGTAGCGGTGAACATGATGCGCCCCAAGTCGCGCTATTTCGATGAGCACGAGCATGAGATACCCTGGGATTATATTAACTTCATGCATATGGCGATGCGCCAGACCGGCGCCGGATCGCTGGCGCCATCGGAGAAAAAACCAAAAGAAGGCGAGTCGCCAAAAGAGAAACGCCCGCCGATCGGCTACCAGCAACTGGCTTATATGCTTGAACGCCTGTCATGGGGCGACTGCGGCATGTACCTGGTCACGCCAGGAGGCGGGTTAGGCGCAGCGGCGGTGGAAGCCGCCGGCACTCCGGAGCAGAAAGAAAAGTTCCTGGCGCGTTTTCGTGGCGAAAAACCCGTCTTCGGCGCCATGGCGATGACCGAGCCGCAGGCCGGTTCGGACACTGCCGCCATACGTAGCACGGCTGTGCTGGATCCTAATACAAGCGAGTGGGTGCTGAACGGCGAAAAGATCTTTGTCACTGCCGGGCATAAGTCGCTGTGCGAAAGCGAAGGCTTTGTCGTCGTCTGGGCCACCATCGATCCCACCGCCGGCAGGGCAGGGATGCGCGCCTTTGTTATCCCCGCCGGTACGCCGGGCGTCACAGTGACCAAGCTGGAGCACAAGCTGGGCATACGTGTCAGCGACACTGCCTCGATTGTGCTGCAAGACGCTCGAGTGCCTTACGATCATTTGCTGGGCAGCGCTGAAGTGGTCAAGGAGCCGACGACCAAGGGCTTCAAAGGCGCTATGGCTACCTTCGACGCCACCCGCCCGCTGGTCGCAGCAACTGCCGTCGGCGTGGCTCGCGCCGCCCTGGAGGAACTGAAATCCATCCTCGAAAAACAGGGTGTGGTTATCCGTTATGGCATTCCGCGCCAGAAGATGACTAACCTTGAGCGCGAGGTCATCGATATGGAGGTCATGCTGCGCTCAGCCTGGCTACTGGTGATCAAAGCGGTATGGATGGCGGATAACAAACGCGCGAACTCGAAGGAAGCATCGATGTCCAAAGTGCGAGCCGGCGATATCGTCACAAAAATCACCCAACGGGCAGTCGAGCTGCTTGGCCCGCTGGGCTATAGCCGAGAGTACCTGATAGAGAAGTGGTTCCGGGATGCCAAGATCAGCGACATCTACGAAGGCACCGGGCAGATCAACCGCCTGATCGTTGCGCGCAACATCCTGGGATATACCGGCCGTGAGCTACGCTGATTTGCCCTCACCCCTCTCCACATGGGGGAGGGGAGTAATCACCTGATGAGAGAGGTGTCATAACTCCCTCTCCCTTTGGGAGAGGGCCGGGGTGAGGGGGGCATCCCTGGTCTAAACCTTGCACCTTAACAATGCCACGTGCTACATAAATAACATGACAGTGCATACTTCCCAGCGCAGAGTCGAGAGATGGCGTCACCCCGTCTCATCGCCTCTCGACTTTGTGCTATTCCTTGACCGTATCTTAAAGGGACGTTAAACTATATCCATGGCCGCCCTGTCAGTGGAAATTCTGATGATCCTGTTGCTCGTGGTGATCAACGGGCTACTGGCATTGGCAGAATTTACCCTGGTTTCGGTGCGCAAAGCACGCTTGCAGCAGCTTGCCGACCAGGGTGATGAAAAAGCACGCATCGCCCTTGAGGCGGCTCGCGAGCCGGGAGAATTTCTATCCACCATCCAGATCGGCATCACCCTGGTAGGGATTCTGGCGGGAGCTTTTGGCGGCGCGACGATCAGCAATTGGCTGGCGGAGCAATTGAGTCAGGTGCCTTTTCTGGCACCGGTCAGCCAGGGTCTGGCATTGGGGCTGATCGTGTTGGTTATCACCTTGCTCACCTTGGTTTTTGGCGAGTTGGTTCCAAAACGGCTGGCGCTCAGCCGTCCGGAGATGTTCGCCCTGTCGTTAGCGCGGCCGATGCGGTTTCTATCTCGCCTGATGCGCCCCGTGGTGCGGCTGCTCAACGGACTGACCGAGTTGGTGTTGCGATTGCTGCGAGTGCCGACTACGATAGATGCCTCCGTGACTGAGGATGAGATCCGGGTTTTGATTGATCAGGCGACCGAGGCGGGTATCTTCGAGGAAGCTGAGCAAGATATGCTCTCGGGTGTTTTTCGCCTGGGAGATCGCCGAGTAGGTAACCTTATCACCCCTCGCACTGAGATCGAATGGCTGGATCTGGAAGACCCGCCGCAGGTCAATGTGCGCAAGGTGCTCGAGAGCCCGCATTCGCGCTTTCCGGTGGGTTATGGCAGCCTGGATGATATCCGTGGAGTTGTCCAGGCGCGCACGGTGCTGGCAGCTGACCTGGAAGCGCTTCGCACGGGCGGAAAGCTGGAGCTGGCTGGTCTGTTGCTGCCGCCGGTCTTCGTCCCTGAGAATAAGCCCGCCCTGGAGGCGCTGGAGCTGTTCCGCTCCGCCAGAGCATCATTGTTGCTGGTGATCGACGAGTTTGGTGGGCTGCAGGGGTTAGTGACGATCGCCGATGTGCTCGGGTCAGTGGTGGGTGACATGCCATTGTTAGGAGAAATTCCCGAGCAGGAAGTGGTACAGCGCGAGGACGGCTCGTTGTTGATCGATGGCATGTACCCGGTTGATGAATTTATCGATCGGTTTGGTTTGCCCACACTGCCAGGTTACGATAAAGGCTTATTTCAGACATTGGGTGGTTTCATGCTGAATTATCTGGGCAGTATTCCTGCGCCGGGTGAGCATTTTGAGTGGAACGAGATGCATTTCGAAGTAGTGGATATGGATGGCTTGCGCATCGATAAAATCCTGGTGGAAAAAGCGCCGCCGAGCAATTCGGCCCAGAATATTTAGCCGAGATCCCAAATCTGAGATCAGTAATCGGAGATCTTTGATCTCCGGAATACGAGATACAAAGGAGAGGAAGATATGCATGCTCGAACTGGCAAGACCGTCATTGTCCTGATTCTGGTGGTTGCTATGTTGCTTGGAGGCTGCCAGAGTTCGCCACCAGCTCCCTCGATTGTTGATCCAACCAACACACCTGGGGGTGAAGTACCTCAAGAAGTACTGGAATACACCCGGGCAGTGGAGACAATCAGCGCTCAATTAACCCAAAACGCCAGCCCGGCTCTACCCGAGGCGATAGCCACCAAACCGGACGAGACCCTCCCGCCGACCAGCACTCCGCTACCGACGGATACTCCCTTACCAACGGAGACGGAAGCGCCCAGCGAAACACCGCTCTCCACCAGGACGCCGATACCGCTTGAGTCGCCCACGCCGACCGCCTCAGCCACACCGGAAGGCATTGTCTGGGAGGCGGCATACACCGACGACTTTTCTCCTGGATATTGGCTGGAAGATAGCGGTGGGAGCTTTGAACTGCGTTACACAGCCAATGGTTACGTTATCACCAATGAGGTCACTGATGATATCGTTTACAGCGTGCGAAGCGACCAGTACGAAGTGGCGCGGATCGAAGCGACCGGCTATTTCAGCCAAGGTGCTGCCAGCGGTTATTATGGCGTCATTTGCAACTTTGCCAACGGCGGCAATTATTACGTCTTCGCCGTCGGAGGCGATGGCTGGTATGGAATCGGGAAGAAGGTGACCTCGCTGCTGAGCTGGCTCAAAGAAGGCGTTGACACCAGCGGCGCCGTCCACCTTGGAAACGCCCCGAATACCGTTCGCGGGGATTGTGTCCGGGGTGAGCTCACCCTGTGGGTCAATGGCATCGAGCTGGCCACAGTAAAAGATTCCAGCTTTGTTAATGGATCGGCTGGTCTGGCCGTAGGCAATCGCAAAGGACCGGTGACGGAGGTCGTGTTCGAGGAATATTCGATTTACCTCCCGCAGGAATAGATTTCGTTTTCTAACGTCGGGGCGGGTGTAAGCTTGCAGGAACACCCTGACATATCATACCCGCCCCTGCTTCTCCCCTTATTGGCCCGTGGCAATAGGAGATCGATTGTTCTCCAGACACTCAGGACACCTGAGAGTCTGTATTCACATTCAAGCAAAGGAGGTCCTATGAAGTACCAATTTCAAAAAGCAGTGGTGATCGGCGCCGGCACGATGGGCGGCGGCATCGCCGCGCTGCTGGCTAACGCCGGCATGCGTGTAACCTTGCTCGATATTGTGCCAAACAAGCTAACACCTGAAGAGGAGAAGGCCGGTCTGAGCCTTGCCGATCCCGTAGTGCGAAATCGGGTTGTGCGCGAGGGGCTAGATCGGGCGATAAAGTCGCGCCCGGCCAGCTTCCTCATCCCAGAGCTCGCCGCGCTGGTTGCCGTCGGCAATCTGGAGGACGATTTCGGCGTGGTCTCCGAAGCCGACTGGGTTATCGAAGTCATCGTCGAAAACCTGAAGGTCAAGCGGCAGTTGATGGAGCGTATCGACGCCGTGCGCAAGCCGCGCACGATCGTCACCACCAACACTTCCGGAATCCCGGTAGCTTCCATTGCTGAGGGCTTCTCGGAGGATTTCCGCCAGCACTTCTTGGGGACGCACTTCTTCAACCCGCCGCGCTATCTCAAGCTGTTGGAGATCATCACCACCCAGGATAACCTGCCGGAGGTAGTCGAGGCGGTAAGCCGTTTTGGCGAATTCCGCCTGGGCAAAGGCATCGTGCCATGCAAAGATACACCCAATTTCATCGCCAACCGCCTAGTCTTCGGCGAGACCACTTTTGAGCTGGATTACGTCCTGGGAAACAACTATACTGTGGAAGAGGTAGATGCCATCACCGGTCCGGCGATCGGTCTTCCCAAAACCGCTACCTTCCGATTATTAGACCTGGTGGGCCTCGACGTCTGGCAGCACGTGGGCAAAAACCTGGCTCCGGCCATTCCTCACGATGCCCATGCTTTGAAGTACCTGGGATCGGAGCGGGTGAACAAACTGGTGGATACGCTGGTGAGCCGTGGATCGCTGGGCAACAAGGCCAAGCAGGGTTTCTATAAAGAGGTTCGCACACCCGAAGGCGGCAAAGAATTCTGGGCGTTGAACCTGGAAACCCTGGATTACGAATCGCCCAAGAAGGTGCGCTTCGAATCGATCGGTAAGGTCAGGGATATGGAAAAGCTCGGCGCCCGTCTGAAAGTGCTGTTGGCGGCGGAGGACCGGGCCGGTCAGCTGGTGCGCGCCTTGACCTACCATAGCCTGGCATACGCCTCCGAGCGCATCCCCGAAGTGGCGGACACGCCCAAACCGATCGACGACGCCATGCGCTGGGGATTTGGCCGTGAGGCCGGGCCGTTCGAAACCTGGGACATGCTCGGCGTGTCTGACGCCTGTAAGGCGATGCGTCAGGCCGACTTCCCGCCCGCCCCGTGGGTGGATGAGATGCTCTCCCAGGGGTGTGAGACTTTCTACCAGTACAAAGATGGCATCAAAGTGGGCGTTTACCACCCCGCCAAAGGCGGTTACATCCCCATCTCACGCCAGAAAGGATTAATCATCCTCCCTGAGCTGAAAAAGGAGGGCAAGGTGATCAAGAAAAACCTGGGCGCCGATCTGGTGGATCTTGTCGATGGCGTGGCGTGCGTCGAGTTCCATACAAAGATGAACGCTCTGGATGTGGATATTTTCACGATGATCCAGGATGCGCTAAATATCACCCAAAAGGATTTCGACGGGCTGGTGATCGGAAACGCGGCGGAACATTTTAGCGCCGGTGCCAACCTGTTCCTGGTGGTGATGAACGCCCAGAATAAGCAATGGAATGACCTGGAAGCGCTGGTCAAGAATATGCAGGACATCCTGATGCGCATCCGCTACTTCCCAAAGCCGGTGGTGATCGCCCCGGCAGGCATGGCGCTGGGCGGTGGGGCGGAATTGATCATGAGCGGCAGCCGCGTGGTAGCCGCCTCCGAGTTATACGCCGGACTGGTCGAGCTGGGCGCCGGGGTGATACCGGCGGGCAGCGGCACCAAGGAAATGATGCGCCGGGTGATCAATCCTCCGATGCGCACCCAGAACTCCGAGGTGCTGCCGTTTATCCAGCGTGTCTTCGAGCAGATCGGTCTGGCGAAGGTAGCTACCAGCGCCGAGGAGGCGCGCCAGATGGGTTTCCTCGGCACCGCAGACCGGGTTACCCTGAACCGCGATTTGCTCCTGTCTGAGGCCAAGAAGGAAGTATTGCACATGGCCGCGGTCGGTTACAAACCGCCCGTGCCGGAGAAAATATATGCCGCCGGGCGCGACACAAAAGCCGCGCTTCAGGTGGCGATTTATATGATGGCGCAGGGCTGTTATATCACCGAATATGAATCTGTGATCGCCGGAAAGCTGGCCAATGTGATCACCGGTGGGGACCTGAGCGCCCCAACCTGGGTGGACGAGCGGTACATCCTGGACCTCGAGCGAGAGGCCTTCCTCTCGCTATGCGGCAACGAAAAAACCCAGCAGCGCATGTGGAACCTGCTGCAAACCGGCAAGCCCTTACGGAATTAGAAAATTAAGAGTTAGGGAATTAGGAAACTAGGTTATGAATGACATAGATTAGGGAATCAGGGTTCTGAGAATGAGCAACGAGGATTATTCACTGAGTTTTAACGAATGGGAAGAGAAAACGCCGAAAAGATTGCGTGAAGATCCGCTCTGGGCATCTACCTATTACCGGTTAGCCATGTACCTCTACGACCTGGTTTGGCTTGATTGTGAGTGCCTACGCAAGGATTATCGTGGACGCGAAATTGTCCAGCAGTTAATCCGCAGTGCAGGCGGTGTGTGTGCAAACCTTGAAGAGGCGTATGGGCGCGGGGTCGGTACACCAGATTACATTCGGATTATGCGCATCGCCTTAGGCGAGGCGCGTGAATCTCAGGGCTGGTATTTGCGCTCCCGCCATGTCTTACCACCGGAGGTCTTGGAGAGCCGCATGCAAATTTGTGTCCAGATCATTACACTCTTGGTGCGAACAATCTCCAGCCACCGCGATAAGCTGCGCAATCCATCCTCCTAATTCCCTAATTGCCTAATATCCTAACAAAGGAGACCTTACCTATGAACCAACTTGATCCAACCCGAGAACCTGTAATTGTCGCAGCGGCGCGTACTGCTGTTGGCAAGGCCAAGAAGGGTAGCCTGGCTACCGTAAGGCCGGATAATATGGCGGCGGCGGTGATCGCAGACTTGCTCAAGCGCCTCCCGGCGATCGCCCCAGCTGAGATCGATGATGTGGTGCTCGGCTGCGCTTTTCCTGAAGGCGAGCAGGGGATGAACATGGCTCGTATGGTCGCTTTGCGCGCCGGATTGCCCAACTCTGTCCCTGCTGAGACGATCAACCGCTTCTGTTCCTCAGGGATGCAGAGCATTGCCCATGTCGCCTATGCCATCATGGCCGGGCAGATCCAGGTCGCCATTGCCGGTGGGGCCGAATCGATGAGCATGGTGCCGATGACCGGCTTGAAATTCGCCCCGATGCCCTACCTGGCAGAAAACATGCCGCATGCCTTCACCAACATGGGCCTGACCGCCGAAAACGTGGCGGCCAGGTACGGCGTCAGCCGTGCAGACCAGGACGGCTTTGCCCTGCGCAGCCACCAGCGTGCCTTCGCGGCCGTCGAAAGCGGGCGATTTGACCCTGAGATCGTCCCGATGGAAGTATGCATTACCGAAGGTGGGAATGGCCACACGCGTGATCGTGTCTTCGTTTTCAAGCGCGATGAAGGACCCCGCGGCGACACCAGCCTGGATGCTCTCGCCAAGCTAAAGCCGGCTTTCAAAGAGGGAGGCACCGTCACGGCCGGTAACTCATCGCAGATGTCCGACGGAGCGGCGGGTGTGTTGATCATGGCGCGCGCTAAAGCGGAAGCGCTTGGCCTAAAACCGCTTGCGCGCTTTGTCGCCTTCGCCGTTGGTGGTGTTCCACCGGAGATCATGGGCATTGGACCAATTGTGGCGGTGCCCAAGGCGCTAAAGCTCGCCGGCCTGTCACTCGATGAGATTGGCTTGATTGAATTGAACGAAGCTTTTGCCGCTCAGGGTCTGGCAGTGATGCGCGAGCTTGGATTTGACCCTGAGATCACCAATGTCAACGGTGGAGCGATTGCCCTGGGGCACCCGCTGGGCTGCACCGGTGCAAAGCTCACCACCCAGCTGGTTTATGAGATGAAACGCCGCGACGTCCAATTTGGCATGGTCACCATGTGCATCGGTGGCGGCATGGGCGCGGCGGGGATTTTTGAGAATTTGAACTAAATAATTCCAATCACGCATCAAAGGAGAACCCTATATGACCGACATACCTGTGAAAACACTGATTTATAATCACGAAAAGTTCTTTATACCGGAAGCTGCTCCCGACCTGGATGCCGTCATACAGTATGAGCTGACCGGCGAGGAGGGCGGTGACTACATCATTGCAATCAAAGATGGCAAGTGCAAAGTCACCGAGGGCAAGGCCGAAAGCCCGGTGGTAACCGTCACCGCCGATGGGCGCGATTTCGGCGACGTGCTGCTTGGCCGCGCTAACGGAATGCAGTACTTTATGATGGGCAAGATCAAGCTAGCCGGTGATCTCAACCTGGCGATGAAGCTCACCAGCTTTTTCAAGATGAGCGGGCAGTAAAAGCTTTATCGATTTGGGGGATGGTTTCCACATCCCCCAAATCGCTATAAAAAACTTATTGTTGTAAGCGTAACGCCTGCAGAGGTGTGGAGGGGGAGATTCCCGCCTGGTTTAGCGCCTCCAGCGCGTACCGGCGCAGCAGACTCTCGCAAGTGACCCTGGTGCCTGGCAGGACTTTCACAGAAAGGCGCAACTGAATCGCAAAGTCGCTCAGGTTGCTCCAGGCCTGGATCTGTGGCTCTTCCAGCAGGTTAGGCTGTGCCTCCGGATCACTGGTGAACCGTCCAAGACCGGACTGGAGCGCTTCGGTTGCATTGCGCATGTCTGTATCGAAATCCAGGTTCAGATTCACGACTGCCAGCGACCAATCCCGAGAGGCGTTCGATAACAGGCGCACTTCGCCGTTTGGGACAACGTAAATCTGTCCGTTTAGATCCCGAACCCATGTGGCTCGCATCGTGATTTTCTCGACTGTGCCACTTGCGGTGCCGTTGCCAGTTGGCAGGGTGATGATTTCGCCAACGATGTACTGGTTCTCTAACAGCACAAACAAGCCTCCGATATAATCTTTGATCAACGTCTGCGCCCCGAGCGAAAGCCCCAACCCGACGATGCCTAAACTGGTCAGCAGCGGAGTGATATTGATCCCCAGCGTGGCCAATAAGATAAGAAATGCCAGGCTTAAGATGAGGATAC
>Ga0154774_1056_pt3 | contig 11147 bp, 11 predicted proteins | sample Rifle2008BG16ft_FD_105782 | JGI IMG/M metagenome (GOLD analysis project Ga0154774, IMG submission 105782) | Chloroflexi bacterium RBG_16_57_11
GCTGACCTGCCCGACCGGTTGCACTTCATCGCCGATCTGTTCCGCTGCTTTCAGGAGACGGCGGAACTGTTCGATGCGCCGTTCACTCCGGAGCAGACCGCCGCTTTGAAAGCCGGGCGCATGCCGGATGGGCGGCTATGATTGATTTCCTGATCCACTATTACCGGGAAGGGACGGAGCCGTTCCGCAGCCTGTCGAAGTTGCCGGACGCCGAAAACGATCCTGATCATGAAATTTCTGTACGTGGAAGGTTCGGTAATTTGGGAACGCTTCAAGGATCCGGCGGATTACCTGAGAGCCCGGCGGGAGACGGAAGCCTGGCTGCGGCAGGAGTTTATCCGCCTGGGCGGAAAACCCCGTGAGGCATATCCCATTTACATGGTGCTGGGACGCTCTAAGTGGGTGGAGCGCATGGCCGACCCGGCCACGCTGAGGACCACCTCGGCGATCCAGGTGCCGCTTGCGCTCCTGAATGAAACCGACGTCAGCTTTACCTACCCGAATAGCATGGTGAGCAGGATGCTGGAGCTGCAAAAAGACCCCGAGAACTACCAGCCGGGGTACCGCGAGCGGGTATTCACGCTATCCCAAATCTGTGCGATCGTAGAGGAGAAGGGGCTTCCAGAAGAGGGCTGGCGGACCAGGACTGCGGAGGACGTGGCTCATGACGTAGAAGCGCAGGTGTGGAACCGGGTGGTCCTGGAAAATTTCCGGCAGGGTATAAAGCTTCATCTACCAGGTTAAGTGTGATACCGTTACCTCTGATAGGGGTTTAACGAGGTTGTTTCCTGGTAGCTCGGCGTCGAACTGGGGTGTGGATGCCAGTAAGCCAGCACAGATTGGCGCTCCCACTGCTCGATTTGCCGGGCTTTCTGGATTGCCAGGCGTCGATATTCCCGTGAAGCCCACGGATCATCTGTCGCGGCTTCTTCTAGCCGCTCATGATAGGCGTTAGATGGATTCAGGACATAATGACGTGCAATTGCGAACACAGCTACTACGACTATCGCTATGGTGAGCACGCCTACGAGCCCGAGCCAGAATAAACCGGACCAATTGAAGGCTGCCAGCTGCACGGTAACGGCGTTCATGGCCTGAAGCCGCTGGCTTCGGGCGCGCTCTTGCTGGTAGGCGACCTGCCAGCTGGCGAGATGTTGCTGCATTTGTTGGTTTTGCAAAAGCAAGCCTTGTTTTTCACGATCCAGCTGTGCCTGACGAGCGGCTAAGTCAAGTTTCTGCTGTTGCATTCGATCAAACTGGAGGCTCACCATTTCGAGCCGCGCTTGCTGAATTCCGGTTTGACCGATAAGAACCAGGATCATTATGCCGAGTATGAGCACGACACACAAGAGAAGTGATTTTGACATAGATTTGCATCCCTGGTTTCGAAGAAGCGTTCTGACCGCCTTCTCGGGCGGGGGGCTGATTTACACAACCGGCGAGGGTGGGGGTTCAGCTGATATCAATCCTTCTCCCCACCGGCCGCTCGCGGAGCCTGTGCAGTGATTTGCCAGGCTCCACGAGTCGAAAAAAATATGGGCTCAGTTATTGACCATTGTGCTTGAATGGGAGCGGGATACCACCCACCGCCTCTTTCAACGCATACTGGCGATCTTCGCGCGTATTTTGCAGGCGGGAACCGATTTCTCGTGTCTTGTAACGGACATCGCGTCTCACATGGTTTAGCTGACCTTTGGCTTGCATGCCGGCAAGATGCGCTTCCTCAGCCATTTTCTCCTTGAGTTCCACACCTCGACTGTAGATTAGTGATCGTGTTGCACGACCGGAGCGCGGCGCGTAGAGCAATGCCACGCTGGAACCGATCAACCCGCCTATGCTGAGGACAGCCAGGCCTGACAAGATCGAACGAATACCGTTCCAGAGTGAATTTCTCTTTACATCATCTTGGTTTTTCATCACACATCTCCTATACTCTATGCTTGCGCCAGGTGAAGAGGCGCAGGAATGAAATCACAGATGTCACAAAGTTCATTCTCTTTCTCCTTTCCACACGGCTTACTTTGTTCCCTTATATTATGGCTAATTCAATGATTTATCACAATGGGGAGACCTCCTACAAAGTGGTATGGAAACCCCCCACCATTGAAGATACCCGCCGCAGCTTTAGCCTGTTGCATGGGTCAAGACAAACATAAAAGCGGAGCCACTCTGTTCCGGCTCCGCTTTATGGATGTTGAATCGTATCAGGCGCACAGCATATGCTGGCTGCTCTCGTCGGCTTAGCGCTTTACGAACGGCAGTGCGATGAAGTGGTCGAAGTACAGCAGCAGCGATGTGTGTTCCGGGTTGTTATCCGAGCAGTGTCCCGGGCCGGTGTAGCCGTTGTTGTATGTGTCGAGCACAAAGGCGTAGTTCAAAGCAGTGTTACGCAAGGGCTTGCTCAACGTCGAGCTGGGCGTGTAGGTGTTAAAGAAGGTTTCTGCCCAGGCGAGGGCGGCATCCACCGCCGGCGTCGAAGAGGCGCCGTTGAGCAGGTTCAGCCTGGCGGCGATGAACTGGTGCGCCAGGATGTAGTAGGCGTTCCCGCCTCGAGGATTGGTCCACAACACCTCGTAGTAAGACTGCCCGCTGAGATAAAACTCCGTGTCCTCGCCATCGGGCAGGAGCAGCGCCCAAGCGTCATCGTAGGGCGCAGGTCCGTATTTGGAGTGGGTCTTCCAGTAGCCGGGCGTCAGTGTACAGCCACCCGGGCACGGCACATTCACCGCTACCGAGGCGCCATTGTTACCTGTTGTTCCGGTATCGTTGGCAGTAAAGGAGGCGGTATTATCCACCGTGTAGTCGCCGCAGGCCTCATACGGGCCGATCCAGCGGCTGTAGGTGAAGGTCTTGGGGGCATCGCCGATGCAGACCGTTCCCAACACGCCTTGTAAGCTATCGCTTACGTCGATGCACTCGTCCACCTCGGCAATGGTGGGATTCGAGAAGGAGACTGCCGCCGAGCCGGTGAAATCTGTGGTGCCGCCGGGAGTGCCATTGCCGTCTTTATCGTAGCTGTAGTTCTGCAACGTGGCAGCCGCAGTGTTGGTGCGGCTGGCAGCATCCGGCAGGTCGGCGCTGTAGGTACAGTTCAGCGTACCCCCTGCGAGGAGCGTGTACGGGAAGGTCACACCGCAGTCAACATCCGCCGGTCCTACACCAGACACCAGGTCGGAGACCGCGTTGATCGTGGCGTCGATCGGCGCCGGATTGTGCACCGCGATGTCCCCTGACACAGCCCAATCGCTGTCGGTATAACCTCCCACGTTCACGGTGACGGAGTAATTGACCAGGAATTGCTGCCCGATCGAAAGGATCACCTTTTCCTGGTCGGCCGACTTGTCGATTGTCCAGTCGTAGGTTCGCTTGAGGGAAGTCTGGGCATCTTTGGTCACTTGCAGGGCGTAGCAGTTCACCGTCACCGAAGCGCCATCGGACTGGCCGGTCTCACGAATGGTGGCGGTGTTGTCGTGCTTGCCTTCATCACCGTCGCAGGCGAAGGTCCTGTTGTAAGAGACTGAGCCGCTGTCGCTGAACAGCCATGACCCGCCGTTGGTGTCATCCACGTTGATCGAGGCGTTAATCAGCGTCGGGCTGGCCGGGAAGACCGTGGTCGCGCTCGGGGATGGGCCAAACGGCGTGCCTAAGTGCCCGGAGTGATTTGTGATGGTGACATTGGCGGTAATCTTGTATTCACCACCCGCGTGTGGCGGCAGGGGGACATTGACGAGGTAGGGGTAGCAGTCTGTTTCGCCCGGATCGAGCACCGGATTGCCGCTGGTGTTCACTGAAATAGATGCCACCACATCATCTGGCGGCGGAAGGCCGTTCTTTAAATCCGCGGTGATGGCGAGATTCTCGGTGGCTACCGCTCCGCCGTTGGTCACGCACACCTGTCCATCCATCCAGGCCTCCTCCACACCCTGGTCTTTGGTGACTGTGATGGTGTACATGGAGGTGCCTTGATCGCCGGTGAACAGGTTCCAGGTCGCCGGGACAACCGATTTATCAATCGTCCAGTGATAAGTGGTCGTCCAGTGTGGCGTGATGTCCACCGTGGCAGTAAGCGTCGTGCCCCCTGGCGTCGGCTCGGCACTCGCCGGCCCGACGGATAGAACCGCCAGGCTTATTAGTGCGGCTATGGCTGAAAAAATGATCAATATATTTCTAATGTTCTTCACAGTCAACCCTCCTGCACAAAAAGATTAATCAGCACGGGAAGTAATTATTTAACCTATGCGTGTGTCGGGAATTTTAGTCTTTTGATCAACCCTCCCTTCGACCTTTAGCCTCGATTGAGACCGGCTATTGTGATGTAAATGAATATAAAAATAAAAAACCGGCCATTCCAGCCGGTTTCGCTATTGGCTCCACGATGACCTCCCCTTGTGCCAGGGTCAAGCGACCATATACAGTCATCGCTTCTCTGCCGCTGGTACTATTGTACCATGAAGGGTGGCAAATGTATATAGAGATTATCGGATCATTTTGGTCTGGAGGCAATACAGGTGTATGCCATTTCCAGCCATGCTTTGCTACATCATGAAGCGAGCTCTCTTATATCAACCCTGCCAGCTTTCCCGCGCGCTCGTAAATTTCCAGCGCCCTGGCGAGTTGATCGTCGGTGTGGGTGGCCATGTAACTGGTCCGCAGGAGCTGCTGGCCTTCGGGGACTGCGGGGGAGAGCACCGGGTTGGCAAAAACTCCGCCTTCGAACAGCAGCTTCCAGGTAAAAACGGTGCGCATATCATCCCCGATGATGATCGGCACGATTGGAGAGACCGACTGGCCGATGTTGAAGCCCAGACGTTGTAGCTCGCTGCGCATGTAAGCCCCTACCTGCTCGAGGCGCTGGATGCGCTCAGGCTCGTCTTGCATAACGTGCAGGGCTGCCAGGGCGGCGGCTGTATTGGGAGGGGAAATGCTGGCGCTGAAGATTAGCGAGCGTGCGTGGTGCTTGATGTAGTGGATAACAACCTCGTCGCCAGCGATAAGGCCGCCGATAGAGGCAAAGGATTTGCTAAAGGTGGCCATAATCAAGTCCACCTGGTCGACCAGACCGAAATGAGCAGCGGTGCCGCGGCCGCCGCCGAACACGCCCATAGCATGAGCGTCGTCCACCATCAGGCGGGGGCCGTAGCGTTTACACAGCGGGACCAATTCTGGCAGGGGGGACAGATCACCGCCCATACTGAACAAGCCATCTACAACCACCAGCACCCCGGCTCCGTCCGGGATACCCTTGAAGATGTGCTCCAGGTCATCCATGTCGTTGTGGCGGAAGCGCTTCATCTCCCCCCACGACAGGCGCGCCCCATCGACGATGCTGGCATGATCGTCCTTGTCCAGCACGACGACATCGCCTCGCCCGACCAGCGCGCTGATCACGCCCAGGTTGACCTGCATGCCGGTAGTGAAGACCAGGGCGGCTTCTTTGCCTACCCAGCTGGCCAGCTCGCTCTCGAGCTGCTCGTGCAGCTCCAGGGTGCCGTTGGCAAAGCGCGAACCTGTGCAACTGGTGCCATAACGATGGATGGCGTCGATCGCCGCCTGGCGCACCCTGGGGTGAGTGGTCAGGCCAAGATAATTGTTCGAGCCGCACATGATCACCCGGCGACCCTGGTAGATGGCTTCGCTGCCTTCATTATCCGTCATCGGGATGAAGAAAGGATAGTAACCGCCAGCAATGGCTTCCCGGGCGGCGGTAAAAGCTGGGCACTTTTCAAAAATGTCCATGTTTAATCCCTCAAAACAACCAAATCTCTAATAGGTTTAAGCAGCGCAGACCTGCTCGACGATCATTCATTTTGACCAGGCGAGCGGCGCCCTCGCGCCGCCATCCAATCCATCACCGGGCGGGCCAGGCCTGACGTTCCATCGATCAAGCCATACAAAGCTTTGCTGATCACGCCCGGCAGGATGGCATATTGCCGGCGGGAGACGCCACGCAGGATGGCGGCTGCGACTACCTCGGGTGAGAGTACCGGCGTGCCCTCTACCAGGGCGCGCGTTTCTGACGGCCTGAACTGCGACTCGTAGGCCAGCTGGGGGGTGTCCACGTTTGGTGGGAAGACGATGGAGACGCCTACGCCATGCGGTTTCAGCTCGGCGCGCAAGACCTCCGTAAAGCCGGAGACGGCGAATTTGGAGGCGGCATAGGCACTGTAGCCGAAGAAACCCAAAAAGCCGCCCACCGATGAGATGTTGACGATATGGCCCAAGCGACGCGCCAGCATGCCGGGCAGGACGGCCTTGACCATATGGAGCGTGCCGAAGAAGTTCACCTCCATCATCCAGCGGTAATCCTGCAGGTCGAGCTGGTGGACGTAGCCAGGGCGGGCCACGCCGGCGGAGTTGACCAGTAAATGCGGCGCGCCAACCTGGCCGACGACCTGCTCGACGGCGTCGAAAGCCTGCGCCGGGTCAGACACATCGGCGGTCAGGATTCCACAACGCTGGGCGTCGCTCTGCCTGGCAGCGTTGACCTGATCCAGCGCGGCAGCCAGACGCCCCTCATGGCGAGCCGCCATCCAGACCTGGCACCCGGCCCGGGCTAATTCCTTTGCCACGGCCAGCCCAATGCCGCTGGAGCCGCCAGTGACCAGAGCAATACGGCCGGGACCGATTACTGCGCTCTTCCGGCTCAAGCTTCGCCAGCCTGCGAATCAAGTTTCATCGAAAAGTTAAACACCGCATGTGACACCAAGGTGCATCCAAACTCCGTTATCCTCCGGATTCACCTTACGACACAGCTCAGGACAAGCCTGCAAAACCGAATATTTCAGGAGAAGTTGAGTTATCTGAAATTCGCTCAACAACACGGGCACTCATCTACCGCTTCGCCAAACCGTTATCATTACGGCTGCGCACCGAACTGAACCTCGACACTCATCCCTTCTCGCAAGCCCGCAGGGAGCTCATCCAATGCGATAGTCGTCTTGTACACCACATCCCCGCCCAAAGTATCCGCCAGCGGTGAGATATCACTCACCCGCCCGGGGACTTCCTGACCCAGCGCTTTGATAAAGGCCCTCACCGGCTGGCCAACTTCGACCTGCGGGATGTCCCGCTCGCTCAGATCGGTGGTTTCGACCCTCAGGTTGTTGAGATCGACCAGCGTGAGCACCACCTGGCCTGGGATGACCCATTCGCCGGGGTGGACGTTTACGCTGGCGATGGTTCCATCGAACGGGGCAGCCAGGGTCAGGTGATCCAGAGCAGCTTGAGCGGCGGATAATTGGGTCTGGGCGTTCGAAATCCGAGCACCCGCCAGGCGTACTTTATCCGGGTCAGGGCCAGCCTGTAAGATGGTGTAATCGGAAAGCGCCTTGTCCAGTTTCGCCTGGACGACCTGCAGGTCGTACTCGTACTGCAACCGTTTGACGGCGGCGTTGTAATCAGCCTGCGCCTCATTCAGGGCATCCAGGCGATCTTCCCGCACAGCATCGCTGGATGGGCGATATTTATACGGCTCGAAGGCCTGGCGGGCAGTGTCCAGGCGTTGCTTCATCTGGTTGAGCGCTTCGACGGTCTCCAGGCTGGCCTGGTTGACTGGCACGGTGAAATTATCCAGGGCGTATTGGGCGTCGCGTACCGCCCGTTCGTATGCGATGATTTCCTGCATCGCCTGCACGCGGGCGGTCTTCGCCTCTGTTTTCAGGTCATTCAGCGCCTGTTGAGCCTGGACCAGCTCGAATTCGGCCTGGCTGACCGCTGCCTGCAGATCCTCCTGTCCTTCCAGCTGGACCAGCGGCTGCCCGGCGGTTACTGAAGCGCCTTCGGCGACGTTCACCGCCTCCACCACCCCGGACAGGGTGAATACCAGCCTGGCCACCTGAGCGGGGGCTATCACTCCAGAAGCGACCACGCCGCTTTCGTTTCCCGGCGAAGCCGGCCGTGTGGCTGCGCTGCCGCTATCCAGCACGACGGTGGGTAACGGCTGAGGGGTTGCCGGGTTGAACACATTGCAGCCGGCCAGCAGCCCCACCAGCAAGAGGATCGAAGTGAGCTTGAATTGCCGCACATTGAGGCGTCCTGAGTGAAATCGAAGGAGGCCGGTTCTCCGCCGTGCGACCGGCTCGCTTCGATAGCCGAACTTGTTCGGACACTCAGCGAGCCTGCTTGTCTGCGGGGTGGCTTCCATCTCAGGCTCCCACGGCCATCTTTTCGTCCTCCGGCATATGCTGGACGTTGTTGGCGTCGATCAGGCCATCGCGCAGAGTAATGACTCGGCGAGCATATTGGATCACGCGCGGGTCGTGGGTGGCAAAAATGAATGTGACACCAGTCTCCTGGTTCAATCGGGTCATGATTTCCATGACCTGCTTGCCGTTCGCCGTGTCGAGGTTGGCAGTGGGCTCGTCTGCCAGGATCAAAGTTGGCCTGGGAGCCAGGGCGCGGGCGATGGCGACCCTTTGCTGCTGACCACCGCTGAGCTGGTCCGGGCGGTGATTGGCGCGGTCGCTCAGATCCACCGCGGCCAGCAAATCGGTGATGCGGGCCCGGCGCTCGGAGGCGCTGTGCCCATTCAGGAGCAGCGGCATTTCGATGTTCTCGTAGGCGCTGAGGGTAGGGATCAGGGCGAAGAACTGGAAGATGAAGCCAATCGTGCCGCGGCGCATGTCGGCGCGCTGGTTGCGGTTGAGCTTGCTGACCTCTTTGCCATTGATGAACACGCTGCCGCTGGTGGGCTGGTCCAGGCAGCCGATCAGCTGCAGTAAGGTGGTCTTGCCTGAGCCGGAAGGGCCCACCAGGGCGGTAAACTCACCGCTTTGAATCGAGAGACTGACGCCGCGCAGGGCTTGAGTCTCGACTTGACCAATTTTAAAAATACGGGTGACGTTTTCAATCTTTGTGACTTCCATGTTGGTCTCCTTATTTCTCGGCGCGCAAAGCCTCGACGGGCTCCATGCGGGCCGCCATCATAGCCGGGTAGAGCCCGGCCAGCAGTGTGATAACAAAAGCCATGATACTCAGGTTGATGGTGCCTTCCAGGGTAAATTTGGCATAGACCGTATCCCGGATGAGAAAACCGCCTCCGCCGACCGCCATGTTGCCAACATAAAAACCGTTTCGCTCGAGGTACGCGACCGCTAAGTACCCCAGGACCAGCCCAAGCAGGATGCCGCCCACGGCTAAAATCGACGATTCTGCCAGGAATATGGCCATAATACGCCGGCCTTTCATGCCGATGGCGGCCAATATGCCGATCTCGCGCGTGCGCTCGAAGACCGCCATGATCAGCGTATTGATAATGACCGTGGCTGTAACCGCCAGCACAATCAGGTAAAACAGGGACATATACGAGTTGGCCATGTTTTCGGTCTGGATGATGACCTCGTTCATCTTCGTCCAGGTCAAGATCTTGTTGTTTGAGGTTTGCAGTGCGTTGACGACGGCATCGGTCTGGTCTTTATCCTTCAGCAGGACAAAGATCGTGCTGGCATGGTTCTCCGTGCCGGTCATCGCCTGGGCTTTTGCCAGCGGCAGGAATACAATGGCGCTGTCGAATACACGGGTCTGTGTGGAGTAGATCCCCCGGATGGTGAAAAGTTGCTCGCTCACATCGCCATTGGAGGTGTTGGCAGTCAGGTCGATCTGGTCGCCCACATCCAGTCCCATTTTCTCGGCCAGCGGGCGGCCAATCAGGATGCCTTCGCGGTCATCGGGGGCGAGGTACTCGCCGCTGACCAGACCTTCCCGGTAAGGATCGTTGGTCACCGAGCCTGGGTCGATGCCGACGATCTTGACGCCTGCGGTCTGGTCGCGTGCGGTCGCGATCCCGCTGGCAAACAGCCGGGGAGCGGCTGCGACGACTGGCTCGAGCGCGGAGATCTGTCCGGCCACCTTCGTCGGATCCTCGATCAGGTTTTCCCACTTCAGGCTGGCCTTGCGTTCATCGTAGTTCTGTGCTCGGAGCTGCAGATGGCCGCTCTGTAGCTGGATGGTGGTATCCATGGCGTTGCTCATCTCACCGTTGATAAAAGACGCCATCAGGATTAACAGGGCCAGCCCCATCGCCAGCGCCAGGATGGAGAAAAAGGTCCGGCGGCGGTTGCGGCCCAGGTCGCGAAATGCCATTCGAAAGAGTTGGATCATCAGAAACCTCTTTTTTGATGCAGCTCTTGGGCTGCATCAAACGTGATGCAACGCGGCAGCTGGCTCGCGGCGGGCAGCTTCGCTCGCCGGGATCAAGGCGGCCAGAGCCGAGATGATCGCCACGGTCAGCGCCCGGCTGAGCAGTTTTTCTAGGCCCCAACTGGGATAAACCCGCCCGCTGATCAGGGCCATGTACTCGGCTGCAGTCGACATGTAGCTGAAATCCAGGCCAACCATACGCAGCAGCCCGTTGATGAGCAGCCCAAAGACGATCCCGGCCGCCACGCCCACCAGGCCCATCATGGTCCCTTCCAGGATGAACAGCAGGGAGATCTGGCGCGGTTTCAGCCCCATCGCGCCCAGCAGTCCGATCTCGCGGGTCCGCTCGTATACGGCCATCAGCAGCAGGTTCAGGATGCCAATGCCGGCAATTAACAGGATGATCACACCGAAGATGTTCATCACCCCGTTTTTAGTCGTTATCGCTGCCAGAAGCTCGGGGTAATTGTTTCTCCAGGTATCGATTTCGTATCCGGGCAAGGACGGTGCAATCGCGGCGATGACTTTTGGCTCCTGGCCTAACTGCTTCAGCACAATCGTCACCTCAGTGGACTGGCCGGCCAGGTCGAACAGATCCTGGGCCTCGCCTAAAGATATGTAGGCTGCGCTTTTCTCAAAATCGGGCATGCCCAGATCGTAGATCCCGACCACGGTCATCGTCCGGCGACGGGTCTGCTCGTGCGTGGAGCGCCCCACCAGTGGCAACCGGTCTCCAACCGTGACGCCCATGGCGTCTGCCAGTCCTTTGCCGATGAAGATCATGTCTTTATCGTCCGGAGCCAGGAACCGGCCGGCGATGACGTGCTGCGCGGGCAGGCTGACCTCCAGCTCCTTTTCCGGCTCGATGCCGGTGATGTTGACACCGAAGGCGCCTTCGGGGCTGGTGACCAGCCCGCCAGTGTTGATCCGCCGCGTGGCGGTTTGCACTTGTGTGTGGGCCAGGGCGGCCTGCACCACAGCCTGGTCATCGGCCAGGGGAAGCAGAGGGT
>Ga0154774_1047_pt11 | contig 11059 bp, 11 predicted proteins | sample Rifle2008BG16ft_FD_105782 | JGI IMG/M metagenome (GOLD analysis project Ga0154774, IMG submission 105782) | Chloroflexi bacterium RBG_16_57_11
CGCGCATCGCCCGCGATATCTTCCATGTGCCCAGGGTAGTGGCCCGCCTATACGATGTGCGCCAGGCCGAGATTTACAAACGCCTGGGGTTGCAGACCATCGCCCCGACCAACTGGGGGATCCAGCGTATTTCGGATCTGCTGCTGTATTCTCCCCTGGAAACGACCTGCGCCATTGGCAGCGGCGATGTGGAAGTAGTTGAGGTGGAATTGCCGTTACTCCTGGTCGGTAAGACGGTGCGAGATTTAACTGTAGCCAGTGAAATCCATCTAGTTTCGATCACCCGGGCCAACAAGACCTTCCTACCCACCCTGGGGACCATCTTCCGTGCCGGGGATACCCTGCATCTGGCGGTACTCACCACTTCCGCCAGCCGGCTGCGAGAGATGCTGGGTCTTTAACCCAAGGAGGCGAGCATGTATACGATCATTATCGGCGGCGGTCAGGTCGGTTCGTACCTGGCGTCTCTTTTACAGACTGAGAAGCACCAAATCAAAATTATAGAATTGCGCAAGGATCGTGTCGATATCCTGCTACATGATTTCCCGGCCGAGAGTGTGGTCCTGGGCAGCGGCAGTGATCCAAACGTACTCGAGGCGGCCGGCATTCACAAAGCCGATGTCGTGGCCGCTGTGACCGGTACGGATGAGACCAACCTGGTAATCTGCAGCCTAGCGCGAACGGAGTTCAAGGTCCCCCGGGTGATCGCGCGTGTCAACAATCCCAAGAATGCCTGGCTGTATACTCCGGAGATGGGCGTGGATGTGGCTTTGAACCAGGCCGATCTGCTCGCCCGCCTGATCGCCGAGGAGATGTCCCTGGGGGATATGATGACCCTGGTCAAGCTGCGCAAGGGGCTGTACTCCCTGGTCGAAGAAAAGGTGCATCCAACCTCGCTGGCAAACGGCAAAGCGGTGCGCGAGCTGGATCTACCCCAGCGTTGCGTGCTGGCTGCCATCCTGCGCAAAGGCGAGCTGGTCATCCCGCGCGGCGACACCGTCCTGCAAATGGCCGACGAAGTCCTGGCAGTGGTGCATGCCGATGATCTCCCAAAGCTCGCTGCGGTGCTCGGCCCGGTAAACGACTGACCGCGTGAAACATTTGAAACCTCCTGCCCCAACCTCATATCCGGAGCTCAACGCGGTTTTGCACGAGATGGTGGAAAGCGTGCAATCGATCCTGGGGGGCAATTTCCTCGGCGCATATCTGCAAGGCTCGTTTGCGGTAGGCGACTTTGACCGCCACAGCGACGTGGACTGGGTCATGGTGATCGAGAAAGAGCTAAGCGGAGAACAGGTCCAGCCGCTGCAAGGCATGCACGAGCGTATCTTTGGCCTGGACTGCGCCTGGGCGCAGCATCTGGAAGGATCTTATTTTCCTACGGACGTGCTTCGCCGCCCGCCAGTGCGCGGCGAGCGGCTGTGGTACCTCGACAACGGAAGCCGGCAGTTGATCCAGTCCGAGCATTGCAACACCCTGGTCGTCCGCTGGCAGCTTCGGGAGCACGGGATTACCCTGGCCGGTCCGCCCCCGGCGACCCTGGTCGATCCGGTCCCGCCCGAGGCGTTGCGCCGTGAGATCTACGCCGTGATCCACGACTGGGGTGGGGAAATCCTGGCCAATCCTGAGCATTACAACAACCGCTTTTACCAGGGGTTCATCGTGTTGAGCTACTGCCGCATGCTCCATTCGCTGCACACCGGGGAGGTGCGCTCCAAGCGCTGCGGTGCGGAGTGGGCTAAAGCCAATCTGGATCCAGCCTGGGCCGGGTTGATCGACCGCGCTTGGGGCACGCGCCCGAACCCAGAGGTCTCGGTACACCAGCCGGCCGATCCCGATGACATGGCCAGCACATTGGAGTTCGTACGAACAATCATCAGGGCCAGTGTGCAGTTCCAAATTTACCCAGTAGTTGGGTAGCTCAACCCGAACGCGTACCAAATAGATTAGTAATAGGAGCGAAACAAGATGACAATGTCACTTTGCCGAAGATGACGATTGGGAGCCGCTGGAGTATGTGCAAAAAATGACCGCACCCAACGCTGAAATCCACATTTACCCGGGTTGTTATCACTGGTTTCTCGAAGACAACCAGCCCGAGCATTACAAAGCCGAAGCGGCCGAGCTGGCCTGGAGGCGGACGTTGGAGTTTTTGGGTAAGACTTTGACCGAATAGGCGCGTTATCAATAATTCCGCCTTCCTTTATCGGAATTTTGGATGTAAAATTCGGCGGTATCTATTCTAGACTGAGGCGGAGGCAAGCGATGGAGACCCAGTATTACCAGCGCCCCGAAGGGACGCTGTCTTACAGTGATTACGGCGGCAGCGGGGAGCTGGTGCTGATGCTGCCCGGGATTGCCGCGCTGCGCAGCGAGTACCGCTTTTTAGCGCCGGAGCTAAGCAAAGCCGGATACCGCGCGGTGACCGCCGACCTGCGTGGCCAGGGTGAATCGAGCGTGCCCTGGAAGAGCTATGATGTGCCGGCGGTCGGCGGGGATATCCTGGACCTGATCGATCACCTGGGCGGCAACCCGGCGCACCTGATTGGCACATCCTTCGCCGCTGCGCCCTCCGTCTGGGCAGCCGTCGAGCGCCCGGAGAGCATCCGCTCGCTGACGCTGATCGGGGCCTCGGTGCGCGATGGCGAAGCCAGCCCGGTGATGAAAGCCATGATCTGGTTCATGCTTAACAATCCCTGGCGGGTGCGCACCTGGATCATGTACTACCGCACCATCTACCCGGCGCGCAAACCGGCCGACTTCGAAGATTACCTGAAGCAATTGGAACAGAATTTGCAACAACCCGGGCGCTTCTCTTCCGCAGCCGCGATGGGGACTACTCCGCGCCTGCCTTGTACCGAGCGCCTCAGCCGGGTGAAAACGCCCACCCTGGTGGTCATGGGTACTAAAGACCCGGATTTCCCCGATCCGGTGGGCGAGGCAAAATACATCGCCGATCGTACAAGTGGACGTCTTGAATTGATCGAAGCCGCCGGCCATTATCCGCAGACCGAAATGCCCGAGATAGCCACGCCACTGGTGCTCGACTTTCTCACCCGGCAGGCATGAAATCTACGCCTTTAGGATGAGTTCATGGGTGAGAGTCAACAATGCCGGGACGATGATAGCCGGAATGTGCCGGTCGATGTCGCGTGGGACCGGCGCTGGGTGGAATTTGACGGTATGCGCATGCCAGTTCATGGTTTGAATACGAATACCAGGCTTACACCAGGCTAAGCCTCGTTAAAAAGGGAGAAATACCACGAAAGTGTCTGGGACAATCGGTGACGGTAAAAGGAGGATAACCGATGGCAAACAAGGGAGGGCTTACCAAGATTCTGGCGATCGTCGGGACGGTGTTGGTGTGGTTCCCAATCCTGGCGCCGATCCCATTGACGGCGATCTTGTTTATCCAAGAGGGGATGTTCCGGTTTGACTATCTCATGCCGGCCGAGCTTTTCCTCATTGCCATGGCAGGCGGCGCGCTATTGCTGTGGGCGTCGATGCGAGCGCGCTCGCAACTCGGGCTGATCCGTTGGGGGATTGCTCTGGCAGCCGTCATGATTGTCGGCGGCCAGGCGATTGCTTCGCTCACCGGGCTGGCCTCGGGCGAGATCGAGCCGACCGGTTGGCCGTGGGCGTTAGTCACAGCCTCACTGGCGAGCTATTGCCTGGCATTGGTGGCCGTCGGCGTTGGCGGGGTGTTGTTGATAGGCGATCTGTTCACCTCTCCTCAGCCGCCGGCAGAGAGTCTCTAGCTCCACCAGATCGAGCTGGCCAATTAATTTTTGCCGGAGATGCCACGTGGGTAAAACGGGGGCACGGAATACACGGATCGTTCTCTTCTCAATCCTTGGTTTGTGTTGTAAGATTGCAGGAGAGCAGAATTCTGTCCGAGCAATGATTTAACCGTCAAAACATTCTATTGTTATTAAAATATTGTGTCGCAATATGACAATATCGGCCATACGCACAGTTGAATTAGACGCGATCAAGAGCGATACGGAATTTTATTTTGATCTTGTTCTTCCTTTGATAGCTCATCGCTCATCAGGTATTCTTATTTTTGGCTTAGTTCCCTATCTATCACTCTTCACAGTTGAAACTTACAAGTATTTTCAGGAGGTTATGCCTTCATATGCAAAGATCCTCTTTGTAAAGCATCGAACAGTCATAGAAGCGTCCCGATTGAGAGTCAAGTTATTTGACGACACAGAAAAAGGCATCAACGGTGTATTTGAATTGCTCAATTGGATATTAGAATTTAATAACGAGTGGCACATTAACCAATACAAGGGTATCCTGGCCCCATTGAAAAGAATGCTCCAATGCGATTTAGGTATCTATACTTATGATGATCATGTAATTGGATCAACACATACGGGTTTACTAAATCTAGGTTTAAAGAAAGGCGATTTACCTACGAGCAGTAAGGAAATATCAGCGGTATTTGGACCATTGGAAAAATCAGTTGCCGAAGGAATGGGTAGTTATTTAGGGCAATTATGTAGCTCTCCCGAGTTTGCTCCTAGCAGTTCAGGTGAGACACATTATGAATATACGATCCAAGACAAAAAACTTGGATTTGAGGATATGAAATCTCAAAGATTCTTTGCGGCAATCTTCAATGGTAATGGGTCAGTAGAAATTAACTTTAGCCTATTGCTTTTTCTAACGACGGTTAATTATTTCCGATATGTGTTGACGAATCTTGTAAGTGGCTCGTCCTATTCTATGTTTAAGCTAAAATTCACTACACTGTATCATTTAGCATCCAGTCTTGAGAAATTGCACAATTATTATTACCCAAAGAACCAACTCTCAGATCGTTCAAAACAATATTTTCGAGCTACTCTAACTGATAAGGATCTAGACCTTATAAGGAGACAACGGAAATTCCGCAACATTTTAGTACATTATGCACTTGAAGGGGTACCTGAAGGGATACTCGACTTATCCACTCGCATGTATGGTCTGACGGAATATTTTTTTGACGGTATAACTTTCAACGAACTTGACTCAAAGCTTGATAATCAAATCGCGAGAATGTCGGATGTTTTGGAGGAATGGCTCAATTGGCAGTTTATTTCGCGACAGTTTTGACATTAATATTTATTTTTGTAGGCACTGATCTGCCCACAGCGCACCAGCGAATGCTTGACGCGTAACGTTGGGTTGCTGAATACACACGATCCGATTTTACGTATTTGCTTAAGTAATTCAAGAGGGTCGCCAATTGGAAGAAATAGACATAGGACAATGGCTGAGAACTGACGAAACATCAGAAGCTGTTTTAGGTCTTGAGATGGTTTCTGAACAACTCTATAAAATACGTAACAATCATTATCATTGGAAATGGGCTATTATTGCGTTGCATAACTCATTTCAAGGCTTTATGGTTTTGGCCCTTCAGGGATCAAATGGATTAAATATAGTTACTGATAAATGTTCAAAAGAATGGTTATTGGCTTATGAACAAAAGTGTTGTCTATACCCCGAACGGAAACTTGAGCCTTTTTTAGGTTTATATAAGCGTATAAAATCCAAGAGAATGCTACAACATACTCTGAGCAAGCGGTTCGAGCCTAGAGGAAATCAAAATAATAATGTCAGAAACTAAAACAAGTTTCGGAATGAGTTCATACATTATATACCCAAAGGCTGGTCGCTCGAAATGACTGGATTGCCAGCTATTTTTCTTGATTGCATAGACATCATCGAATTCTTAGCTTTCGAATGTGGCAACGTGTTCTGGGCTGACGAAACATTGAAAGAGCACACTAGAGAAATAATCTCACTGTTAAAAAAACAATTAGCAGCGTTCATTGTAAATTGTAGCCCAACAGCCGGGTAAAAGCAGCTGCTATTTAGCAGTGCAACACATATGTGCCACGCCAGCAAAATCATGGGCTTGCAACTCTGTGGCGGCTTACCCATGGTGTTAGCCGAAAGGAGCTAAAAAGAATGGGTCGCAAGAGTACATTCTATGACCAACAATTTAGGGGTTCAGATTGGAACCCGGATCACGCTGGTGATTTCCAACCATACCTGGTGTTTATTGCCATGTCCTTTTCTGGTCAGGAAATGAATGAGGTCTACTCAGCAATAAAAGACGAATGTATTCGACTAGGGCTAAGGCTAGTTCGGGTAGACGAGAACGTTGGGTCTGGCTTAATAATTCAGGAAATAAAAGATCTAATTGAGCAGGCAGAATTCATAATCTTTGATCTTTCTAGAGAGCGTCCGAATGTTTATTACGAGCTTGGTTATGCTCATGGTGTTGGCAATGAGGCTCAAGATATTCTCCTATTGGCGAAGGAGGGAACAACCCTCCATTTCGATGTCGCACCTTTACGAGTTCAGTTTTACAGATCAACCGAACATTTTAGAGCTCTTGTGAATACGAGCATGAAAGAAATGATTCGCATCACTAGAAGGTAATCAGCTAACACTCCACTTCGACCACCTGCTTTGTTCAACGCCCCAAGCGTCACCTTAGCTTCAACGTTGGGTCACATTTCTGATCAGCGTGAATCAATATTCATCCGTGTACAAAAATAAAAAGATCGCGGATAAGCACAGATCAACGAGGGCAAGATAAGTGTAGGCTGAACAATCCCGCCCCCTTCAGCGTAATCAAATTAATCAGCGCAATCCGTGGTTCCGTGTACAATATCCTCTCAGGAGGCAACCACCATGGCGGAAAAAAACATCAAATTCGAGACCTATATCCCTGCCCGTCCGGAGCAGGTGTTCTACGCCTTCACCAACGCCAGCGCATTGCGCGAGTGGCTGTGCGACCTGGCGACGGTCGATCCGCGACCCGGCGGGCGAATGTACCTGTATTGGAACTCGGGCTATTATTCCTGCGGTGAATACACCACCTTGGAAGCCAACCGAGGCGCGACCTTAATCTGGTGCGGGCGTGGCGATCCGGGGCGAAGCCAGGTGAGCATCGCCTTGGAGCCACAGGAGACCGGCACGCGCCTAGTCCTGGAGCACCACTTGCCGGATGACGGGGGAGAATGGGAGAAGGTCATCTCCGAGATTGACAAAGGCTGGCAAGACAGCCTGGAGAACCTGGCCTGTGTGCTGGAGACGGGTAAGGACTTGCGTTACATCAACCGCCCGATGCTGGGTATCTTTCTTAGTGACTTTAACGCCGAGGTGGCGGAGAAGCTGGGCGTGCCGGCGACGAAGGGCATGCGGATTGACAGCCTTGCAGAAGGCCTGGGTGCCCAAGCAGCCGGCCTGCAATCCAACGATGTCATCGTGCGCATCGCCGGGCAGGAGATGGCGAACTTCTTTGCGATTCCCTCCATCATGGCCGGGCGGCGTGCCGGTGAGCGAATCCAGGTGGAGTTCTACCGCGGCGCAGAGCTGATGAGCGTCTCGATGGAGCTTTCCCGCCGCCAGATCCCCGAGATTCCATCCACGCCACAAGCCTTAGCCCAGGCCGTCCAGAAAATCCGTGCTGGTTGCGTCGCCTTGCTGGATGAGACCTTTGCCGGGGTGAGCGATGCCGAAGCCGAATTCCACCCCGCCGAAGGCGAATGGAATGCCAAGGAAATATTGGCACACCTGATCGAGGGCGAGCGCTACACCCAGTTCGACATATCCGACCGGATTACCGGGTTCGAACGCTGGGCTGACGACTGGACCGGCAATCTAGACGTTCAGGTACAGGCCACGGTGGCGGCCTATCCGAGCCTGGTGGATCTGCTCGACGAGCTCAAGCGCGCCTACCAGGAGACTGTCGCCTTGCTCGCCCGCCTTCCACAACGGTTTATAGAGCGCCACGGAAGCTACTGGCAGGTTGCTTTCAATAACATCCAGGAGGATACCCATCTTGACGGGCACATCGAACAAATCAATGCTGCCATAAAAGCAGCGCGTGGATAATCCTCCACCCGGGTTTTTTCGACAAATGTAGGGGCGAAGCATCGGACGGGCAGGCCCTACCTACATCAGGCTCCCATGCGCCCGAGGCTTCGCCCTTACACGAGCCTCAGTCCGCAGCCGCGCCCTCCTCCAGCGCGGCGGCTTCGGTTTGATCCGCGAGCTGGCGCAAGTTCAGCCCAGAGGCAAAGGTACCCCACACCCCGAGCAGGACCACCACGATCAAGGAGAGCGTGTTCAAGACCAGGGAGTAGGAGGTCAGCAGGGCGGTGTCATAGCCCATCAAGGCCAGCGGCGCAACCATCGAAACCTGGAAGATGCCCGGCAACGTGGTTGCAGAGGGCGGCACCAACGCCAGGCTACCCAGCGAAATCCCCAGGAGCTGCTCGACCGGCAGCTCGGGATGCAAGGCTAACAGGCTGAGAAAGTGGAAGCCCCAAAAAAAGGTCCAGGTGATCACCGAATAGATCAATGCTATGAGCAAGCTCCGCAGCGATGAAATGCCGCTCAGCCCTTCGATCAGGTGTTCCAACCATCGACGGGCGTCGTCCTCATCCAGCCGGGGCAGGCGCCCCAACCAGGGCGGGATCACCCTCAGGGCTTTTTCACGTCGCTGGACAAGCCAAACCATGAAGAAAAACGAGATAGCCAGAAAGGCGACCGATCCAATGATGGTCAGGCCGGAGACCGCCGCCCCGGCGCCGAAGATAAACGCCCCGCCCAACGCTGCCAAACGCATGATGGTCTCCAGCCAGCGCTCGACTACGATACTGGAGGCTGCCATCATGGCCGGAGGAGAGCCCTTGCGGCTGAGCAAGAGTATCCGGATGGCCTCTCCTGGGCGCAGTGGCAAAAGCGTGTTGACCATATTCCCAATGTTTGCAATGTGGAACACAACGGGCAGGCCAGGGATATTTTTCATCAGGTAGCGCCAGCGGATTGCATAGATGATATATCCGATGACCAGCGAAAGCGTACCGGCAACCAGGAAGACACTGTTGGCATTCGCCAGTATGTCAAGGACCACCGGCCAATCGACCAAGGTCGCCAGCAGGACGAGAAATAGCAGCAGCAAGACGCCGAAAAGCGCCAGACCTTTGGGTGAAAAAAGGAAATGAACCAGCCTGGATCGTTGCATATTCGATTAAGAAGGTTTCAGGGTTTTTGACTCCGGTTGAACCACCCGGCGCGCACCGGCGGTATGATGGCCCCCAGTCCGACTAATAAGGCGAGCGCCAGCGCCAGAATGGCCGGGACCAGCAAAGGCGGGACAGCCAGGGAGGCGCCTCCCAGGATCAACCCCAGGATGAAAATCAGCACCGCGATCCCAAGGACAGTCAGCGCCGAACGCGTGGCGCGTTTCATCGATGCGCGCCGTACGCCGTTCATTTTTCCACTCTGTCCATGGATGAGCAGAAGTTGCGGCTGCCGGTCGTCGTCCAGGTAGTAGGCGGTATAAACCGGCAGCAAGAGCTGCGTCCAGTGTTGCTCCGTGAACTCCGGCTGCCACGAGAACTGGCGCAGGTGATCTGCGCGTGCCGCCTGGCGGCATTCCTCCGCGGCTGCGTTGAACAAAGCAAGCTGAGCATCGCTCCAGGCGTCCTGCGGCGAGCGGCTGGGGAGGCGCACGAATGCCTTGCGGGTATCCTCCGGTTGGTAAGTTCGTACGGCAGTCAGGTTGAACTCGCCCAGGGCTGCCTGGAGAATAGCATGATCTTCAAGCGCGGGTGCAGCAATATTCGTATAGATGCGATCTAGCCTTCCCAGGCGGGGCTCCCAGCGCACACGGCCTTCCTTCACCTGCTGTGAGGCCCACCCGCTACCGGAATAGCGATCCTGGTGACTGACCACCTGATAATTAAAGCCGGTTTCAGCCTTCCAGGCCGCTTGCACGCTGGCATCTACCAGCCACATGGGCAGGAATACCCGCTGTAGGCGGGCTTGTAAGTTTTTCGAAACCAGGTCCTGTGGCGGGTAGGGGATGCCGCTGGCAAAGCGTTGGATTTCCTGGCTCAGCTGCGCCTCGCTGAGCGCGTAGGGGATGATCAGCTCGGGGGGTTGCGTGTAGGGTAGCTGGCTAACATCTTGATCGATGCGCCCCAGTGTCGGCTGGAAACAGTGCGGGCAACGACCCAGGTCCACGGCCTCGGGGATCAGGAAGCCCCAATCACAGCGCTCACATACTACAGCGGCCAGCGCGGTGCCCCAGCTTTGCTCCAGGCTGACGCCCGGAGGTGCGGATTGGGTTTCTGGAATATCGGTCAAGGCAGCCTCACACGTCGTCCATTTTGTTACCCTGGGTGTAGATAATGATCGACACAATCACCCCGATCACTAAAAGTACGAAACCAAAGCCGCCAATAACGATACCAATTCCCGCCAACGGGATGGTTAATAAACCGAGCAGCCCGATCAGCGCCCCCGGCGCAAGCAAGGCTGCGATCACCAACCAGACCTTGTTCCAGTCCACCGGGCGCTGTCCGGCGATGGTGCCGGTCTGCCCATTGACCATCGCCTGATATGTCTTGGCAGCATAAGTGTAATTGCTGATGTATACCGGTGCCAGGATATAGCGCCAGCTTTCATCGGCGAAATCCAGGCTCATACTGAAATTGCGCACATGCGAGGTGCTGGCCCGGCTCAGGCAAGCCTGGCGGGTCTTCTCGCGCATTTGACCCCGCCCGGTTTCCCAGGCTAGCTCCAGTGTCACATCATAGGCCTGCGCCTGCAAACCCGCCAGGTATTTTGGGTCGTAACCGGCCAGGTCGTTCAGGTGAAAATCCTGCACCTTGCCTAACAAAACCCGGCTTAATCGGGTTGTCCCGCTAACCACCAGATCGTCGATCGCCAGGTCTACGTGCCCGGATTCCCAGCGCCATTCGATGACCGTGCGCGTTTTCCACTCACCGTTCTCAAAGTATCGCTCGGTCTTGGGGTGGCCAACTTCCGCCTTCCAATCCGCGTGGGTGGTGGAATCCAGCGTCCAGTAGGGCAGGTATATTGGGGTGAACTTACCGAGCTGGGAAATCTGGCGCAGGTTGGCCGGCGCCATCCAGCTACTGCCCAGCCAATCCCGGGCGATTTGGGCGCAGGCTTCGGCCTCGATTTTGAACGGCAGAACGTACCGTGGGCGCAGGACATCTTGTGGGGCCTGGCGCTG
>Ga0154774_1166_pt11 | contig 10986 bp, 9 predicted proteins | sample Rifle2008BG16ft_FD_105782 | JGI IMG/M metagenome (GOLD analysis project Ga0154774, IMG submission 105782) | Chloroflexi bacterium RBG_16_57_11
TAGGTCAAGATTTAAAATCCGCACAACCACCTGTGTTGACGATCCAGGTGTAAGCCCTGCAACCGGGCGAGTCTCTGGGGTTGATTCGATCTGCGCGCAGCCACTCAGCAGGATGAATAAGAGGAAAATGATTAGTACCTTTTGCTTGGGAACACTCCACAACATGTTCTTCACCTGTAAATAGTACCGTATGGAACCAATCTATGAGTTAATAGTCTGATGACTAGCTCAGGAAACCGGCGATACACGCCGGTATATCAACGTTTTCAACCTCCAATTTTGCAGCCTCCTTCTTTTCCCCAATCGAGTTTTCCGGGGACGATAATGGCAACCCAGAAGAATTGACTTGCTTCGGCGCCAGTCCCAAACTGCTGGCCATCGGCATCCTGGAAGCTCCAGCTTCCTTGATACTGGCCTGGCTCATTGGGTGCTTGCAACTCGGTAGATACTTCGATCGATTGTCCTGGAGCGATGGTCTGGCCGATCGTTTTTGGCGTCTCGCCATTCATCTGATCTCCCCAAACAAAAACAATGGCATAATCGGGGGTCCAGGTGCAACTTCCACTATTTCTAAACAGCCAGGTTTTTATAAACCTTTGACCTTTTTTAAAAGTCTCATAATCAGGAACGGTAACATCCTTGACAAAAACGGCGGCGTTGTCACATTTTTTGACTGGTCCAACCTGTGAATTGCTAAAATAAGGGGTCAACATCGGAACCGGGGTGCCGGTTGCGGAAGGTGTACTCGTGGCAAGATATTCGTATGCGATCATTGGTTCCTGAAAAGCTGGTTTCTGAGACTGGAATTCTACCTCGAGACGACTATTTTGTTGTACCGTCATTGTCTCGGCAGCCAGTGTCTGTGCCAGTCCAGGGATTTGTGGGCCAGGTGTTGAGTTGCTGAGAGCATTACAGGCGCTCATTAACAATGAGCTTGCCAGCAAAAAAATCATCAGTTTATGACGACTGTTCTGCATACTGTGATCTGCTTTCTTACGAGCCTGGCAATCTTCTAATTTTATTCCTTCGATGTATGACCAGTATACACCATTTTTTCATACGAAAAAGTATTCCGGACAATTTTGTTTGTCCGAAACACTATTAATGCAAGAATTGAGCCATATTATCGGTCAGACACGCTCGACCCGGACCGCGCAAATCTTGTATTCGGGGATCTTTGCTATCGGATCCAGAGCCGCGATGGTTAGCTCATTGGCTGAAGCCTCGGGGAAATGGAAATTTGCGAACACCATGCCTGGCGGCACGCGGTCGGTGATCCAGGCTTCCGCTTCGATGCTACCCCGGCGGGAAGTGATGCGGATGGTATGATTTCCATTCACCCCGAGTCGTAAGGCATCGTCAGGATTGATCTCTACCAGAGCCTCTCCATATACCTCCATCAACCCTTGAGCACGGCGGGTCATCTCGCCTCCATGCCAGTGGTATAAAACACGACCGGTGCTTAATAAGAAGGGATACTCGTCGTTGGGCATTTCCTGTGGTGGGATGTGCTCGATCGGCATGAATTTACCTTTGCCACGGGTGAATTGGCCAGCATGCAGGACCGGTGTGCCCATATGTTGCCTGTCCTTGACCGGCCACTGCAATTGATCGCCACGCTCCAGTCTTTCGTGGCTCACACCTGCATAGCTCGGTGTAAGGGCGGCAATCTCGTCCATAATCTGTGAGGTGTTCGTGTAATCCCATCCGCCAAACGGCGCCTCAGCAATCGGCCGTTTCCCTGAGTCGAATATTCGCCTGGCCAGCTCAGTGATGATCCACCAATCATCGCGCGCTTCCCCTGGAGATTGAACGGCTTTGCGTACCATTTGGATGCGACGCTCGGTATTGGTGAATGTGCCGTCTTTCTCGGCAAACGACGCGCCAGGGAGCAACACATCGGCGTATTGAGAAGTTTCTGACGGAAAAATTTCCTGCAATACCACAAAATCACACATGCTCAGGCAATGACGGATATGGCGGCTATCCGGGTCACTCATGATCGGATCTTCACCCAGGATGTATAGCGCTTTCGTCTTTCCATTTTCGATACCAGGGATCATTTCTGTTACAGTCATTCCGATCTGTTCGGAAAGTGTTGCACCCCAGGCGATCTCGAACTTCTGCCTGACGGCACCTACGGCGACACTCTGATATCCGGGGTAGACGTTGGGCAGGGCACCCATATCACACGCGCCCTGGACGTTGTTCTGCCCGCGCAGTGGGTTGACCCCTCCGCCTGGGACGCCTAGGTTGCCTAAAAGCATTTGCAGGTTAGCCAGGTCCATCACGTTGCGCACACCGACAATGTGCTGGGTGATGCCCATTGCCCACATAACAGCCATTGGCTTGTTGGTCGCCAGGATTTCAGCCGCCTGGAAGAGTTGTTCAACCGGCACGCCGGTGAGCGCGGCAACCGCCTCCGGTGGGAACTGGTTGATGACGGTCTTCATCTCATCGAATCCTTCGGTACGGTTGGCGATGAAATCTCGATCTTCCCAACCTTGCTGCAGGATGATGTACATCAAGCCATTGATCAAAGGGATATCCGTGCCTGGGCGGTGGCGCAAGTGGAGCGTGGCGAACTCGGTGATATCGATGCGTCGCGGATCGGCCACCACCAGCTTGGCGCCGCGCTTGAGCACCGCCTGGCGGATTTTTGTGCCAAACACCGGGTGCTGCTCGGTTGTGTTTGAGCCGATAATCAGCATTGCCCTGGCATTGTCAGCGATGTCATTCATCGGGTTGGTCATTGCTCCCGAGCCGAAGGCAGTGGCCAGACCGGCCACGGTGCTGGAGTGTCAGAGACGGGCGCAGTGATCAATATTATTCGTCCCGATTACTTGCCTGGCCAGTTTGTTCACCAGGTAGTTCTCTTCATTCGTGCATTTCGCCGAGGCCAGCAAACCGACCCTGTTTGGACTGTAAGCGTCGCGGGCAGAGCGCAGTTTGTTGGCGGTGATCTCCAGCGCGGTGTCCCAATCCACCTCGACCCACTCACCGCGATCTGGAGGTCTGGGGGAGCCATCCAATAGATATTTTCGCACCAGTGGCCTGGTCAGGCGATCGGGATGGTGGACGAAGTCATACCCGTAACGCCCTTTGACGCATAAAGCCATGCCATTGACTGGCGCATCCGGGTTGGAGCTAACACCGATGATTCGGCCTTCTTTTACATTCAGGTCAAACTGGCAACCTACCCCGCAATAGGTGCAGGTGGTGGTCACTTTCTTGATTTGATGTGGCCTCCCCAAGCCATGTGACATCCGATCCGTCAGAGCCCCGGTGGGGCAATAGGCCACACACTGTCCGCAGGATTCGCAGCGAGCCTCCAACATGGTCACATCCGCCCCAGCGACGATGTGTTCTTCAAAGCCGCGTTTTGATACGCCCCACACAAACCGGCCCTGGACCTCCTGGCAGGCCAATACGCAGCGCCGGCACAGGATGCACTTATTCATATCCACCCGGACGAAGGGATTGGGATCGCTATCGACAGAGTAGCGTGTACCTTTGCTACCCCACGCGGGGACCTCCACGTTGTAATCATAGGCCAGGTCTTGTAATTCGCATGAGCCGCTGGCATCGCAGGTCAGGCAATCTTGCGGGTGATTGGCAAGCATCAGCTCCAGTGTTTTACGTCGCGATTTGACCACACGCTCGCTTTGGGTGAACACCTGCATGCCTTCCCACACGTCGGTAGCGCAGGCCGCCTGCAGGAAACGCTGTCCCTGAACTTCCACAACACAAATGCGACAGTTACCCGTCGGAGTGAGATCACGATGATAGCACAGCGTAGGGATATGAATTCCACGCCCGCTGGCTGCGCTGAGCAGGCTCTGGTCTGGATGGGCTTCGATAGGCTTGTTGTCAATGGTAATTTTTATGGTCATCTTGTGCACCTCATCCGCCGGATGTCGTCTGTCTTGCCTCTGCCGCAGCGAAATCCTGTGCAAAGTGCGTCAGGGCGGATCTCATTGGAGTTGGGACCGATTGCCCGAGTCCACAGAATGAAGCAATTTGAAGGTTTTCTGCCAGGGCATATAGCTCGGCGACGTCGCCTGGCATTCCCTGACCGGCAACCAGGCGTGTCAGAATGGCGTGGGCTCGGTGCGTGCCGACGCGACAGGGAGTGCATTTACCGCAAGATTCATAGGTGAAGAATTTTAACAGCTCGCGCAGAAAGGCTACCGGCGGTACGGTTTGATCGCAGATCAAGAATACGCCCGCGCCAAGCGATACGCCTTTAACCCCCGAGGTATAGTCGATTGGGACATCCAACAGCGCGGGCGGGACGATGGTCCCCGCTGCGCCTCCGGTCAAGGCGAATTGGAACATGGAACCGGAGCGCATCCCACCGCCAAAATCATCGATCACCTGGCGCAGGGTCAGGCCGAAAGGCGCTTCAAACAACCCTGGCTGATTGACGTGGCCGAGCAGCATGTACATTTTCGTTCCAGGCGTTGTTGCGTTGCTCAGCGAACGATACCATTGCGCTCCATTACACAATATCGCTGGCACTGCAGCATAGGATTCCACATTGTTAACCAAGGTTGGCAGACCATGATACCCATAGCTTGGCGGGTACGGAGGGCGGATGCGCGGTTCACCGCGTTTTCCCTCCAGCGACTCGATCAGCGCTGTCTCCTCACCGCAGATGTAAGCCCCGGCGCCACGATGAACATGGATGTGGAAACAGAAGTCACTGTCTTGGACTTGGTCGCCCAGGAGGCCGGCAGCCTCAGCCTGATGAACAGCACGTTCCAGGCGTTGAGCCTGATATTCGTACTCGCCGCGGATATAGACAAAGGCTTCGCTTGCTCCACAAGCGTAGCCGGCAATCGCCATCCCCTCCAGGATCTGATGCGGGTTGGTGTCGATGAGGACGCGATCTTTAAAAATCAACGGCTCGGATTCGTCGGCGTTGCAGATGATGTACTTGGGGGTTTGGCTGGCCTGGGCCACGAAGCGCCACTTTCGCCCAACCGGGAAGCCGGCGCCACCGCGACCGGTCAGTCCGGAGGTCTCCACCTCTACGAGAACATCCTGGGGCGACATTGCGAGCGCCTGCCTGAGGCCGCAGTAGGCGTCATATGCCAGTGCTGATTCGAGTGAATCCGGGTCAATCAGACCGGCCTTGGACATCATCACGCGTAACTCCCCCTGGCGTGGTTGGGAGTAGTCGGTCGACCGGCCGCGCCAGCTATCCGCCAGGTCGCTCACGCGATCGAGTGTTACCGGCCCGGCTTGCTCGTCGTTTACCAGGGCAGCGGGCGCCCGGTCGCACAATCCCAGGCAGCTGCTGTTTTCAACTGTCCAGTCCGGATTTTCATGAAGGAGCTCATCGGTTGCCCGGCGGACCTTTTCGCCGCCGCACAGCCAGCAAACCGGGCCGTTACACACACGCAGGATGTTTTTCGGGCGCGGTTTCAGTGCCAACATCGAATAGAACGAAGCTACGCTATTCGCTTGGCTGGCGGGAACCTTTAATGCCGTGGCGACATCGGCGATTGTTTTACTTTTGAGATACCCATCAATTGACTGAGCCTCTTTCAGAACATCCAACAGCGCTTCAGGCTGGTTTGCGTGCCTCTCAGCCAGTTGGAGGATGTCTGGGTTGGGTGGTTTGTAGCTCGGTTTGTTCGTCGATTTCATTTTTTATAATCCTCTGCGGGTGGGTGTAGACCCGAAAACGATTTCTTCTTGCATACCCGATTAAGGTGATTCCCCAGCGTTGTGCGAGTTTAATTGAAAGGGAGCTTGGCGAAGTGCGCGAGATCACCACTGATGCGCCCAGGCGATTTGCCTTCTGGATCATTTCTGAGCTGATCCGCCCGGTGGTTAAGATAACCCGCCTTTGCATCTCGACCGGCTCCAGCAAGCAGCGCCCGGCAATTTTATCCAGGGTGTTGTGGCGGCCGATATCCTCTCCGACCACGCATATTTTTTCACCGTCGCTGAGCGCCGAAGTGTGTACGCCGCCCGACTGGCGATACAGGTCTTGGGATTCGAACAATGCCTCGATCAAAGTGCCAATCTGCTCCGGTAGTAACCCAGATCCATTGACCATGATCTTTTGATTTTCTTCCGAGATTGCCGGAAGGGTGTCTTCCTCGATTGCCGTCACACCGCCTGTGCATCCGGAAGTCCGCCGCCACTGCCTGGGCTGTTCTACGGTGTGATTCAGCCAAACGTCCACATTGTCGCCGCTGGCGCACAACCGCACCGAGGCCACATCCTCGATGGATTTGATCACGCCTTCATTAAATAGAAAGCCCAGCGCCATCGCTTCCAGGTCCACCGGGGTGCACATGAAGGTTAACCATACCTCGCCGTTCACCGTCAGTGAAACCGGCGTCTCGACGATAATTTGCGCCTCATATTTGGTCCAATGATCTGGACCAATTTGAATGTATTCAATGGGTTGGTTTGCTGCGTTCATTCTGGTTACCGGTAAAAAGATAGTCTGTTCGTGGACAACGCCTCAGTCGATTGCTGCATATTTGTAGAAATACCTCATTATACAGGAATTATACGATATTCATCCCGGATATTCAGACTGGAAATCCAACACTGTTTTAACCTTTAATGAATCCAGAGAAATCTATAAGCGGACGCCATTGATGATCAGGTAGAGGATGTGCATGTTAGAATATCACTTGATTTATAGAAACCAATCAAAAAGAAGAACGGGACAGGCAGGAGGAGTACCGTGAATAAATACCAGGTGAAGCCAGGTCAGGAGATCATCCTCAGCGATTGGGATCCAGGTGACCGGAGCGCATTTGTTGGGGATAAGGATGTGGCCGAAGAGCGATTGGGGGCGCTGAATCGAGAGCTTGAGGAACTGCAGGAGCTTCTGTATGCAGAGAGCAAGCATAAAGTGCTGATCGTCTTGCAAGGCATGGATACATCCGGTAAGGATGGCGTCATCCGCCATGTCTTCGAAGGAGTAAATCCGCAAGGAGTGCGCGTCGCCAGCTTCAAGGTTCCTTCTCCCGATGAGCTGGCTCACGATTACTTGTGGCGTGTGCATAAGCAGGTCCCGGGCAAGGGGGAGATGGTGATCTTTAACCGCAGCCACTACGAGGATGTCCTGGTGGTCCGCGTGCACGAACTGGTGCCGGAGCCGGTGTGGAAAAAGCGCTTCGACCAGATCAACGATTTTGAGCGTATACTGTCAAGAGAAGGCACGACGATCCTGAAATTTTTCCTGCACATCGATCTGGATGAGCAGAAAGCAAGGCTTCAAGCCCGTCTGGATGATCCATCCAAGCAGTGGAAGTTCAATCCGGGCGATATAAATGAGCGCAAGCTATGGCCTGAATATACGAAAGCCTATGAAGATGTGCTCAACAAAACCAGCACCACTTGGGCTCCCTGGTACATCGTTCCCGCCAACCGCAAATGGTACCGTAACCTGGTCATCGCCACGGTCCTTGTGGAGACACTCAAAGGGCTGCAGATGTCCTATCCGCTGCCCAAAGAGGATCTGAGCGGTTTAGTGATTGAGTAAACCCGCGCTCAGGGCAGCTCCCAATACGCCAGCTGCTCAACGGCGACTTGAAAATTTTGCGTGCTATTTGAGCCAATCATTAATCCAATCAGGCCGCGCGAGTAAGTCGAGTCTGTGAACTCATACACCAGCGTTCCATTGGCGAACAGCTGTAACCGGTCGCCATCCGCGCTGGCCGTCATGACGTTCTTCTGGTTCGCACCGGGGCGCAGGCTCGGATGCAGGCTCCAGTTAGAGATCCCGGTGTAGCTGCCGTTGTCCATCCTGTAAACGCGGAATTGTCCATCGCAATTGAAACCGAACACATACGCGCTATCGACGACGTTATCCGGCTGGCTTGGAGCGCGCAGGATCATTCCGTAGCTGTCTTTACCTGTGCATTCGGCGCCGGTGCGAAAATTCGCCTCGGCGACGATATTATTGAATTGGCCCAATTCTGCCACGCGCCACAGGTCGCCTGCCGGCTCGAAGGCGGTAATTATCAGCTCGCCATTCTCAATTGTAAAGCTGGTGTCTGAATCCTCGCCCAAATAGAACGGAGTCCCCTTTTTTTCGTCAAAAGTGAGCGTCCTGGTGGGAGGTCCCAGGCCCGAGCCACTGGTGGTTGGCGCGCCAGGGATAACTTTAATCTTCACCCAAAAAGCCTTGCTGCCATCGCTACCCAGGGCAAAGTTCTGGCTGTCCAGGTTTTGCAGCATCCAGAAACCCTGGTGCTCGCCGGTCTCAGCCGGAGCGGTCTGCGGCAGGTGGACCTGAACAGTCGCATTCGGCGCTACGCTCTGACCGATTGGCGCAGGGCTGGTGCCGCCCATCTGCTCGCCCTCCTTGAAGACCAGCTTATACTCGGGAGTCCAGGTGCAGGTGCCGACATTCTGGAAGGTCCAGGTCTTCATAAATTGAGCGGTGGGGGCAAACTCGGTGTTATCGGGGATCGTCTCGTTAACGAATTTAGCCAGGTCGGTACAGTTCGGGTCCTGCGTTGCAGTCTGGGTGGTCGAAACAGTTGTGGCCGACGGAGATATCGCCATTGTTGGCTGGGTGGTGGGCGGCGCCTGCGTGGCCGGTACAGCCGTGGTTGGAGCAATCAACTGAGCCACGGCAATGGCGGTCTGGGTCTGGGCGACCATTAAATCCAGGTCGGGCGCGGCGTCTGGCTGGGGACGGTTACAGGCCAGCATGGCGAACAACAATGCCGCCAGCGCGGAAAATATAGCGGTCCAGGTTTTTGTGCGCATATTCCTCTCCGGTGATCCTGCTGATGAATTTCACCTTAGACGAAAACAGTCATCGGGAAGTTCCGATTTCTACAATGTAACCACATCCCGAAGGTCTGAGAAGTTCACGTCTGACAAGGATTAAAGCTGGAAAGCCCATTCCCCGTGTCGCATCACTGGCTCGCACACGCCGTCGGGGAGCAGGCCATCGACGTCTATCTCGGCAGAGCCAATCATGAAATCGGTATGCCCCAGGCTGGTGTTACCACCGCGCCTGGCATATTCCTCCTCAGAGACGCTCTCCCCGTCCTGCAAGCAGAAATGAAAGCCGCTGCCCAATGCGATGTGACAGGCAGCGTTCTCATCCAGCAAGGTGTTGAAGAATAGCATCCCGGATTGCGAGACCGGCGAGCTGTGAGAAACGAGCGCTACTTCGCCCAGACTGGCCATGCCTCCGTCCAGCTCGATCATTTTGCGCAGAGTCTCCTCACCTCGCCTGGCGCGCAGGCTGGTGACCCGCCCCTCAGAAAAGGTTAGGCAAAAATCTTCGATCAGGCTGCCGCTGTAGCTGAGAGGTTTGGTTGCGGTGACCTGCCCGTCGATACGTTGGCGATGTGGCATCGTGAAAACCTCCTCGGTGGGCAGGTTGGGGACGAAGTCGATGCCTGTCTCGCTGCGGATGCTGCCGCCCATCCAGCGGTGGCGCTCGGACAGGCCGATAGTCAGGTCGGTGTCAGGAGCGATTAAGTGCAGAGCCTGGTATTGTCGCTGGGTCAGGTATTCGCGGCGGTCCACGAGCCCGGCGATATGGGATTGCCAGGCAGCGATCGGATCCGGCTGGTCGATACGGCAGACTTTGAATAGAGCGTCCCACAGGAGTTGCTCTTGCTCTTCGTGCGATTTGCCTGGGAAGACCGCCCTGGCCCAGGAGAGCGACGGGTATCCGGCGATAGCCCAGTTGAAGCCGTTATGGTGTAGCAATTCGTAAAAAGGCTTCAGATGCACCCGAGCAGTCCGCTCGGCCAGAGCGACCAGATCTGGATCCTGGCCATTAAGCAGGTCCGGGTCTTCGCCGGTGATGCGCAGGTAGGCGCCGCCGTTTTTAGTGTGCTGCAGGATGCCCTCGCTCAGATAGGTCGGGTATTCCTCAAAGGAATCGCGCGGTGCGTGCTTGTGGCGCGCCAGCTTGACCAGCTCATCCAGGTACATCACATCCACATAGCGGCAGCCGGCCTGGTAGGCGCTGGCGGCGATCTTTTGCACCAACGAGGCGGATTGCACCGGCGCCGTTACCATCAGGCTTTGCCCTACTCGGAGGTTTAGGCCGATCCTGACGATGATATCGGCGTATTTTTGCAAGGAATCTTCGAAATTTTGTGCCATGGTCTCTCCTAATAGTTTAACCTACCACTCGGTCAGTTTCCACACTTCGGGCTGCATATCGGCTGCGCCACCGCCGATCTCGGTGAAGATCCTCACGGCCTGCTTTAAGTGGTCGATGGCTTGTTCGGGCTGGCCGGCGAGGTGATACAGATCAGCCAGGTTATTGTGCAGGGCAGCGGCGCGGTGTCGATCGCCCAAGCGGGTACAAAGATCGAGGGATTGCTGCGCATAGACAATTGCCGGTTGGATCTGATCCTTCTCCTTCAATAATAATGACAGGTTATTAAGCGCGGCCGCCTGGACGCCCTCATCCTGCAAACGGATGGCTGTAGCCAGGCTTTCCTCCAGGTGCTCCTGAGCGGTGCTGACCTGTCCACGATGGCGCGCCAGAACGCCAAGCAGGTTGTGCGCCTGTGCTAAGGCGCGCGGGGCATTGGCTGTGCTTGCGCGCTCCAACGCCTGCTGAGCCAGGTCGAGGGCGGCTTCAATTTCCCCTTGTAGGTAAGCCGCCAGGCTCCAGTCGGCCAGAATGCGAGCCGCCAGGGCATCCAGGGTCGAATCCGGGGTAGGGACGGACTGGATGAGGCACATCGCCTCCTGAAAGTGATGAATGCCTTTCGCATAGTCACCCCAACGCTGGTATACTACCCCGATCTTGTGTTCCAGCCGGGCTGAATCCTTGAAGCTCACTGCCTTCCCCATTGCCAGAAGGTAACGCTCTATTGCAGGAGGGTATTCTCCCAGTAAGGTATACATATCGCCGATCGCCTCATTCAACACGCCAGGTTCAGTCCCCCCAGCTTCCAACGCCGCGACGTAGTGTTCGAGCGCCTGGCGGTTCGCATACAGGCGTCGAGCGTGGTCACCAGCCTG
>Ga0154774_1133_pt2 | contig 10952 bp, 9 predicted proteins | sample Rifle2008BG16ft_FD_105782 | JGI IMG/M metagenome (GOLD analysis project Ga0154774, IMG submission 105782) | Chloroflexi bacterium RBG_16_57_11
AAAGTCAGCTCCAGGCGATACTGCAGGTCGGCGCCGCGCCGCGGGGCGGTGCGTGTGCGTGTAGAGCTCCGCCCGAAGCCACCAAAACCAAACAGATCGCCAAAGATGTCGGCGAAATCACCGAAATCTACCGTGAAGTCCGGCGCGGCTCCACCTGGCCCGCGCACGCCGGCATGACCGAAACGATCATAGGCGGCGCGTTTGTCTGGATCCGAAAGGATCGCATAGGCCTCGTTGAGCTCTTTAAAGCGCTCCTCAGCGTCCGAAGCATCATTGACATCCGGGTGATACTGGCGCGCCAACCGCCGAAAAGCTGCTTTCAGCTCGTCAGCGGAAGCGTTGCGTGGCACGCCCAGAATTTCGTAATAATCGCGTTGCGACATCCAGGAAAATCCTTTGGTGTGCGCCAGGTCATTATTGAGCGCACACCAAAGCTATGATTAATTATGTATTGCGGTACTCGCCTTCAACAACGTCCTCGCCGCCATCCGGTCCCGGACCCTGGCTGGGGCCACTGCCCTCGCCACTGTCCGGCTCGCCCGTTGCCGGACCGGCTTGTTGGTAGGCAGCCGCGCCGACCTGCTGTAGCGCCTGGCTCAGGCTTTCGGTCGTCTGGCGAATGGTATCCGGATCGTTGCCGTTCATCACTTCGCGCACCCTGGCGACATGATCTTCGACCTGCTTTTTCACATCGGCGGGCACCTTATCGCCCAGATCGCGCAGCACCTTTTCGGCCGAGTAAACCGTGTTATCAGCACTGTTGCGCGCCTCGATCAACTCCTTCCGGCGGCGATCTTCGTCTGCATGGGCTTCGGCATCCTTGCGCATGCGCTCGATTTCAGCATCATTCAACCCCGAGGAGGCGGTAATCGTGATGTGCTGGCTTCGGTTGGTGGCCTTATCCAAGGCAGTGACCTTCAAGATTCCGTTAGCGTCGATGTCAAAAGTGACTTCGATCTGTGGAATGCCGCGCGGAGCCGGCGGGATGCCGTCCAGGATGAACTTGCCCAGCGATTTGTTGTCCGCCGCTAAGGGGCGCTCGCCCTGCAAAACATGGATCTCGACCTGGGACTGGCTATCACTGGCGGTGGAGAACACCTGGCTCTTGCGCGTGGGTATGGTAGTGTTGCGCTCGATGAGCGCCGTAGCCACACCCCCCAGGGTCTCGACTGACAAAGTCAGCGGGGTGACATCCAGCAAGAGGATGTCCTTCACATCTCCGCCTAAAACGCCTGCCTGGATGGCTGCGCCGATGGCTACCACCTCATCGGGGTTAACGCCTTTATGTGGATCCTTACTGAACAGACGCCGTACGGCTTCCTGCACCGCAGGCATGCGGGTCATGCCGCCCACCAAAACCACTTCATTGATTTCCGAGGGCTGCGCGCTGGCGTCTTTCAGCGCCTGCCTCACCGGGTCCAGTGAGCGCTCGACCAGGTCCTGGGTGAGCTGTTCCAGCTTGGCGCGGGTCAGGGTCATCACCAGGTGCTTGGGGCCGGTGGCGTCAGCGGTAATGTAGGGCAGGTTGATCTCAGACTGCATCGTGCTGGAAAGCTCGATCTTGGCTTTTTCAGCCGCCTCTTTGAGGCGCTGCAATGCCTGGCGATCTTTGCGCAGGTCGATGCCATTATCGCGTTGAAATTCGCTCGCCAGGTAGTCGATCACCCGCAGATCGAAATCATCGCCGCCCAGGAAGGTGTCGCCGCTGGTCGAGCGCACCTGGAACACGCCATCGCCCACATCCAGGATGGAAATATCGAAAGTGCCGCCGCCCAGGTCATAGACCGCGATGACCTCGTCTTTTTTCTTATCCAGGCCGTATGCCAGGGAAGAAGCGGTTGGCTCGTTAATGATGCGCAACACTTCGAGGCCGGCGATTTTGCCGGCGTCCTTGGTAGCGTTGCGTTGTGCGTCATTAAAGTAGGCTGGCACAGTGATCACAGCCTGGGTGACCGTCTCTCCAAGGTAAGCCTCGGCGTCCGCCTTGAGCTTGCCCAGGATCATGGCCGAAATTTCCGGGGGTGAGTATTCCTTGCCATCCAGAAAGACCCGCACGTCTCCATTCGGCGCTTCAGCGACCTTGTACGGAGCGCGAGAAAGCGCGCGCTGCACCTCAGGATCTTTAAATTTACGACCCATGAAACGCTTGATAGAGAAGATCGTGTTCTCTGGGTTAACCACCGCCTGATTGCGCGCCACACGCCCGATCAGGCGCTCGTGGTTTTTGTTCACTGCTACCACAGAAGGCACCAGCCGCTCACCTTCGGCGGAAGAGATGACGACCGGCTCGCCGCCCTCCATAACTGCCACCACAGAATTGGTCGTGCCCAGGTCAATTCCGATGATTTTTCCCATGAATTCCTCCAACAATTTGATTGATTGTTAACCGATTTGGGGTGGCTCTAACGGGCGACGCGCACCATCGCCGGTCGTAAAACCCTGTCCCCGAGGTAGTATCCCTGTTGCAGCACTTCGATGACCTGTCCGCTTTCATGCTGTTCGCTGTCGTCAGACATGATCGCCTCATGCAGGTTCGGGTCGAATTGCACCCCATCAGCCTCCATCGGCTGGATCCCTTCGCTCTCCAGGATCGTAAGCAGCTTACGATAAATCAGCTCGATCCCCTCTGCCCAGGCAGCGCCATCGCCATCCAGGGGATGGGTCTTCAGGGCGCGCTCCAGGTCATCGACAATGCTCAGATACCGCTTAAGGATACTTGCTGCCGCATTCTGATAGGTCTGGCCTTGGTCGCGCTCCACGCGCTTCTTGTAATTGGCAAAATCAGCCCGGGCTCGCTGCCAGCCTTCCAGGTACTCGTCTGCTCTCGACTGCGTCGCCAGCAGCTCGCTCTGCAGCTCGGCGAGCGCATCAAGCTGCTCGGCTTCCATTACAGGAGCACCCGTATTCTCTTCTACCGGTTCATCCTCAGCCATCTCAGCTGAATCGATCGAACCCGAATTCTTTGCATCGTCCATCATCACTCTCTCTTATGCGCTCCTCAACCATACGGTGGAATTATTCTTCTGCCAGTACATCTTCCACCAGGTCGCTAAGCAAACCAGCCACAAACCGCACCGTTGAAATCGTGCGTCCATAAGCCATGCGCATCGGACCGAGAACACCTAACGTGCCGGTCGCCAGGCCGGGCGAGCCGTAGCGCGCCAAGACCATGGAACATTCACGCAGCTCTTCCCAGGTGCCCTCGCCGCCAATCAGCACCTGCACACCACCCATTTCACTGGAAAGCACCGTGCGATTGAGCAGATCCTCCAGGAACGGGCGCTCCTCCAGGACGCGCAAGGCGCGCCGAGCGACATCCATTTCGCCAAATTCCGGCTCCGCCAGCACCTGAGTGAGACCATCGCGGTACAGCTCCCCGGTAAGCACCTGATTGGCGCGCCGCATGCCATCCAATACCAGTTTGCGGATATCCTGTTCCAGGGCATCCCCCACCGTTGGCAAAGCTGCAATTCCATCGCTGCTCAAGCCAGAACAGGACTCATTTAAAGTCTGCGCCACCAGGCTGAGCTGCTCCTGCGAGACCGGCTCGGCCAGGGTAAGCATCTGCTGGTTGACTTCACCGCCTGAAAGCACTAACACCATCAAGACCTGGCGTCCATGCGTGCTGATCAGCTCCAGATGCTTAAACACCGGACGGTCCGGATGCGGCGCGGTCACCAGCGAGGCCGCCTGGGATTGATGAGCCAGCACAGACGCCGCCAGGCGCATCCAATGGTCGATGTCTGTGCCGGCTTGATAGAACTGGTGTGTGATCGTGCGCTTGGTTGGATCTGGCAGCTCGGTGTGCCCCATGAGCTGGCGCACGAAATAGCGGTAGCCTTCTTCAGTAGGCACCCGACCGGCTGAGGTATGCGGTTGCCGCAGGTAGCCCATGTCGGTAAGAGTTACCATTTCGTTGCGCAGGGTAGCCGAGCTTACATCCAGACCATAATGCTCAACCAGGTGCATTGAGCCAACCGGTTGAGCGGTCTCGATATAGTCCCGGATCACCAGGGCAAGGGTCAGCTTTTGCCGTTCGGTCAGATCTGCCATTCTCGAGTCCGATATTTTAGCACTCTCTGCATGAGAGTGCTAACAACATGAGAATGATCATACCACGCCGATCATGGAACGTCAAGAATCCACCCCCCGTCGGAGCGTATTTCTAACACGAAGTTAACAGTGATCGGCTTATTCGGGTTTGTGGCTCTGGCGAAGCTGCTCTAGAGCGCCGGAAAAATCCTGTGGATAAGGCGCCTCGAAGCTCTGGATCTGATCGGTCAGCGGATGGTGTAAAGTCAATGAGCGAGCATGCAAACCCAGGCGCTGGATCGGCTCGGTTCCTGGGGTAGATCCGGAATGCGTATCGCCAGATCGGCTATACAGCCGATCGGCAACGAGCGGATGCCCGCAAGCTGCCAGGTGCGCCCGGATCTGGTGTGTGCGACCTGTGAGGGGAATGGCTTCGACCATGGCAAATGCCCCGTAACCCTCCAGGACCCGTAGCCTGGTGATGGCGGGCTTACCCATTTGATGGTCAATTACCGTGCGATGGCGGCGGTCTCCATCCGGCCGTAACGGCAGATCAATGCTTTTTTCGTCCCAATCCGGCTGTCCGATCACCAACGCATGGTAAACCTTGCTCGCCTGGCGCTGTTCGAATTGTGTGTTCAATTCCTTGTGCGCCAGCTCGGAGCGAGCAAAGGCGATCACCCCACTGGTATCTTTATCCAGCCGGTGCACCACCCAAATCCGGCCATACGCTTCGCCCAGCAAGCCCACCAAATAGGGTGCATCCGGGTGATAACCATCCACCAAGGTGGGCAGCCCGGCAGGCTTATTTACGACCAGCAAGGCTTCATCCAGGTACAGCGCCAGATTCGGATAACCGGGGATAAGATCCACCCGTATTTCCTCCAGGTCTCAGGTTAGATCCGTAGGGCCTTCGGTTTCCAATTTTCGCAGGAATTTGCGATCCTGCTCGCTCAACGGCGCTCGTTCAAGCAGGTCAGGCCGCCGCCGCCAGGTTCGCAGCAGCGATTGCTCACGCCGCCAGCGGGCGATGCGCCCATGATCGCCAGACAGCAATACCTCCGGGACGCGCCAGCCGCGAAATTCAGGTGGGCGGGTGTAATGGGGATACTCCAATAGCCCCGAGGCGTGGGAATCATCCAGCGCGCCATTGGGATCGCCTAGCACGCCAGGGATAAAGCGCGTGACAGCATCGATCACGATCAGAGCCGCCAGCTCACCCCCGGTGATCACGTAATCGCCGATGGATATCTCATCGGTAACCAGGTGTTGCCGCACACGCTCGTCGATGCCTTCATACCGGCCACACAGCAACCCAAGACGAGGCGGCTGGCCCGGGCGCGGAAAACCGGCCGAAGCCAGCTCAGCCGCGACCGCCTGGTTGAAGACACGCCCTTGCGGCGAAAGCAGGATCAGTGGGCAGCGCGGCGGCGCTCCAAGGACCTCTTCGACTGCAGCGAAGATCGGCTCTGGCTTCATCACCATCCCTCCGCCGCCGCCGTAAGGCTCGTCGTCGGTGATGTGATGGCGGTCGACAGTCCAGTCACGGATGTTGTGCAACCGCACATCGATCACACCCCGCTGGCGAGCCCGCTGTAAGATGCTGCTCTGCAGGTAGGGCTCAAAGACCTCTGGAAAAAGCGTGAATACTTCGAATTCCAACTCAGTCTCGGACATGCCTGTATTCTAGCCGTCCCCCGGTGGATTGACAAGCCCAGGTTAACGGTAAGGAAAACCATTAGGTAATCTTAATTTCTTCTGACTTGACTTGTATTTCCAGGCAATGGTATGATGATAATATGTATCTTCGCGGGAATAAGTGGAACATGACCCGTCGCACGCGCCGGATTCCGATCTGGCGCCTGTTGTTACTGGTTGCCCTGATCGGCGTCATGCTCTATATCAACCAGGTTGTGGTGCCAGCCACGCCTCCATTATTTATCCCCACACCAACCCAAACGCGCAGCCCAGAATCATTCGTCAGCCAGGCACAAGAAGCCTTCAATTCCGGCAAGATTACCCAGGCAATCCAGGCGTACAAAAACGCGATCAACGCCGATCCGACCAACCCTTCCAACTTTGTAGCGCTGGCCAGATTGCAGGTCTATGCGGCTGAATACGACGAGGCGATCGAAAACGCCCAAAACGCCCTGCTTAAGAACCCCAACAACCCTACCGCGCATGCGGTCCTGGGGTGGGCTATGGGCTACCAGGAAAAATACGGCGAGGCAGAAGTCGAGATCAAAAAGGCCCTGTCGCTCGATCCGAACAACGCTCTGGCGCATGCGTATTACGCCGAAATCCTGATCAACCAGAACGACTACACCCTATACGATAAAGCAGCCGAGGAGTCCAAGACCGCCCGCGACCTGGATCCCACACTGCTCGAATCCCACCGGGCGCGCGGCATCGTGCTTCTAAATACACAGAACCTGGAAGAGGCCGTTCAGGAATTCCAGGCTGCGCTGGGTCTCAACAAGAACATCCCCGACCTGAACCTTTATCTGGGGATCACCTACAAGGCCATCGGTGATTACGATCTGGCGCAAGAATCTTTGCTGGCGGCCTATGCCCTGAATCCGACGGACACGATCGCGCTGACCGAGCTGTCGCGCGCCTTTTTTGCCGATGGTCGCTATCCGCAGGCGGCGCAATATGCCGAAGAAGCCATCAAGGTTCAGCCGGCCGACCCGCGATTGTACGGTAATCTGGGTATTATTCATTACAAAGTTGGTGATTTCGGCAAAGCTATTCCGGCGTTGGCGCTGGCGGTGCGCGGCGGCGTGGCCGAGGATGACACCACCGTTGAGGGTCTGCCGCTCGATTATGGGCGGGTGATGGAATATTACTGGTATTACGGCTTTGCCCTGGCAAAAAGCAACCGTTGCTCTGAAGCTGTGCCAGTCTTCCAAGCATTGCTAACAGGTGTGCCCAATGACGAAATTGCCGTCTACAATGCCACTGAGGGCCTGGCAATCTGTCAGGAAGGCCTGGGAACACCGTTGGCGCCCTCAGCTACGCCTGAGAACGAGGTCACTCCAACCCCATAGGTGGGGGGCTTCAGGCAGGGGATATGGCACGCGATCCGGTTGGTAAACGCCCTTCCTTTCATCAGGAGCGTAAGGGTACAAGCTTTTATCGCATCATGATCTTGCTTGGCCTGATCGTAGGCAGTGTTTGGGTCATGCTCAGCTTGCGTCGTGGTGAAATCACCTCCCCATTCGATCCAACCCCCACGCCCACACGAATATCCGAATCTTTTTTTCTCGAGGCGCGCGCCTATTTCGACGCAGGAAAGCTGGATGACCCCAGTAACGCCACGCCAGGGCCGGGTGTGCCACCAATCAATGACTCCATCGAGGCTTACCAGGCAGCGCTTCTGGGCGACCCAAACAACGCGCGCGCCTGGGCCGAGCTGGCTCGTATCCAGACTTATTCATCCAGCATGTTGCGAAATGATACCGAGCGATTTGAACGGCTTACAGAAGCCAAAGCATCGGCCGACCGGGCGGTGGAGCTGGCTCCCGACGACAGCGAGTTTCGCGCCATTCGCGCCTTCGTGCTCGACTGGCTGGCTTTCAACCCCCTGGTTGGCGCCGAGCAGCGTAATGACTTACTGGTTGAGGCCGAGCGCGAGGCTTCACGCGCCTTCCAGCTCGACCCGCAAAATGCCCTTGCCCTGGCCTATTACGCCGAGATCCTGGCTGATGAGCAGAAGTGGACCCAGGCGGAAAAATACGCCGCCCAGGCGGTAGCCCAGGATCCAGAGTCAATGGACACACACCGGGTTTATGGTTACGTGTTGGAGACGCTAGGCAAATATAACAGCGCCATCCAGCAATATCAGGAAGCCGCCCGCATCAATCCGAATATGACTTTCCTGTATGTGCGTATTGGCCAGAACTTCCGTGAAGGCATCCGCAACCCCGAACGTGCCCTGGAGTATTTCGACCGTGCGGCCAAGATTAATCAGGGTCTGGATGTACAGAACCCCAACCCGTATATCGAGATCGCCCGCACCTATACCCAGATGGGTCAATTTTTTGCCGCAATGATCAATGCCGAAAAAGCGCTGGAGTTCGACCCGACCAACGCCCACACCTACGGCCAGCTGGGGATCATCTTCCGGCGCGCCCGTAACTATGAAGGCGCAATGTCGTTGTTGCAATGCGCGGTGCGCGGTTGTACCGCCAGCGAGAACGAGATGGGCAAGGCCGCGGTCGAGAGCCTCCCGCTCTCCAGCGTCACCGTGGCCTATTATTACGTCGAGTATGGCACCAACCTGGCCTTTCTCAGCCGACCCAACGAGAATTATTGCCCGACAGCCCTGGAAGTGTTGGGAGAAGTTCGCCAGGCGTATCCTGATGACCCCAGCTTGATGGGCATCGTCGAGGATAGTGAAGGTATTTGCCGCCGGCTGCAGGGCGGCCAGGTGGCCGTGCCCACCATTACGCCGATGCCCACGGATACCCCCGAGGCCACGCCGTAGTGTTAACGTTTTATAAGAATCTCCTCAAATCAGCTTATAGACCTCTTGACTTTCCCCCCAAAAGTGAGTATCATACGGTCTGCAAGTTAGCACTCTCTTCTAACGAGTGCTAACTTGTCCGCATGTAACTGCGTAAATCTATCACCACAATCTATCTGGAGGTTTGTTATGTCGATCAAGCTTAAACCCCTTGGAAACCGCGTCGTGGTTGAGCCCCTCGAGCAGGAAGAGATCACGGCTGGCGGCATTGTGCTCCCCGAAACCGCCAAAGAAAAGCCCCAAAAAGGCAAAGTCCTGTCGGCTGGCCCCGGCGAGCGGGATGAGGATGGCGATTACATCCCGATGGACGTCAAGGCAGGCGATACCGTCTTATTCGCCAAGTACGCTGGCACCGAGATCAAGGTTGAAGGCAAGAAGTTGCTCATCCTGCGCGAGAGCGACCTGCTGGCAATCGTCGAAGAGTAATCCCCATTCTTGAAGGAGTGAACGAAAATGGCTAAACAACTTATCTTCTCCGAAGACGCTCGTCATCGTCTATCGAAGGGTATGGAAATCCTGGCGACGGCTGTTGCCACTACCCTGGGCCCCAAAGGACGCAATGTGGCCTTGGACAAAAAATTCGGCTCCCCGACCATCACGCACGATGGTGTGACGGTAGCCAAGGAAATCGAGCTGCAGGATCCCTTTGAAAACATGGGCGCCCAGCTCCTGAAAGAAGCTGCCACCAAGACGAATGACATCGCCGGTGACGGCACCACCACGTCCACCGTCCTGGCTCACGCCATCGTGGTCGAGGGCATGAAAAACCTGGCGGCTGGCGCCAACCCGATGCTGCTCAAGCGTGGCATCGAGGCGGCGACCAAGGTCGTGGCCGACAAGATTAACGAGCAGTCCATCGAGCTGACCACCAAGGCCGAGATCGCTAACGTGGCCTCGATCTCCGCCCAGGATCGCACCATTGGCGAGCTGATCGCCGAGGTCATGGACAAAGTCGGTAAGGACGGCGTCATCACCGTGGAAGAGTCCAAGGGCTTGGAGTTCGAGACTGAATACGTCGAAGGTATGCAATTCGACCGCGGCTATATCTCGGCTTACTTCATCACCGACCCCGAACACATGGAGGCCGTCATCAGCGAGCCTTACCTGCTGATCCACGACAAGAAAATCTCCGCTGCGACCGATATTGTCCCCATCCTGGAGAAGCTGGTGCAGATTGGCAAGCGCGACCTGGTGATCATCTCCGAGGACGTGGACGGCGAAGCCCTGGCGACCCTGGTGCTGAACCGGCTGCGCGGCATGCTCAACGTCGTGGCGATCAAGGCTCCTGGCTTCGGCGACCGCCGCAAGGCTATGATGCAGGATATCGCTATCCTGACCAATGCCCAGGTGATCTCCGAGGAGACCGGGCGCAAGCTGGAAAGTACCACGATCGCTGATCTGGGCCGCGCTGAAAAGATCGTCGTCACCAAGGACGACACCACGATCGTGAGTGGCAAGGGCGATACAGCGGCGATCAAGGGCCGCATCGAGCAGATCCGCGTCGAGATCGACAAGAGCACCAGTGATTACGACAAAGAGAAACTGCAGGAGCGTCTGGCTAAGCTGTCCGGCGGAGTGGCCATCATCCGCGTTGGCGCAGCCACCGAGACCGAGCTGAAGGAAAAGAAGCACCGCGTCGAGGACGCCCTTTCGGCCACCCGCGCCGCGGTTGAAGAAGGCATCGTGCCTGGCGGCGGCGTCGCCCTGATCAACGCCATCTCGGCTCTGGCCGACCTGAAGATGGATAGCGAAGACGCCCAGATCGGTGTCAACATCGTCCGCAAGGCGCTGGAAACACCCCTGCGCAAGATCGCCGAGAACGCCGGCAAGGAAGGCTCGGTGGTGCTGGAGGGCGTGCGCAATGCTCAGAAGCATAAGAAGAATCTCAAGATCGGTTACGATGTGATCAAGGAAGACTACCTGGATATGGTCGACGGCGGCGTCATCGACCCCGCCAAGGTGACCCGTGGCGCGCTGGAAAATGCTGCTTCCATCGCCGCCATGATCCTGACCACCGAAGCCCTGATCACCGACATCCCCGAAAAAGAGAGACCCGCTGCTCCGCCGATGCCGGAGTATTAAGAGCAGACGCTTAGGCGTGTTACGATAGTAAAGACTGTCCTCAGAATACCGAGGCCAGTCTTTTTCTTGTCTTGAGAAGCCGCCTATTGTGGATATCCCCCAACAATTTTTGGATGTATGTGATGGCGTGGTAAGCAGAAATGGTGGAAATGAGTTTCGTCCGCGATCTACAAAATTGGGGCGTCCAGGTGGAGATTGCTCCGATAGAATCGCCCTGAGTACAATTAGATTATCTCATATGGCTTTCTCAAGTTACCTTGACAAATAGACAAAAAAGCCCACTTCGGTAAAATTGGTGTGCTAACAGCCA